>Ga0194126_10012913_pt1 | contig 10512 bp, 9 predicted proteins | sample TA2KigC150mmetaG_FD_148641 | JGI IMG/M metagenome (GOLD analysis project Ga0194126, IMG submission 148641) | Freshwater microbial communities from Lake Tanganyika, Tanzania - TA2015035 Kigoma Deep Cast 150m | ecosystem: Environmental > Aquatic > Freshwater > Lake | place: Tanzania: Lake...
AAGTATACGAAGCAGTAAGTTAGCAAATTTCCCCAAGATCATCCTCGGTTATGGGTTTTGTGTGATGGAAATGCCGGACAACGATAAAGTCGTTGCCCGACCTACCCGGCTTTAATATCCAAAAGCACAAACGATTGGGAATGACCATAACCCACAGGCACGTAAATGGTCAAAAAGTTGTAGATATTGGTAGCATCGAATATCTGGGTAAAGGTACGCACAGCGTACTCTACTTGGCTGATGCCCTCAAAAAATGCGCCGCAGAAGCCTCTCGAATGACCCCGGATCGAGGCATGCGCGACGGAATCACTCCGCGTCATGCCAATGAATTATGGGACTTGTCTGAGGGGGTGGGGGATGCGATTGTTACACACCCTCAACTCATGCCGGACAAGCCCTCCAAACCGCTAGCCCCGGCATAGGGGCCAGGGCAAGGTGAAAACCGCCTGGTTTTGGCGCCTCAGTGTATTCCGTTTCATGGCCAACGTCATCGGCGGGCCTACCGGCGAGGTGTGTAGCGGAAGGCAACTCCGCGAGAGGGCGCGAAAGAGGAAGGCCATTTGTGGGAGAACCACCTGAAGTGGTCATTGGGCGGGAATGCCCAGCCATACCTTACCTGGCTCTACGCTTAGAACAGAAGCGAACAGTTAGGCGGCTCTTAAAATTCGTTCTTCAGTCAAAGCAGGCAATTGCACCGGGGCAAAAAATGAATCAGGGTATAAGTAATCTTCGCCTGATTCATCAATAATACGAACTTGTCCGTGTTTTGCAGCATATTCGTCGGGCAGAACTTCATACAGTTTTCTCAGCTCCAAAGAAGCGGCATAATCATCGTTATATACACAAACAACAAAATTATGAGTTGACATGTTGGTTAATCCAAGATAGCGTTTAATTTTAGTTTCACGTTTGCCAATACTTGTAGCTTCGTACCAGTGAATTTCAGCGAGACGAACGGTTCCATCCGCTAAACGCACCGAGGCAATCCCTTTTCGTTTCCGCCAATTACCAATTCCATATTGTTTCCGAAGCCGACCCAGTTCTCGAATTTCAGAACCATGGGCGAACGTTTCAGTGTTCTGAATTTCGCCTAGAACTTCAAAAAACATGGTGGTTCTGTGAGTTTATTAACCGGATTGTCATTGATGGTTGCGCACCTACATGGCTGTTCTTGTGTTTCGATCTATCATCCAACGATACCTCGCAAGAGAGTGATTGCAAGTACCGATAGCGAGGTGACTAGTGTAAGGATGATCAACACAATCGATATCGTGTGCTCTTTACTGGCGCGATTCGCAACCTCTTGAAGAGTTTTGTCCAACGCGGCAATTTTAGATTCCGTATTCGCAATAGCCACGCTCGTCTTCTTTGCATGCTCGTCTACAAGTCCGAAAACATGGTCTATTTGTCCCAGAATACTATCAATACGCTGATTCAAATCTGCTGCAGAGAGCTTCCTTATGATTTCTCCACATGATACGGTGAACTCATCGGTGTTCTTGATGACCTTTTCTGCAACGCGCAGTACGGAATCTGTCGTCTCTTGCGCGCCTTGAAGAAGGTTTGCAGCATCGCGCATCCGCCGCAATTCAGCGGCGATGTTTTGAATGCTCTGTTCCGCTTCGAGAATCTTGTCTGCGTCAGGCATGGCGTAATTCCTTTCGTAGGTTCATGTAGAAGGTGCAGTCCGTTGCGGCGTGTAGTGCGTTCGCCGTCAATAGTTTCAAGGACAGGGAATAGAGCGTCTCGTTGTCGGCTAGATCGGACTGCATGATCATGCGTGCGACTGCGCCGGTGCCGGCCCGACGCAGTACGATGCTGCCGACAGACGCAAGGAGAGCAGGGCGGCGGGCGGCAATATCGTGCAATAAAGAAAGCAGGATGTTATCGGTACTTGGCAGGTTTTCTCGCTGCCGGTCAATTTGCAGAGCAAGGGTCGTGGTTTCCTGAAGGACGCTAGCGTCGCTCTCAGCGGCGCTTTGGGCACGGGCGCAAATGGACAGATAGCGAAGGGCAATATTCTGGGGATCCCCATCAAGCATACGGCGCGTTGTGCCGACCAGGCGTTTGACTTCTTCAAGAGTCGTCACCCGGTCCAGCAAGTCATGGATGGCGTCCATGCCGATCGCGTCGAAACTGCGGTTCACCCATTCGCGCAATTCGTCCGAGAACTCCGACTCCTGGAGATACGCAAGGATGGCTTCGCGGAACTCCTGGTCGGTCGTGAAATTCCGGCAAAGTTCTCCCATGGTACGCAACGCCTGCTTTCGCTTGGCAACGATTTCGTCGTAGATGAAGTCAATCAGGACGTTGATAGCCGCTTGGAGGGCATTCACTACCGTGTCTTCCGGGAGGTCGCCAACCGTCTCGCGGGCGAAGTCCTCGAACTTGTATTGCTTCAAGTAGTCGCGGAGGCAGTCTTTCACCCCAGCAGGGCTGATGCGTTTCACGCTAACGACGAAGCGGCTCATCCGCCAGTTGATCGTGTAGTCTTTCACAACGCCCAGCAGCATGAGTCTGAAGATTGCCCGCTCACTGTTGACGCGGTCTTGGTCGCCTCCGAACGGTATCCCCTGGGTATTGGTTGCACCAGCGGGCATCCCGGCAATAACAGGGGCAAGTTGATTGTTCCAGAAATCGAGCGTGAGCGTCTTCTCCTCGGCCCGTCCGCGGTACGAGTTGAACATGAGCCACAACTGGACAAGTAAGTCGCCACGATCATCCCAGTTGATCGCATTCAGCCTTGCGAGCGCGACTTGGTGGTCTGGTTCGTTCAGAATCTCCAGAGCCGCATCCCAGTTGTCGTCGCTGTAGAGAATGGAGCACAGGGCATAGCCTGGGATGCCGTTACGGCCGGCTCGGCCAGCTTCTTGATAGAACGCTTCAACGGATTGTGGCACGGCATAGTGAATCGTGTATCGGATGTTCGGTTTGTCGATACCCATTCCGAAAGACTTCGTGGCGACCAGTTCCTGCACGCGGTTCCGCTTAAATCCTTGCTGAATGGTGTGCTTGTGCTTGTTCCATTTTGACCAGTCTCTACCAAAGACCTTCGGGATCTGTCCTGCGAAGAAGTTGCTGTGTCCAAGCTGACCAGCCACCGAGGTGACGCCAAGCGGCCCGTTCACATGGGGGCAGAACACGATCCCGCTGTTGGTCCGGTCGCCGCGAAGGTCGTAAAAATGCTGCGGGTTAGCCCGGAGAATGCGCGGCATTTGCAGTTTTAGGCTGTTCAGCGCCGCTGGCTTTGCCGCCATGGCAACAATGCGAACCTCAAAACGAAGCTCCTGTCGGTCAAACGACTTCGGAAGGACTATTGCCTCTTCGTCGGTAACCTGCATTTCCATCTGAATGTCCGTGAGTACCGCAAACGAAGCGGTACCCGTGAGACCAACGAGCGTCGGTCTTGGACCGTCGCCGTCGCTGTCGGAGCAATACCGTTGCAGGTTGATGGGCATGTGCAGATAAGACGGTCGGAAGTCATGGCCCCACTCTGAAACACAGTGTGCCTCGTCGATGACTGCCAGCGAGACCGGGAAACACGCCACAACGGTCTGCAGTTGGTTCCGAAACGCCTGAATCTGGAGGCGCTCTGGCGAGATATAGGTGAACGCCAGGCGCCCGGCCACCATGTCGCGGAGGCTGGCTTCCTTCTCTGCGGGATCGAGTTGACTTGAGATGAACCCCACCAGGTCAATCCCAGCGGCCTCAAGGTTCTCGGCCTGGTCGGTCATCAGTGACACCAGCGGGTCAATGATGATGGTCATTCCGGGCAGGAGCAGTCCGCTGAGTTGGTAGGTGAGCGACTTCCCGCCGCCCGTTGGGAGAAGAACGATAGTGTCCTTGCCCTGAAGCAGTCGGGAAATGACGCGAAGTTGCCCGTCCCAGAAGTCGCGCTTCCGAAAGATATGCCTCAAGAAGAACCGCATTGCGTCGAGTTTGTGGGTCGGCATCGGTTCCGGGTTGTCACCGTTTTCAGACGTGATCGCGCGTTCAACGTCGGCAAGGTCGTACCGCAGAGGTTCGCACCATTGGAGCAAGCGTTCGGTTCGGAAACCGACGGCATGGCGAAGGCGAATCAGGTTGTCAGGGCGCGTTGGAAAGTGAGCCATTTCCAGTGGACCTATGAACCCGGAATCCATCAGACATCCGTGTGACAGGATAATGTCGTAGCTGCCCTCAGGGGTGAGCACGGGGCGCACACCTATGCCGGAAAGTGGCGCATGGACTGCACTGTCGCCAATGATGTCCAACTCCAACCGCGGGGGGGCGGGAGTCTCAGGTGCGATCGTGTGTATGTGGTCCCAGATGGCGTGCAGTTGGCGGAATGCCTCGACGGTTACGGGAATATCCTCTTCAAGGATCAGGATGCGCTGGTTGCGGGAGGGGTCCAGAACCTCGTGGGAGTAGAGATGCAGCAACCCTCGCAAGCAACGATGGGTCGCCAGAGGTGCAAGTATTGCGAAATACGCGGCGGCGTGGAGTTGAGAGCGCGCTATCGCGCTTTGAACGGTATTGTGGCCGGGCGCAAGTAGTGCGGGTGGCACGGCGCGCTTGCGGTCTTCAAACCATGTCTGAAGACCTTGCCGGACTTGTACAGTTGTCACCCGAAAAACGGTCCAGCCGTGTTCAGTCAGAAGAGCATCACGCCGTGTATCGAGATCATGTTGGCCCGGCTCATTGTGTTGCGCGCCGTCTACTTCAAACACCCATCGCAAACCTCCAGCCTGGAAGGCGAAGTCAACGCGACTCTGGGCCAATGCGTCATCGGGGTCGTCCACGAGATCGCGGATGAGAACCTGGCGATGGAGTCGAGCGCCCAACCGGTCCCCGAAGGCCGTTCTGAATTGCGCCAGAAAGATGTCTTCTTCCTGACTGGCAAGTTCCCGGAGTTCGGCGGGCAACGGGCACGATGCGAAGACCCCTCCGACGCTGTCCCGGAAAGGAAGGTCAAGGAGTTCTTGGGCTGCGGTAATCAAGTCCGCCATCGTGCCGGGAATCTGACGGGCGGACAGCCGGCACCCGACATTGGGACCTTCGGCCAGTGTCTCCACGCGGAAGAACGGCAGACACGGACCGTTCAGCAGTGTCTGCTCAAAGTCGAGGTCAACGAGGGTGGGGTTTCCGCGTGCGATGATCTTGTCGCAGATGGCCGTGACGGACGCTAATGCTGGGTTGTCGGTTGGAATGAACTCTTTGTGATCTGCTTCGATTACCGCATGGGCGTTGTCTTGAAGCAGACGGACAAGCGGCAAGAAGAACTTCTCACGGTCGGCCGGAATGGAATCCCATAGGCCAAGACGCCCCGACGCTGTATATCGCAATCTATCCACGTGCGCTCATTTCTGTGTCAGGCCAAATTAAAATAGACACCCCAAAAGGCGTCTTGTATTCCCCCATTTTCAGGTGTAGAAGAGAGATTTTCATCGCCAAGTAATTGAAAAATAAGGATGGACTGTACTTAGCGGGGTCATCAATAGACGTTTATATACACTCACTTTAATGCCCGACAAGCCCCCCACAGTCGTACCGCAAACTGCTTGATTTGATAGGGGTTGGCTTCGTGCCAAGCGCTAGAATCCGCGCATTAAGCACACCTGATGTGCAAAGGATACGCTTATTCATCCACATTTATGGCAAGTGGCATCCATGGCCCAGCGCTGGTCGAGCACAGTGTATTCAGCATGATTGCCCTGATCACCGCCCAACCCGCCATGTGGTCAACAGATATCCAACGCCTGAAAAAACCGGATGCGACGGGCTGATGGTCGGCTGGCGAGAGCCAGGCAGAAGTCGTCCAGCATCCAGCCATACAGGCGCCAATCGGCCACTGATCCCAGTTCCTCTGGCAGTGCGGCGTAGGCGGAGAAGTCCTCGGTGAGTTCGACCCGCGGCAAACCCAGCGCAATACCACGCCCGGCCGCCTTGACCAGGGCTTCCTTGGCGGTCCAGTATTTCCGAATATCCCCAGCCTGTTGCTGCACATCGGTTCGCCGCCAGCGGTCGCGTTCCCGTTCCGACAGGCAGTAATCGGCGATGCGTTGCCAATCCCGCCCGGGCGCGGGTTTTTCGATGTCGATGCCCAGGGCCCTGTCCCGGGCAAAGCCCAGCACGGCCAGCCGATCCGTGTGGGATACGTTGAATACCAAACCCTCGTCTTCCCCGGTTGCCGCCAGCCGCGGCTTGCCATGGGCATTGCTGGCCAGCCGGATGGCCTGTGGTTCGCACTGGAGATACCGGCCCAGCAGGCTGCGCAGCAAGCCACGGGTCCACAGGTAGCCCCGACGCGCCCCGGGATGTACATACTGATCCGCCCGGCGCCGATCCTCCGCGTCCAGCCATCCACGGCAGATGGCGTCGTTGATGGCAGGGTTCTCGGTGTCCAGCCGCAGCAACCAGACGTGGATTTCATCCGGTTCCGGCGGCGGCATGGCGCTCCCGCCATCGCCAAGCATTGTCTGGGGGCTATCCTCGGGGAATTCCCCCGCGCTGCCCGCCCAGCAAGAAAAACGATTCAGATTCATCACGAAACATTCGACAATAGGGAGGCATCTACCAAAAGGTGCGCGGAAACCTCCATTAACACGCTAACACCACAGCCACCCCACCATGACCACACCTTCCCAGGATAGGGCCCGACTCGGGGCCGTCATCGGCCTGCTGATGCTGGGCGTCTGGATCGTACACGGCTTTCTGGTGCCCCTGGCCTGGGCGGTAGTGCTCGGTCTGACCACCTGGCCATTGTACGTCGCCCTGCAGCGCCGCTTTTTTTCGGAAAGACCCGATCAGGTGGCGCCCGCCCTGCTGCTGACCCTGGCATTGGCGGCCATCCTGTTTGGCCCGGTCACCTATGGACTGGTCAAACTCGGCCATGAAGGGCAGTCGATCGCCCGCTTGCTGCAGCAGGCCCATCACGAGGGCCTCGCGCCACCCGCCTGGCTGGGCGGGCTGCCGGGCATCGGCGCCGCCGCCGTGCAAGCCTGGAACGAATCCCTGGGCACCTCGGATTCCACGCGGGAATTCTTGCGGCATCTGCTCTCCACGGATCTGCTGTCCTACACCCGAACCCTCGCCACCCAGGTCTTTCACCGCTACGCGGCGGGATTTTTCACGCTGGTCGTGCTGTTTTTCATCTACCGCCATGGCGCGGAGCTGGGTCAGCGGGTGCTGGCTCTGACCAACCGCTGGTTCGGCGACGACGGGAACCGTTACGCGCGTCATGCCGCGCGCGCGGTCACGGCGACAGTCAACGGCATCGTGCTGGTCGCGCTGGGCCAGGGGATCGCGCTGGGCTTCGGCTATGCCGCCGCCGGCTTCGGGCATGCAACGGTCCTGGGCGTCGTGACCGGCCTGGTGGCGCTCATTCCCTTTGCCGCCAAGATCATCGTCGCGGGCGCGGCCCTGATCCTGTTCGCCGAAGGTCATTTGGGCGCGGGCATTGGCCTGCTATCCTTCGGGCTGTTCGTCATCATCCTGTCCGATAATTATCTGAAACCCAAGCTGATCGGCGACGCGGTGAAATTGCCGTTCATCTGGACCCTGCTGGGCATTCTGGGCGGTATCGAGACTTTCGGGCTGCTGGGCCTGTTCTTTGGGCCCACGGTCATGGCCATCCTGATGTCGGTCTGGCGCGATAGCTGCGAGGCCACTCCCAACCGGCCGAAACCCTCATGCTGATCCGACGCACGCTGATCGCCCTGGTGGGTCCGGCGGTCTATCTGCTGGCCGCGGCCGCCCTGGCCGCGGTGCTGGCCTATCCGGTCTTCCGCTGGGGCGGCTCTGGCAGTGTCAGCGACTTGCGCACCCTCGTCAGCCGCGGCGGTCAGGTGATGTTGTTGTTGGGCCTCGTTCCACTATGGCGGTGGCTCCGGTTGGGCTGGAAGGATCTGGGCTGGAGCCAACCCTTTTTCCCCCAGTGGCTGGCGGGCTTCCTGCTGGGTGTGTTGCTGCTGGGACTGCATGTGAAACTGCTGATCGGGCTGGGCGTGCATGATTTCGTCCGGGAAAGGGTGCAATTCCCCGGACTCCTGTCCATCCTGGGCAAGGCCCTGGTCATCGGCTTCGCCATTGCGCTGATGGAGGAGATGCTCTTCCGCGGCGCCCTGCTCGGGATTCTTCGCAAACGCTCGAGACCCGCGCTCGCGATTTTCGCCAGCTCACTGTACTTTGCCGCGCTGCATTTCATTGGGTCGAAATGGAGCACGGAGCCGAGCCATGTCGGCTGGGATAGCGGTTTCCTGATTGTGCTGGATGGCTTCGCCCATTTGCGGCAGGCTCAGCCGGATGCTTTCCTGGCCTTGTTTGTCGCGGGTCTGCTGCTGGCCAGTGTCAGGGTGATATGGCCTGGCAGCCTGCCCGTCTGCATGGGCATCCATGCCGGCTGGGTCTTTATCATCAAATCCGCCAAGCCGCTGTGCGCGATGAATCCCCTCTCGCCCCATAGTGGCTGGGTCAGCCGCTACGATTTTGTCATCGGCTATCTCTCGGCCGCCTGGCTGGGATTGCTGGTCATCATGCTCTGGGTCGGTTTCGGCTTGATGAATCGACACGGACGACGCGAGTATCGAGTGTAATTCCATGAACCGTGACGAAAATTTCAAGCAACCCAAAGCCTTGGTCGAGGATTTCAATTTCGGGTCCGAGACCGCGCGGGTCTTCGATGACATGCTGGACCGTTCCGTGCCGTTTTACGACGAGATTCAGCGCATGATTGGCGAGCTGGCGGCGGATTTCGCCACTTCCGGTAGCCAGGTATACGACCTGGGCTGCTCGACCGGCACGACCCTGTTGGAGCTGGATCGCGCCATTACGGAGGATGTCCGCCTGATCGGCATCGATTCGTCCGCCGAAATGCTGGACGTGGCGCGCCGGAAATTCGAGGAAGCCCCGCTGACACATCCCACGGAGCTGCTTTGCCAGAACCTGGAGCATGATCTGAAGTTATCCCAGGCCTCGGTCGTGGTCATGAATCTCACGCTGCAATTCGTTCGGCCGCTCTATCGGGACCGATTGATTCAAACCATCGCCCAGGGCACCCAAAAACGCGGTTGCCTGCTGCTGGTGGAGAAGGTTCTGGGTCAGAACTCCACCCTGAACCGGCTCTTCATCAAGCATTACTATGCATTCAAGAAGCGCAACGGCTACTCGGACATGGAGATCGCCCAGAAACGCGAGGCGCTGGAAAACGTACTCATCCCCTATCATCATGACGAAAACCGCGAGCTGCTACAGCGCAACGGGTTTCGGACCTGCGACGTGTTTTTCCGCTGGTACAACTTCTGCGGCATGATCGCCGTGAAGTGAAATCCCGCCCTTTGCCCGACCATTGATTGCGCGGGCGCCCACTCCGCCCCACGTGGGCGCCCGCGTTTTGCGATAATTGCCATTCCTCCCCTCCAGCGAGTAAAACCGGACAGAATGGCCGCCCCCTCGAAACAAAAGCCCCGCAAGTTGCCACCGCTGCGAAAAGGCACTCTGGTGATGTGGAACGACCAGAAGGGATTCGGGTTCATTCACCCCGAGGGATCCCTGGAAGATTATTTCGTCCATATCAGCACCTTCAAGAGAGGCCTGACCCGCCGGCCGGAAATCGGCGATGAGGTGCTGTTTCGCGCTCAAGACGGAAAGGAAGGAAAAAAGCGCGCGTCGTTCGCCACGATTCCGGCCCTGACGCCGGAACCCGAACCCACACCCAGCCATTTCGAGCTGAAGCCACTCCCGCGAAACTGGGGGATCAATCTGCTGATCATTACCCCTCTGGTGCTCTCAGGCTACCTGCTGATCATGGCGAAAAACCCCATCCCGTTTTTCTCCTACTGGATCCTCAGCCTGCTGACCATGTTCCTCTATGGAACCGACAAGGCCAACGCGGCCACCCACAAGTGGCGGGTGCCGGAACATTATTTCCACATTCTGGAAATCCTGGGAGGCTGGCCCGGCGCCTTGATCGCCCAGAACGATTTTCGCCACAAGACCCGCCCCTCGACCTATCTCTGGATACTCCGCGGCATCATCACCATCCACCTGATGGCCTGGTTCATCTATTTCTACTGGACCGCCCGTCAGACGGAGATGGGCCTGTTCTGACAAGCATTCACCTTTCTGTTGAAGCGCCCCGAGCCAACCCTGATTGGCACATTCCAGCGCCGGTAAGATCGCCGGCTGCGTCCCGAACATCTGAAGCCTGACCCACGGTACCCCCCGCGAGGGGATTCACTCTCGGCCACCCGCCGAAAGCAACGATTCACATTGTGAGATTGCGGTTGGCCTTATAAAGCCAACCGCAGCGATGAGCAGACGATTACGTCAGCGTGCATGCCTGCGCCAAAACCACGATTTGACGGTTTAGGACGTTGTCTGCCGTTTTCATCAGGGCTTATAAATATTAGACTTGTTTCCGACGCTTCTGGTGCGCCCAATATTCCTATACAATAGCGTTATCTATTCCACCTTACAAACCATCAAGCCATGGCCTACGAACAATTCAAACAACTGGACACGGTGAAGCATGAC
>Ga0194126_10012916_pt1 | contig 10510 bp, 11 predicted proteins | sample TA2KigC150mmetaG_FD_148641 | JGI IMG/M metagenome (GOLD analysis project Ga0194126, IMG submission 148641) | Freshwater microbial communities from Lake Tanganyika, Tanzania - TA2015035 Kigoma Deep Cast 150m | ecosystem: Environmental > Aquatic > Freshwater > Lake | place: Tanzania: Lake...
AGGGTTTTCCTGCCAAAATCTTTCTCAATATCTGCTGCTGTTTTTTTTGCCACATCGATATCCACATCAGCAATTACAATATCTGCTCCTTCTTTGGCGTACAGCCTTGCTATGGCTTTCCCTATCCCCCTGGCTCCTCCGGTTATTAATGCGACCCTGTTTTCAAGTAACATTTTTCCTCCTTTTTCATTTAATTAGAATTTATAATTATTATTAATATTTTATTGCTAAATTTTATTCTTTTAGCTATTCCATAAGATTTCCGGGTTATTTACCTTATCCTGTAATGCCTGTAAAAACTCTGCAACTGCTGCCCCGTCTATGACGCTGTGGTCATAGGTGAGGCTTACTGGCAATAATTCCTTTGCCTCAATACTGCCGGAATCATCCCGGTTGGTGTCCCAGGATATAGCAAGCCTGCATATCCTTGCCATCCCAAGTATTGCAACCTGCGGGGGATTGATTATTGGATGGGTAAAATCCACACCGAAATTTCCCATATTGGTTATTGTGAAAGTCCCTCCAAGAAGGTCACCTACCTGGTGTTTCCAGTCCATGACCTCTGATATCAAAGATTTGCGGTTCTGTATAAAACCGGATAAATCAAGTGTATCAGCTTTTCTTAAAACAGGAGTTACAAGGCCCCTTTTTGTGTTTACAGCATATGCGACATTTACATCCTTGTACATTCTGTAAACGCCGTTTTCATAAGTGGCATTAAGCTCCGGCTTTTGTGCAAGCGAAAGGGCCACAGCCCTTATAAAATGATCGACAATCGAACCTTTCTGCAGTCTTTCCTTGAATTCCCTCAAGGTTTTTATCTCCAGGTATTTAAAGCTTGATGCATGGATTTTATTCCTGTAGCTATCCATCAGGCTGTCAGCTATAAACTTCCTTGTGCCCCTAAGTACCTGCTCACTTATAATTTCATTACCTGCATAAGGATCGATTATATTTTCGTTTTGCATTTTTATAACCATTCCTTTCGCTTCACTCAAGGCACAAAACAGGATGAAAAAAAGAAAACCGAGAGAACCGTCCCCTTGAGAGAACCGTCCCCTTGATTCTCTAATCTATCCAGCCCTTATGAGGTATCTGCAGATAAGGAGATGCATACATGCCTTTTAGAGCTTCTTCCGGTTCCGGGAATTTACTGTTTCTTGCAAATTCAACAGCTTCTTGCATAATATCTTCCACTTCTTTATCAATAGCCTGCAGTTCTGTTTGAGTGCAGCCATATGTTGCCGTCAATTCTTTTGGAAATGTCAGCAATGGATCTTTTAATTTCCATAACGCGATTTCATCCTTGCTCCTGTATTTTATATAAGTCTGGAGTTCTTCACCGCTCCAGTGCCCCCTGTAACGGTATGCTATAAATTCTATAAGATGCGGTCCGCCTCCTGCCCTGATTTTGTCGATAGCTTTTTTTGCTGTATTATACACAGTCATAACATCCATTCCGTCGACTGTTTCACCTAAAAATCCATAGGCTGAGGCTCTCTGGCTAAGGTTTTCTATTTTGCTTGAATACTTAACAGATGTAGTTGCAGCATACTGGTTGTTGTCAATGAAATAAAGTATTGGCAGGTTCCATATTGCTGCCATATTCATTGTTTCGTGGACCACTCCCTGGTTAGCTCCGCCGTCACCATAGCCTGCAACCACAATATTGTTTTTCTTTGATAATTTTAACGCCAGGGCTATTCCTGTTCCAAACCCTGCACGGCTACCAACTACACTGTCTATTGAAAACATTCCTTTATCAAGCCCGCCGCTTATATGCATGGAACCGCCCTTGCCGGACATATAACCGTCTACTCTTCCCATGAATTCTGCAAGTATGTATTTTATCTGGGCACCCCTTGTTATCTGAGCTGATAAAGTGCGGTGCGTTGCACAAATAAAGTCACCATCAACCATTGCGGTACCAAGCCCCACTCCAATAGCTTCCATCCCAATAGAAGGATGCAATGGACCCGGAATCTCACCTGAGTTCATAAGGTCAATGGTTACCTCATCAAACCTTCTTGTAAGCTTTAAATTTTTATACATGCTTAGAAGAGTATTTTTGTCTATTTTTTCTGGCATTTATATGTCTCCTGTAATTAAATTAATTTTTTAATAGCGTTTCGCAGTTTAGCTTCGTTGGGCAGCATATATTTTTCCATAGGCGGGCTGAATGGTACAGGAACGTCTGCCCTAGTAATCCTTATAACTGGTTTTTTTAAGTTTTCAAAACATTCCTCTGCAAGTATTGCGGAAACTTCAGCGGCAAATCCGCATGTCCTGTTGGAATCATCTATTATCGCTACCCTCCCTGTTTTATTGGCTGACTTTTTAATCATGCCTGTGTCAAGAGGAAGCAGTGTTCTCGGATCTATTACTTCAATAGAAAGTCCTTCTTTTTCGTATTCTTTTGCCACCTTTACCGCAACAGGAACCAGATGGCCAGTTGCAACAACAGTTATATCGCTGCCGGGATTTTTAACTTCACCAACCCCAAGAGGTATTGTATAGTGTTCCTCGGGTACGTCACCTTTTCCTGCCATTAAAAATTCAGGGAGGAATACAACAACAGGGTCATTGTCCCTGATTGCACTTATTAGAAGCCCCTTGGCATCGTATGGTGTGGAGGGTATTACAACTTTCATCCCGCCATGCATCACATAAGGATAAGCATGGTCCGAATGCTGGCCGGATGTAGCACCAATCGCCCCTGATGCCGGAACCAGTACAGTAATGGGTACTTTTACCCTTCCACCGGAAAGGTAATGGAACTTTTGGGCCTGGTCCACAAGCTGGTCAAATGCAAAAAATATGAATTCACTAATCTGATACTCAATTACAGGCCTGTAACCCATCATTGCTGCACCTATCGCAACTTCGTGCAGCCCCTGTTCTGAAATAGGAGTATCTATTACTCTGTCCGGTCCAAATTTATCAACAAATCCTATTGTTATGCCTCTTGCACTTTTCCTGACATCTTCACCAATTACCAAAACATTAGGATCTTTTTCCATTTCCTGGTTCAGTGCTTCGGAAACAGCTTTTAAATATCTGATCTGTCTCACTTAATTACCCCTTATAACTAAAATTTTAATAATTTTTTTACTAAAAAAAGCCAGCCAATAATCCTGTATCGCCTTTACTTACCGATTATGTCTTCTTCAACTGTAAAGAGAATATCACCGACTTTGACATAATCATCATTCTTATAAAAAATTTCCTTCACAATACCTGATACTTCTGATTCAAGCACAGTGCTGGCTTTTTCTGTTTCTATTTCAACGACAGGATCTTCCTGTTTTATCTTATCTCCTGGTTTTACCATTATCTTGAGTACCTGCATATCTGAATCGGACTGTCCCAGCTTTGGAACCCTAAAACTATACATATCCCTCCTAATTTTAAACGTTTATATATACGTTTATTTAAATATAATATAAGAATAATTTAAAGTCAATTTATTTTTTTTATTTATTTTTTTATATTTCTATTATTTATTTTACTGATTTGTATCAATTTCTTAATTCTTCATAAATAGCCGGTATATTCCCAACTGGAGTCTCAAGCAGTGCTAAATTACTTCAGGTCCCATTTTGGCTTGCATTGCCTGTTTACAATCCATGTTGGCATTTTACCTTTTGAGAGGCCGATTATAATTTCTACCGGGTTTTTAAATATCCCGTCAGGATAGACGTCTGTGTAACCGCCAAGATGGGGAGTAAAATTAACGTTTTCAAATTCAAGCCATTCATCCCCCGGCATCAGCGGATGTTTTTCAATAACATCAAGCGCTGCAGCTTTAATCCACTTCTGCCTTAGCGCTTTTTTAAGTGCTGTTTCGTCAACTATTCCGGCCCTTGCAACATTAACAATTATTGAGTCCTGCTTCATCAATCTCAGCTCTTTTTCTCCTATTAGACCTTTGGTTTCTTTAAGCAATGGGCAGGCTACCATTACATATTTTGATTTTTTTATAAGCTCTTCAAGAGTTACTTTTAAACAGTTATGTTTTTTTATTGTTTCTTCATCAACATAGGGATCAAATACCCTTACAGTCATTTCAAAGCCTGACATTTTCTTAACAATAGCTTTTCCAATCCTTCCAAACCCTATTATTCCCAGATCTTCTCCTGTAATCATTCCAAGCGGAAGCGCATCTGTTGCACTCCATATCCCGCTTCTTACCATCCTGTCCTGCCTTGCAGTCTGCCTTATTGCAGTAAAAAGCATTGCTAAGAAATGATCACTTGTGGGTTCAGTTGGATCATCAGGTGTGTGGGCAACTATGATTCCTCTTTTAGTGCAAGCTTCTGCGTCTATATTATCTGTTCCGCTGCCGCATTTTATGGCACACCCGGCCTTTTCAAAAATATCCATATTTTCTTCAGAAATCAAGCCCTTTTTGCTTGAAGTAATAAAAAGCACATCTGCATCCTTTGCAAGCCTTTCAAGATCCTGGCGTGTTTGGCAATCATCTACCACAAATTCAATATTTTCATCTTGAAACCTTTTATACACCCAGTCAGGGACAGGGTGTCCTCCCGTGGACACTAGTGCGACCTTAAATTTCTTCATTTTTATAACCATTCCTTTCGCTTCGCTCAAAGCACAAAACGGGATGAAAAATCTGTTGTCCTTAAGCCTTTTTTCTTTTATAAACTTATGCTTTCCAATCTTTTCCTAATATTTTTATAAATGAAGCTATAATATTATTTGATATTTGAAACTAATTAAAAAGATTTTTAATAAAATAAATACTTAACAAAAAAAAGCTTTTCCTGCCGCTTAATAAACATATTTTTATAATCCTGCTATTCCCACACTGTCTCTTTTTATAATATTAATTGGCAGGAAAATTTCTTTTCTTGTAATTTCTTTATTTTTAATTTTCTCAAGAAGGATATCTACAGCCTTTTGGGCAATCTTTTTTAGTCCTATAGCAACTGAGGTGAGCCTTACTTCAAGATATTCATCAATATTTATATTATCAAAACCCATGACTGAATATTCCTGCGGGATTTTATAGCCTGCAACAGAAAAGGCTTTTAGTAAACCTATGGCCAGTATGTCATTATAGGCAATTATTGCCGTTGGTTTTTCTTTTAATTCAAGAACCTTCTTCATGAAATTATATCCATCTGTATATGTGAAGCCATCCGCCTGGATTATAAAATCCTCTTTCAAATCCAAACCAGTTTTTTTCAGCCCATCCTTATATCCTTTTAGCCTCATCCTGCTTATGAACAACTCCGGTTCTGCATTCATGTAAAGGATTTTTTTATGACCCAAAGAAAAAAGATATTCAACTGATTCCACTATTGCCCTGTATGCGTCTACAAGAACAGCATCGCAATTGCATTCTTTAATTTTTCTGTTAATTAAAATAACCGGAATATTTGACCTGATAGCAGGCTCTACAACTTTTTTATTTTCTATTGACGGCACCATTATCAGTCCGTCAACATTTCTCGAAATAAGAATCTCTATATGTTCAATATCTCTTTCGTACTCATAATTATTATTGCACACAGCTATGCTGTAGCTAAACTGGCTGGCATATCTTTCAATCTCATCATTTAATTTTGAAAAGAAAGGATTTGAAAGCTCCGGCACTATTACACCAATTAGTTTAGAGACTTTACCTCTTAAACTGCTTGCACCTATGTTTACCCTGTAATTATATTTGCGTATTACTTCTTCTACTCTTTTTATTGTTTTTTCTTTTACTTTATAACTTTTATTTATTACATTGGAAACAGTGGCTATTGATACGCCTGCCTCTCTGGCAATTTCCTTGATTGAGACCTGTATATTTTTTTCGCTATTATTATCCATTGTAAATATATTTGCTAAATTATTTTGAGTTCTGATAATAATTTATTTATTTCAAAATATTTATATACACTATTATGTAAAAATGCCTATATAGCATTCCTATTCAATAAGTGCGCCCCTTCCTGTTTTTTTAACTAAGTTTAAAATTAAAATATTTAATTCGATAATATTTCATTATATTTCGCAAATTTTTTTAAAATACAACTAAATTCTTTTACATCTTTACAGGTTTCAATTAAAAATATAGAAAATTTATTACAATTTCATAGATTTAAAAATTCAACCATTACTTTGGAAATTGCATCAGTTCAACAACCCTGTCATCAGGATCCCTCATATATAGAAGTTTGACACCTTTCAGTCCACCTTCTTCATACTCTATTTCAACAAGCTCACTAAGCTCCAGCTCCATCTCCTTAAACTTTTTGCAGTCTTCTTCAATTGAATCAGTTACTATAGATATGTGGGCATTCCCGCCATCATTGTTTTCAAGGTGGACTTTTTTGCCTTCTGGTTCAAGATACTGTATAAATTCTACCCTAGCTGCTCCGCACTGGTTCTGGGGGCTTATTTCATCGCCGCCTATCTGGATGTAGAAATTTAAAATCTTTGCATTATTATAACCCGACATTTTCTTTATCACATAACCATCTTCAATATGAAGTGGAAAGACAACTTTTACTCCTGGCAGCTTTGAATAAAAATCATAGCACTTCTGTATGTCTTTTGTTATAAACCCTGTATGTTGTATTCCTTTGAACATAAATAACTCCTTATCTTGCCAATTACCATGACATAAGTCCGCCATCTACAAAAATTGTCTGGCCCACAATATAGTCTGAATCATCTGAAGCCAGGAAGAATGCTGCGGCACCGCATTCCTCAATTGTTCCAACCCTTCCCATGGGCTCAATATCTGTTAAGCTTTTTAAATTTTCAGGAACTCTTAGGGAAAAGTTTATCTCCTCATATATCGGGGTATCTATAAATGAGGGCGCAATGCAGTTTACGTTTATGTTATACCTGCAAACCTCAACCCCAACTGAGCGGGTAAGCTGTATTACTCCGCCTTTTGCCGCACAATATATAGTCTGGTTGGCAAAAGGGGCAATTGCACCTGAGGTTGATGCAATGTTTATGATTTTTCCTTTGCCCTGTGACTTCATTGGCTTTATTACTTCCCTGATGCACATCCATAAGCCCCTCAGGTCTGTGTTATGAACATAATCATACTGCTCTATGGTGCAGTCCTCAATGGGGGTGGCAACTGCAACGCCTGCATTGTTTACCAGAATGTCTACTTTGCCGTAAGCCTTTATTGTGGCTGCAACCATGTTTTTTATCTCATCCTCTTTTGAGACATCGGTTTTTAAAAACATGGCATCCTGGCCCATATCCTTTATCCTTTTTGCAATTGCCTCTGCCTCTTTTACCTTAATGTCTGCTATTACCAGATCCGCACCTTCCTCTGCAAACCTTATGGCTATGCCTTCGCCTATTCCCCTTGCAGCTCCTGTTACTATTGCAACTTTTCCTTTTAGCCTTTTATCCTTAAACTTATTCATATTTAACACCCCTTACATGTTATTTATTGTTTATTTATCTAAATAGATGTATATCCGCCGTCCACTGCCAGTATCTGGCCTGTAACAAAGCTTGAATCATCAGATGCAAAGAAAAATGCTGCACCTGCAATATCAACTGGCTTTCCTATCTTTTTCATTGGAATAGCCTTTAAGGTATATTCAAGGTTATCCTTATCATCTAATGGGAAATTAATATCAATATAGAGCGGAGTATCAATAATTCCGGGACAGATGCAGTTTACATATATGTTGTAGGGGGCAAGCTCAACTGCAAGCTCCCGCGTCATGTTTATTACCCCGCCTTTAGTCGAGCAGTATATGGACTCCCATTTATATCCCACAATGCCGGATATTGAGGAAATATTAATTATTTTTCCATACTTGTTTTTTATCATGTTGTCAACCACTGCTTTGGTGGACATCCAGACGCCCTTTAAGTTTACATTGTTTAATTTGTCCCAGTCCTCAATTTTTGCTTCTGTTATTTTTCTCATTAGGGATATTCCTGCATTGTTTACAAGTATGTCTATTTTGCCGAAAGCTTTTACAGATTCATCCGCCATATTCTTGAGAGAGCCTTCACTTGTCACATCAGTTTTAACAAATACAGCCTTTCCGCCAAGTTGTTTTATCTCCTCAAGGGTCTGCTTTGCTTCCTCTTGCCTAAGGTCTGCAATTACAAGGTCTGCCCCCTCCTGTGCATACCTTAGGGCTATGCCTTTTCCAATGCCTCTTGCAGCTCCTGTTACTATTGCAACCTTTCCTTTAAGCCTTTTATCTTTATTGTTTTGCATTTTAATACCTCGCTGTCTATTTAATATATAAAATACATTTTTTATTCTTCATCAACTCTGGCAACAAGCCTTACTATAGAACCGTCCCCTTTTGTCCATCTCCATGGAAAGCCCATAATTGTTACCCTTTTTCCTGTTACCATGTCAATATCTCCGCCTACGTTTTCCCAGCCCATAATTCCGTTTGAAAGAAGCAGCCTGTGGCAGGGTTCCCATTTGGGAAAATCCACTTTTGCCTCCCTTCCGAATTCAGCCCTGTACTGCTTTATTATATCAGGAACAAGCGGTCCTGTGCCATGATCTGCAATTGGGGTTCCGAGCGGATGGTCAAGTGCCTGGTTATCAACTCCAACCGCTTTTACACCTTTTTCTACAAACCAGTGGCCAGCTTCCTCATAAAGGCCCGGTGAATAGCAGAAATATGTGCGGTTATCTCCCCAGTATTTGTGCCAGCCTGTGTTAATTATTACAATATCTCCCTTTTGTATCTTTGGCCTTGCGCCTTCAAGGTCTTTTGCAGTTATTACTTCCCACCTGCCCTTTGGAATGGACACCACAACACCCGTTCCATAGTAGCTGTCAAGGGGTATCTCATCTGTGAATTTTTCACCTTCTATTACATGGGCGGGAGAATCTGCATGTGTTGTGCAGTGCATAAATGTTGTTATCTGCTGGGAAAGCACACCTGATTTTGCATGGGTGTGAAACCTCTTTATCTCAATATCAGGAAAATATGGCCAGAGAGGGCAGCCAAATCCCCAAGGGTGTGACAGGTCATATAATTTGTATTTTTGCATTTAGCGCTCCTTTCAAATAACCTTTAGAAGTTAATAAATAACTTGTATTGCAGATATTCTAAAACATTTTAAAACGTTTAAATTACTATGTCAATAAAATTGAATCTGTAAATAGATACTCAGCCCCAGGTTTGTTTTTATAGACCTGTCAAAAAATAAATTTGATGTTTTTTCTGCGCTATCTTTTTTGCCCACGAAAATAATATTATCCCATGTAATTCTGACCGTAATTTATTGCATATAAAAAAGAACAGGTATAGATTTGAATTCTACAGATTTTGTAAAAAGTATTAATCAGGGACAATATAAATATACTTCGCAGTAATGATTTCTTTCTTGCAGGAGTTCTGGACTCCAGATTTAAATTAAAACAAAGCCTTAACTGCTTCCACTTCTTTCTGTGAGCTCTGTAAAAAAGTATAGTCACTCTTATACCAGATAAACTGAAGGCCCTCTTTTAACTGTCTTTTAATCTCTTCAAGGTCCCCGGCAGTATTGCCAATGGCAACATTGTGCCTTCTGCATGCATCAAATAATTTTTTTACAGAGTCTTTTAAAAGAGGATTCTGCAAATCACCCGCGCAGCCAAGCGACATCGAAAGATCGCATGGGCCAGTTAATACAGAGTCAACCCCAGGTACTGAAAGTATCTCATCAGCATTTTCAATCGCATCTTTTGTCTCAAACTGTATAACAATAAATATATTGCTGTTTTTCTTAGATATGAAATTTGTGTGGTCACAGCTGTTTCCAATATCAAATCCATAATTACAGAATGGGGCGCTGGGCGAGTATCCCCTTACACCGTCAGGGTAGTAGTTTATCCATTCCATAACCTGGACAACTTCGTCTTTTTTCCTTACCCTTGGAAGTATAAATCCGTCTGCCCCTGCATCAAGATACTTTGCAAAAGTGTGGTAGCTGTATTCACCTATTTTTACAAATGGCGCCACGCTGGACAGTTTTGCTATGGTTATAAGATCTGAAACCGTTTCAAGGTTGTAAGAGCCGTGCTCGCACTCGATTATTAAAAAGTCAAAACCGAAGTTTGCAAAAATCCTTGCTATCTGGGGGTTCCTGCCGGTTTCAGTTATACAGGTACCTATAACGACGCCTTTGTTTTCAATGGTCTTTATAATATTATCTATATTCATATAAAATCTTTATTTTTTCTAGGAAGCGATAAGCTCAGCCCCGGTTATTAACCTTACAATATCATTATGAAGCTCAGTGCTTTTTTCTTTATAATCCTTAAAATCTATACTGCCAGCTCGCCTGCCCGTCCTCAAAACCATGACCCTGTCTGCAATCCTTATTATATGCTCGATGTTATGGGTAATGACTATAATACCGTCAAGGTTCTGCCTGATATTTAAAATCATATCAAGCACTTTAGCAGATTCTTTAACGCCAAGCGCTGCAGTGGGTTCATCCATTATTATTATTTTTCTCCCCCAGAATATTGCCCTTGTTATTGCAACAGCCTGTCTCT
>Ga0194126_10012924_pt1 | contig 10507 bp, 7 predicted proteins | sample TA2KigC150mmetaG_FD_148641 | JGI IMG/M metagenome (GOLD analysis project Ga0194126, IMG submission 148641) | Freshwater microbial communities from Lake Tanganyika, Tanzania - TA2015035 Kigoma Deep Cast 150m | ecosystem: Environmental > Aquatic > Freshwater > Lake | place: Tanzania: Lake...
CCAAGAGATTACATCTGCAAGCGGCGCTACGCCGGATTTGAGGAGTGCGGTAAGATAGTCAGTATGCAAGGTATATCGTGAAAACTCCCCATATCCAGGAAAGTCAGTTACCCAGTATCCTCCTGTAGCCCCTATCACAATTTTGGCTCCCGGGTCCTCCGAGCGAATAACAGGCACAATCTGCTTAATAAGAGTGCTGTAGGCCTCTACCGATATCCCCCCCCACGGTGTGTTGGTATCGGGCTCATTCAAAATCTCGTAATATGCAATACGCCCCTTGAAATGCTGCACCATAAAACACACAAAATTGCTGTAGCGGTCAATATCTTGCTGTGTCGCGAATCTTGCACTGTCAAGACGATTCTCCCCAAAGCCGACACCCAAATTTAAGATAATCGTAGTCCCATTGTTTGCATATTCTGTGAGTAGATCATCGACGGCTGGGGAAACTGTATACTCACTGGTCTCGGTTTCCACATATTGCCAGTTCAGTGGGTCTCCGGTAAAGGATATGCGTATCCACTTGAATCCAATGGGGTATACTACCGCTGTGTTCTGATAGCCTGGATCATAGCTTCCAAGATCAGCGCCAATGAGATTATTCTCCAATCCTTGTGATTCCCTTGGTCGTAACGGAGTCCCCAACAGTTTGTTTCCCTCTTGCAGGGTCATGGATCTGTAGGAGCCTGATGTGGGCGCTGAGAATTCGCTGGTGTTTCCATCAGGATCAGTGACAGTAACAGTCAGGTGGGGGCCGGTAAAAGCGATGCCCTTGCTGAAAGTAAAGGCGCCGTTGCTATCGGCTACTGTCTGGCCTTCGTAGACGGCCCCTTCATCGTTACTATCAGAAAAGATTTCCACAGTGCAATTTGCACACGTCACACCTGCAAGGCTGCCAGCCTGCAAGTCGAAATCGAATATGATCGGGGCGGCCAGTCTGCTGGGGCTGTTCAGGTTAATTCCCTGCTCGCCGTTATTGTAAATGCTGTTCTTGGTGATCGTGTTGAAGGGTGTCTCATCCCAAAGACTGATTCCTTGCCCGGTGTTGTACGCGATGATATTGTTAGGACCAATGACATTAAAACTGGTGCGGTCCAGGATGATACCAGCGAGATTGTTCCCCAAGTGGTTCTCACCACTCGCATCTGTGCCGATGATATTGTTGGTGACAATATTCCTGCCGTCTGCCACACAACATAAGTACACCCCTGAATCATTCCCGCCAATGATGTTTCCTGTGATCAGGTTATTGTCTGCGCCGTTCGAATGGATTCCATCGCGGGCGTGTCCCCATGCCGTTATACCATCCAGGCGGATGCCAATGAGATTGCCTTGAATGACATTATATGATGTTCCAGAATTCCAAAGTCCAATACCAAAATTGCCGTTGCCGCTCAGTAGATTGCCTTGGCCCAGTTGTCCGGCTCCAATGCTCCGGTCACCGCCGATAATATTGTACTTTGCGCCACCCAATAGTGCGATGCCAGCATCCGAAAAACCGATAATCTGCAGGCCACGGATGGTATTGCTATTGGATGAGATGGAAAGACCGTGTCCGGTAACCTGGCTGCCATCAAGGATGACACCGGCGTTGCTGGCATCAATCGCCAGGTTGCCCTGGGTAATCTCCGGTAAGGCGCTTGCCAGGACGATAGAGGCGGGGGAGTCAGGTGGAAAAATCGCCGGGTCGAAGGTTATTTCGTCGCCGGGCTTTGCATCCAGAATGGCTTGACGTAGACTGCCGGGGCCGGTATCGGCAACGGAGTTGACCACGATGGTTATCCCTGGCGGGAGCGGGGTCGGCGTTGGAGGCCAGGTATCTATGGAAGCGACTCTTGGGGTTTCGGTTGGTAATACGGATGTCGGGGCGATTGTCGATTGGGTGGTAGCGGATGACAGCGGTTCCATAGGAGAGATTTCTGGCTCACAGGCATTCGTGACAGATGAAAGGAAAATCACAAGAATGAGCAGTGCAATGAACTTCTTCATACACACCTCTCCGCTTCCATGTTCACTAACCCAGATATTGACGTAAGCCGCCTAACGAGACTGTCGAAAAATATTTGGTTTGAAAATTGTTCAAAAAAATCTCCCACAACAGGCTAAAAAATTGCCAAAATGTTGTGCGGAACACCAAAAACCAGACGCTTTCTAGCGTTTCTGTCCCACTTTTCAAAAATTATTTTTGAAAAGAGACTTTTTCGACAGTTTCAACGGAATGGCTTACCGGCGGCGAACTGACAGGCGAAGCCGTCCGGTGGAGCCGATGTTAGGCCGGTTTTGACCTATTGCCAGCTAATTGTTTGTTCACAATTATTCCAATCTGGCGAGATCGGAAATTGAAGAAACACAAGCATCCATATCCTTTAGCAGCCCATCCGAGATGGCATAGATCCAACCATGTATGGTTACGGTTTGATTTCTCTGCCACGCTTCTTGAACAATTGTTGTGTTCCCAACATTTATTACTTGTTCGATCACATTCATCTCACAGAGCCGATTGATCCTTTCTTCTTCAGTAGAAAACTGCAATAGTTCGCTGCATCGTCTTTGATAAATATCGCGAATATGACGAAGCCAATTGTCAATCAATCCATGAGGCTGACTTCCCAGGGCAGATTTTATGCCGCCACACCCATAATGACCACAGACAATAATATGCTTGATTTTCAATATATCTACGGCATATTGCAGCACAGAGAGACAATTCATATCGGTATGAATTACGAGATTGGCAACATTGCGATGGACAAAGAGTTCGCCGGGCAGCAAGCCGATGATTTCATTTGCCGGAACGCGGCTATCAGAACAACCAATCCAAAGGAACTCCGGGGCTTGTTGCTGTGCAAGGCTGGAGAAAAAAGAAGGATTAGTTTTGGAAATTTGAGTAGCCCATTTCCGGTTATTCTCAAGGAGAAGAGATAGGGTCTTCATATTTCAGCAAGGAACACATTCTCTATTTGGAAAGGCCTAACGAGACTGTCGAAAAACCCTTTGCGGGAAAAATCCTTGCGAAAATCTCCCACCGCAGGCTCGAAAACCGCCAAAACGGGATACGGGGCGCGGAAAACAAGGCGTTTTTTGATGTTTTCGTCCCACTTTCCAGGAATATTTTTGGGAAAGGGACTTTTTCGACAGTTTCAACGGTTTGGCTCACCGGCAGCGGCAGGGTGTACCAGAATTGTACTTTGATTCTACCAGCGCCGCTTAAAAACGGAGCATACCCACCAGCGGCGCAGCCCTGTCCGGTGGAGCCGATATTAGGCGCCCTCCAGAACCAAGCAGGGATCATTTTCCTAACAACCTATCAACAATCGTCCTAAGTTCCTGATATGTTCTTGGGCCAATTAGTGACTCAACCAGAGTGCCATCCTGTGCAAAGACATATGTCTCCGGGACACCTGTAACATTGAGAGTTGTAGAAATCCGATTACCAAGATCGGGACCGTTGGGATAAGAAACCCCCCAATCGCCCAATGCGGACTGGGCGCTTGTATCAATATCAATATATGTTACACCAAAGACTTCGACACCTTGGTCGTGATAGTTATTCCAGATTTCCTGAAGAAACTGTCCTTGGTCTTTACAGGATTCACTCCACGAAGCCCAAATATGCAGAAGCACAATGCTTCCGTGATAGTCAGATAAAACATATTTCGTACCATCAAATGCTGTGATTTGAAAATCGTCTGTGGACAGGGATAGACTATCCGGCGTATCAACTGTTATAAACGTCTCGAGTATAGGTTTGATGTCTTCGAAATCTTCAACTACGAGTAACCGAGGGTTCAGGAAAATATTTGCAGAAGGTGAACAGTAACCAGTCACTTGAAAGCGAGTGTTATCTTTTCCAATAGAACAGCGCGTTTCGTTTCCACAAAGCTTTGCGTTAATCCAATCTGTATCGTAGAAAGTTACTCCTTGAGCTGCTGGACTGATGACACCCCCAGCCTTTAGCCACACACCAATACTAGATTGGTCATCAACTATTTCCATCCAGCATGATACGTAAGGATCCTCCCCTAGGCAATAACTTCTGAAAGTATGTCCCACAAGCAGGTAGCCTTCTACGGTAACTTTTCTATCTTCGTATTTGCCTTGACAAGCCTCTTCCAGTGCAACGCGTGGCGTGCAACCAGATAGGAGAACAAGGAAGAGCACAAAACCAACACTTCCAAGATCATTGATAGTCAGAAGGCGCTTTTCTGCATAGCGAAGTGCTTCCCGAAGAAAATCCACAATGAGCGACATCCTTTCGTCTCTGGGTGTGTCGGTTTTCATTGCAACCTCCTAAGCCAACAAGAACTCTCGTACTGCCCTAGGTTAGTGTTTTGATGACACTTGCGTTCTAACATCCTTTGGGCGGCTTTGGTATTTATTGTAGATATCCCCTTTTCCGTGCCTCCCAAACCAGATCATCATCGCGATTTACTCCAAACTTGTGAAACAATGATGGTTTTACCTGAAAGATATGACCGTCAGACGCAGAGAGTATCTTGGCAATCTCATCATCTGATAATGCCCTTGCTAACAGCGACAGAACCATTTTCTCCTCTTGGGTTTCCTGGTGACAACGCTCTTCTTTGTCACCCCGGGCGGATGCCCCGCGTCCGGTCACGGCGCAGAACGCCGGTACCGGGATCATTCTGTCACGCCAGGCAATGGTACTCATCAGATCCCTATTTCAGGAGGAGGACCGTATCCAGCGCCAGGTCGAAGCCGGTGGCGAAATCCATGTCTGCCAGGGTGACGCGCAGGGTTCCGCTGGCGGCGATCGCCGCAGGGTCCAGGTCGAACGAGAAAGTCCCCGGCAAGCCCGGGCCGGGCGCGGCGACCGGCACGCCGCTCACGTACACCTCGTTCCCATCCTGGTCGAACACAATGCACAGCAAGTTGTTCCCGGAGGGGGCGATGGTCACGCTGCCGGAAACCGTCACCACGCCGCTCATCACCGTTCCCGAATCGGGCGCGGTGATGGAAACAGCCCGCAGTTGGCCATCGGGGGTGAGCGAAGTACGGCGCAGGCCCAGCAGGTCGCTGCCCATCAGGAAGAATGTCTGCTCGGTCGAGAAGGATGGACAGCAGGCCGGGTCGTCCGCGCTGTGAACGATGGAATCGACGACGATGTTCCCGCCCACGATCGAGAGCGCACGGATCTGCGGCTGGTCGCCGATGAGCGCCATGTCCGCCTGCAGCGGCGCGCCGTCCTGGTTGAGCATGGCCGCGACGAAGAAGAAGATACTCGTTACATAATAGTTCTTGGTGACGATGACCGCCGCATCCTCCACGCCATCACCATTCAGGTCGCCGAAGGCCATCATGTCTTCCAGGTGGATCGAAACATAATCTTCGGACGAGGGGTCCGTGCCCTGCTGGTACTGACCGTCGACCAGGCGGTAGGTATCCTCCGTCCCCCCGTTCGAGAAGCGATATTCGGCGTTCATGAGCCTCGCGGCGGTCAATGGGGGGATGGCCGGCTCGCCAGTGGGCGGCGGGGAGGATGTCGGCGATGCCTGGATTGGCAGGTTGCAGGCAAGAATGCTGGCGGTAAGGACGATCAGGAAAGGCGGGATGCGTTTCATATTTCCTCGCAGCAGGAGTTGCGCCCTGGCAGGCGGCGCAGGCGGAACCCGCTGAAATCATTATAGCATTCCTGTCAAGCGCCGCGCCAGGTTGCGCCAAATGTTCCATCCAACCTACATTACCAGGATGCGGATACGTCATTCTTGTCCGGCGCCAGATGTTGGAAATGGTTGATATATAATCAGGCCGGAGGTTGCCATGGAGCAATTCAACCGCATCACCTTTGACACGAACCTGATGGGCGGAAGGGCCTGCATCCGCGGCCTGCGGGTTACCGTCGCGCTGGTGCTCAACCTGGTTGCCAACGGGATGACCGCCGAACAGATCGTCGCAGAATATCCCTACCTTGAAGTGGAGGATGTTCGGCAGGCCTTGCATTATGCTGCCTGGCTGGCAGATGAGAGTATTCAAACCCTGGAGCCAGTCACGGCATGAAATTCCCGGCGGATATGGGCATCTCGCCGCGGGTTGTGGCTGCGTTGAGAAAGCAGGAGCACAATGCCGTCCACTTGCAGGAACAGGGTTTGGGACGCCTCCCGGACATAAAAATCATCGTCAAGGCAAAAGAAGAAAGGCGCATCTTACTTACCCATGATCTGGATTTTGGCGAGTTGCTGGCTGCTGGCGGCGACAGCCTGCCTAGCGTGACTATTTTCCGTTTGAAAGATATGCGCGCAGAGAATGTTCTCTGGCATCTACGTAACGTGATTGCACAACACTCCGAGTCTCTGGCCAAGGGGGCAGTGTGTAGCGTCACCGAACGCAGAGTACGTATCCGACCATTACCGATCTGATCCATCTTAATCACAAGTCCCCGCCATGATGACGGGGACTTTGGATTCCTGGGAGACCGGTTCTGCAGCTCGAGGGCTCGTCTTATACTACTTCACCAAATTCCTCAGCACGGTCTGCAGGATGCCGCCGTTGCGGTAATAATTGACCTCGACCGGGGTGTTAAGCAGCGCCCTGGCCTGGAATTCGATCAACTTTCCATCCGGTCTCCTGGCCTTCACGGTCAGCAGGCTGTGCGGCGGCAGGTCGTCGCGCAGGCCAATGATGTCGAAGAGTTCATCGCCCCTCAGGCCGAGCGACTCGGCGTTCTGTCCCGGCGGGAACTGGAGCGGCAGGATGCCCATTCCCACCAGGTTGGAACGGTGGATGCGCTCGAACGACTCGGCGAGCACAGCCTTCACGCCTTGCAGCATCGGTCCCTTCGCCGCCCAGTCGCGGCTGGAGCCGGCGCCGTATTCCCTGCCGGCGATGACGATACAGGGGATGCCGGCTTCCATGTACTTCATGGCGGCGTCGAAGATCGGAAGTTCCCGACCATGGACGGTGGATGATGGACGGTGGTCCGTGGTCGATGGTCCATTTTCGAAGAATTTCGTCCAGTTCCCCTCCTTCGGCGCCACAAGCAGGTTCTTGAGCCGGATATTGGCGAAGGCGCCGCGCGCCATCACCCGGTCGTTGCCGCGCCGCGAGCCGTAGGAGTTGAAATCGCGCGGCTGGACGCCCTGCTCCTGGAGCAGGCGCCCGGCCGGGCTATCGGCGGCGATGTTGCCCGCCGGGGAGATGTGGTCGGTGGTGATCGAGTCGCCGAACAGGCCGAGGCAGCGCGCCCCGCGGATGTCCGCCACGTGCGGCGGCTCCAGCGATAGTTCCTGGAAATAGGGCGGGTGATGGATATAGGTGGAAGCCTCGTCCCATTCGTACAACTCCCCGCCGGAGACCGCGATCCCCTGCCACATCTCGGAGCCTTCGAACACATCGGCATAACGTTCGACGAACATCTCCCGCCCCAGGCAGGCGGCGACCGTCCCGGCCACTTCCTGCGCCGAGGGCCAGATATCGCGGAAGTAGACCGGCGCGCCGTCGCTGCCCGTGCCGAGCGGCTCCTGTTCGAGGTCGATGTCCACCGTCCCAGCCAGGGCGTAGGCCACCACCAGCGGCGGGGAGGCCAGGTAGTTGGCCTTGACCAGCGGGTGGACGCGCCCCTCGAAGTTGCGGTTGCCGGAGATGACCGCCGCCGCCACCAGGTCGGACCCGGAGATGGCCTTGGCCACCTCGCCGGGGAGCGGCCCGCTGTTGCCGATGCAGGTGGTGCAGCCGTAACCGACGACGTTGAAACCCAGTTTCGCCAGCGGTTCGGCCAGCCCGGCGGCTTTCAGGTAATCGGTCACGACCCGCGAGCCGGGCGCCAGGCTGGTCTTGACCTGCGGCCGGACGGCCAGCCCCTTCTCGATCGCTTTTTTGGCGACCAGTCCTGCCGCCACCATCACCGAAGGATTGGAGGTGTTGGTGCAGGAGGTGATGGCGGCAATCACCACCGCCCCGTGCCCGATCTCATACGAGCCGCCGTTGACCCCCACCTCTGCCTTCCGGCCCAGGGATTCCTGCGGCAATTCGTAGCCGCGTTCCTTGACCGGTGCGGCGAGGGCCTTCTGGAAGACTGCTTTCATATCAGGGAGCGGCACACGGTCCTGCGGGCGTTTGGGCCCGGCCAGGGAGGGCGACACCGTCCCCAGGTCCAGTTCGAGGGTGTCGGTGAACGCCGGTTCCGGGGTGGATGCGTCCCGGAACAGTCCCTGCGCCCGGCAGTACGCTTCCACCAATTCGACCTGCTCCTCCGGGCGACCGGTCAGGCGCAAATAGCGCAGGGTCTCGGCGTCGACCGGGAAGAAGCCCATTGTCGCGCCGTATTCAGGCGCCATGTTGGCGATGGTGGCGCGGTCGGGCAGGGACATATTGTCCAGCCCGGGCCCGAAGAACTCGACGAACTTGTCCACCACGCCCTTATTGCGAAGCATCTGGGTGACGGTCAGCACCAGGTCGGTGGCAGTCACGCCCTCGCGCAGTTTTCCTGTCAGTTTGAAACCGATCACGTCGGGCAGGAGCATATCCATCGGCTGGCCGAGCATCACGGCTTCGGCCTCGATGCCGCCCACGCCCCAGCCAGCCACGCCCAGGCCGTTGACCATCGTGGTATGCGAGTCGGCGCCTACCAGCGTGTCGGGGAAGGCGACCAAACCTCCCGAAGACCTGTCCTGAGACGAAGCCGAAGGATCCGAACCTTCGGGAGGTTCCTGTTTTATCGCCACCACATCCGCCAGGTATTCCAGGTTGACCTGGTGCACGATGCCGGTCATCGGCGGGACGACGCGGAAATTATCGAAGGCCTTCTGGCCCCACTTGAGGAACTCGTAGCGTTCACGGTTGCGCTGGAACTCCATTTCAGTGTTGCGCTGGAGGGCGTCGGCGGTGGCGAAGAAGTCCACCTGCACCGAATGGTCCACCACCAGGTCGACCGGCACGAGCGGGTTGATGCGCTTCGGGTCGCCGCCCAGGCGCGCCACGGCGGCGCGCATCGCCGCCAGGTCCACGATGGCCGGGACGCCGGTAAAATCCTGCATCACGACCCGCGCCGGCAGGAAGGGGATTCCAACCCTCGCCCCTGCTCCATTCTGTTGTGGCAGGGGGGAAGGAGTCCATTTTGCGATATTCTCCACATCCTGCTGTGTGATCTCTTTCCCGTTGCACTGGCGCAGGGCGGCCTCTAGCAGGATGCGGATGGAGAAGGGAAGTTTTGCAAGATCGAACCGGTAAAGTTCCTCCAGGGCCGGGAGGCGATAATAAGTGAATTCCCGTTTGCCGACTTTCAGGATTTCACGGGCATCGAAAAGATCCTTCATGTCAACTCCTTTAGACGAAAACACCCTTGTGTTATGCGCCTGTGTAGAATAATCACATTTGCATAAAAGACACAAAGGTGCGCCTTGGTTGTCCTTTATGGGTGGTTATTTTAACTCTTTTTCGAGTTTTTCTACAAGATTCATCCGTTCTTCATCCGGCAGGAAGGATGCCTGCGCCGAGGCCAGGATGCAGCGTTTGAGGTCCTCCACTCCCATGCCCAGGCCTTCGGAAGCCTGGCGGTACTCATCGCTGAGAGTGATCTGTGAAATGCTGGGGTCGTCGGTGTCGAGGGTCACGTTCAGTCCCTGGTCGAACATCTTCATCAGGGGATGCGACTGGAGCGACGGCACGACGCCGGTCTGGTAGTTGCTGGTGACGCACACTTCGAAGGGGGTCCTGCGTTCGCGGGCGATGGCGACCACCGCTTCGCTTTCCAGGACGCGCACGCCGTGGCCGATGCGTTCGGCGTTCAGGTCCACCAGCGCCTCGCGCACGCTCCCGGCCCCGGCCCACTCCCCGGCGTGGACCGTCAACCGCAGGCCGGCCTGGCGCGCCTCGCGGAAGATGCCGATGAACGGCCGCCCGTCGAACTCGGCCTCGTTCCCGGCCAGGTCCAGCCCGACGATGCACTTGCGGGCACGGTCGGCGGCCAGCCAGGCCACCTGTTCGGCCAGCGCCGGGTCCTCGTGGCGGTTGACCGAGGCGATCAGGCGCACGATGATGCCGAATTCCCTGGCCGCCGCCTGGGAACTCTCGCACACCCACTCGACCACCTCGTCCATTGGGAAGCGCTCGGCACGGCTCAAAGCCACCGGCGTGAAACGCATCTCCAGGTAGCGGACATTGTCGCGGGCGGCGTCCTCCACCGCCTCGCGCGTTACGCGGTGGATGACCTCCGGCGAGCGGTAGAACATGCGCAGGGTGGCGAACTTGGCCAGGAAGTTCTGGTAGGTGAAGGGTTCATCGTTCTGCACCTGCACCAACTGGCCCAGGCGGGTGGTGTTGATGGGGACGGTGATCTGGTGGGCGCGGGCGATATCCAGCATCGTCTCCAGCCGCAGCGACCCTTCCAGGTGGCGGTGCAGTTCGACTTTGGGCAGGGAATGGAAAAAATCTTTCACGCAACTTCCTAATGCCGGTGGCGCTTGCGTTTCTTGTCCTTTTCCGGTTTGGAAGCCGGCGGCCTGGGATCCGGCGCCGGTTGGGCCGCTACTGGCCGCTGGTTGACGGCGAC
>Ga0194126_10012925_pt1 | contig 10506 bp, 9 predicted proteins | sample TA2KigC150mmetaG_FD_148641 | JGI IMG/M metagenome (GOLD analysis project Ga0194126, IMG submission 148641) | Freshwater microbial communities from Lake Tanganyika, Tanzania - TA2015035 Kigoma Deep Cast 150m | ecosystem: Environmental > Aquatic > Freshwater > Lake | place: Tanzania: Lake...
ATCAAGATAACTCGGATTCACTAGGACAGATCCCCGTCACCAAGTGTTAGACGACCCCATGAATTCAAAAACTTTAAACACTATGCGCATGATGCTTTGCAGGTCTGACGGTTGCGAATCCACGGAATTCGGCGACTATTCGCCACTTCAATACCCGACTGTCGTGCGGATTCCAATCGTGGCTATCCTCGCCGTATGTCCGCCGGCGACACCGTCGTCTTTATCGCCAAATCGTTCATCACAATGGACGATGCTCTCCCGCGCGCGGAAGCCGTCGCAGTGCGGGGTGGTCAAATTATTGCAGTTGGCACGCTCGACGAGGTGCGATCTCAGTTTGACGAGCCTATTTTTGTCGACCGCACGCTCGAGCATGATGTCGTGATCAGCGGTCTGATTGACCAGCACTTGCACCCACTACTCGGCGCGACCACGCTCACTACCGAGGTGATCGCCCCCGAGGACTGGGTGTTACCGGATGCGGTTTACCGTGCCGCCATGACGCCCGCCGATTACGACGCGCGGATCCACGCTGCCCATCAACGTCTTCCTCGCCATGAATGGCTGTTCAGCTGGGGATTTCATCGACTCTGGCACGGCAAGATGACGCGTTCACGACTCGACTCACTGGTCGGGGACCGCCCAACGGCGATCTGGCAACGCTCGTGCCACGAGTGGATCCTCAACTCTGCGGCGCTCGAGACCATCAGTTTTACCCGCGCAACAGCGACCGGCGAAGGAAACGAATTCACACAACTCGATTTTGACGCGGGACACTTTTGGGAGAACGGATGGTTGAAGGTTCTCTCGCCTTTTTTGATGCCCGTATTCATGACGCGTGACCGGTTCGAGATCGGCCTCGAGATGCTGGTCGCCTATCTACATATGAACGGCGTGACGGCGATCAACGAGCCAGGTATTCAGTGGCGACTCGAACCGTGGGACCTCTATCAGCAGATTCTTGGGCGTGAGAGTACGCCTTTGCTGAGCACGTTCTTGGTCGACGGGCGCAACCAGGTGCTGAAGAATTTGTCGTCTGCTGGGACGATTGCTGACGCCCAACAACAAGTCGAGCGCGGCCGTGGATCGAAGGTGCGGGTACTTGACCGTCATGCCAAGTTGTTTGCTGACGGTGCAATCGTGTCTCAGATGATGCAGATGAAGGACCCCTATCTCGACGACGAGGGTAACCCTGACCCGGGTCATCATGGCGAGTGGTTGATGGAACCTGAGGAATTACGCCGCGCCTTTGACACCTATTGGGACGCCGGGTGGCAAGTGCATGTCCACGTCAACGGAGACCACGGACTGGAGGTCTTGGTCGGGATCATCGAAGAGGCACAACGACGGACCCCGCGCATCGACCACCGCACGGTGATCGTGCATTTCGCAAACTCCACCGAAGCGCTCATCGACCGAATCAATGCGTTAGGGGCAGTCGTATCAGCGAACCCCTACTACCCGATCGGTTTTGCGGACATGTATTCAAAGCACGGACTCGGCCCGGCCCGAGCCGACAACATGGTGAGGGCGCAATCCGTGCTTCGCCGCGGGATACACCTCTCGTACCATTCCGATCTGCCGATTGGCGCGTCAGACCCGCTGCGCATGGCGTCATGGGGCGTCAATCGAATCACCGTATCTGGTCGCGTGGCTGCACCACAGCAGCGCATCAGTGTGCATGACGCACTTCGTGCTGTCACCATCGAGGCAGCACATTCGTGGCGGATGGAGGACACGCTCGGCAGCATCAGTGTGGGCAAGCGGGCGAACTTCACTGTCCTCGATCGTGATCCCTACGAGGTTGACCCTATGCAACTCGGCGACACCAGGGTGCTCGCCACTGTGTACGAGGGCAAAATACATCCGGTGCCGCCGGCCCACATCCGACAGCGCTCGGAGAATTCAGGCACCGCGGTTCGAGGCACAAAACCCATCTCGGGCAATGTCATGTCTCGAGCCCTGCATCACGAGTTGTGCGGATGCGAAGTTGCCAACTTCATCGCGCAACACTTCGGCCCGGCAGGTTGGGCTGCCTAACCGATCTCCGCATTATTCGAGGGGCGGTTACTATTTTGTTTAAATCTCCGAACTACCCGAACGCTAGCAACCCGTGCAAATTCTCCACGCCAGCACCACGCGACAATTGTGGGCGTTGAGGGACTTGAACCCCCGACCCTCTCCTTGTAAGGGAGATGCTCTAGCCAACTGAGCTAAACGCCCCGATGCCGAAAAGTTCGCGAGAACGATTCGATATTCGAATTTCTTAGTGTAGTGCCCGCCTCGTTAATTCGATTTGGCGTCGCCGGCCTTGGCGAGACGGCCCGCCACGATGCCGAGCACCACCGCGAACGCCGTGGCGCCGAGAATGCCGAGTCCTACGACTTGCTCATAAATCGAATCGGCCAAAGTCGCGTCGACACCAATCAGTGCGACGGTCAACGCGGCAGCCGCGGCAAAGCCGACCGCGAGCGCCTCGAAAAACGAAATCTTCGACAGTTTGCGCGTGACCGCCAACACCCCGCCGATGCCCAAAGTTTTTCCGCCGACGATCGCCGCGATCGTGATCAGAATCAAATCTGCCGGCGCCGATTCGGGGATTCGCACCGGTATCAGCGTGTGGAAGAACACGAACAGAGGCAACAAGATCGCCGCAATATACGGATGAATCGTCTCTTCGACCCGCTCGGCCACCGACGGGTTGTCAGGATCAAAATGCGGCACCACAAAACCCACCGCGAACGCGCCCAGCGACGGGTGCATGCCGGCCTGCAACATCAGCCACACCACCACGGCCGTGGTGATCAACGTATAGGCCACACCGAAATTGAATCTACGGATCGACCATGCGAACCCGGCCACGACCAAAACCACGATCGCGATAAAAATCAGTTTCGGACTCTTGCCCGTGGTCGCCAAAGCCAGCACGCCACCAAGGTCGTCGAGAACCGCAACTGTCAACAACAACGCGCGCAACTCGCGCCGAAACCCGCCGAGAGCCGTGACCGCCGATGCGAGCGCAATATCGGTGGCAACGACGGCAACCCAACCGTCGCGGGCCGCCGCGGGTGCGAACGAAACAAAGATCAGTGCGGGCACCGCCATACCGCCAACCGTCGCCGCGAGCGCAACTTTTAGCGTCGAACCCGACAATGTGCCGCTGGCGAATTCACGGCGCAACTCTAGACCGACCAGCAGAAAGAACCCACCGATGGCGAACTCGCTGATCAACTCGGTGAGTGTGTTGTGCACGTAAAAATCGCCAAAAGTCGCAAGCGCGACAGCTACCAGCGCCGCGCCAAAAATTAAACCCGCCGCACGCACCTCGACCTCGACGAATCGCTCCAAAAAACCGACGGGACTATACGGCTTGCGCGTCATCTCATTTCTCTTGCCCGCGGACTTGGCGAACGCTGACCAACAGCTCGGGGGTCGCCGCGGCGATCGGTGTGCGACGCTGCGCATGCTCGTGCACGACCAGACCGCGATCTTGGTGCTCGACAATCAGCGCACCCGCCTCTTGGCAGATCAACGCGCTGGCCAGATAATCCCATACACCGTGGGTGTAAAAATCGATCCACGCGTCGATCACCCCGTCGGCGACCAGACATATATCTAGCGCCGCAGCGCCGAGCGCACGAAACTGGCCCCATCTCGGCCGGTGTTTCGGAATACCTGAGATACCGACCACCGCCTCGCCCAGATCGACGCAACCGCTCGGTCGCATCGCGGCCCCGTTGTGAAACGCACCGCCACCAGCGGTCGCCCAATAACGGTCGTGACCGTTTGCTTGGTTGACCACGAGACCCGCTCGCATGCCGTTTTTGTCGATCGCGCACAGCGCAGTGGCGAACCATGGCACGCCACGGCTCGCATTAGTCGAACCATCAAGCGGATCGACCACGACGCAGAGATCGTCGTCGCCGAACACACCCGAAGATTGGCTTTCTTCCGACAGCACGGCGACTCCGGCACCGTGCAAAACCTCGAGCGCCGCGGCGTCGGCGCGCAAGTCGACCGAATATTGCGTGTCGCGCAAACCCGAAAGCGACCAGTCTTTGTTCGCGCGCAAGACGACGCCGACCGCGTCAGCCGTCTCGTTCAACACGGCCAAAATATCTGCGTTTGAACTCGATTTCTTCAGGCGCGCCACGAATTTCCTCCATCATCACACTAATTGCCGAACTATTTGCGCTTCGTCACCTCGGCATTCGTGCACTCGTGCCACGACGACGACCCCTAAACTGATGAAGGTGAAAACAGCGTTGCGCAGTCTGATTGACGAATCGGTCACGATCATTCGTGAAGTTGCAGCCGAATTCGAGCGCCCCGTCATGCTTTTCTCGGGCGGCAAAGACTCGGTGGTCATGCTTCACCTCGCCGTTCGTGCGTTCAGCCCCGCGCGGGTGCCCTTTCCGGTGATGCACATCGACACGGGCCACAATTTCGCCGAGGTGATCGAGTTTCGCGACCGTGCGGTGCGCGACCTCGACGTGCAACTGATCGTCGGCTCGGTCCAAGCGTCGATCGACGCGGGGCGCGTGCAAGATGCCGTCGGGCCCCGAGCCAGTCGCAATCCGTTGCAGACTGTGACGCTGCTCGACGCGATCAAAGAACACAGGTTCGACGCCGTCTTTGGCGGCGCGCGCCGCGACGAAGAACGCGCCCGCGCAAAAGAACGTGTCTACTCTCATCGCGACGCGTTCGGCCAGTGGGACCCGAAAACCCAACGACCCGAACTGTGGGGCATCTACAACGGGCGGCACAAGGCGGGCGAACACTTCAGGATTTTTCCCATCTCAAACTGGACCGAACTTGATGTCTGGCGTTTCATCAGCGACTACAACATCGATCTGCCGAGCATCTACTTCGCCCATCGCCGCCAGGTGTTCAGGCGCGACAACATGTGGATGGCGGTTTCACCGTTTTTGAGACCCGAAGATGGCGAGACGGTCAGCGAAGAACTTGTTCGTTTCCGCACCGTCGGCGATGCGACTTGCACCGCGGCGATCGAATCGTCGGCCGCGACAATTGAACAAGTCATCGCTGAAACGTCGGTCGCTCGAATCACCGAACGCGGCGCCACTCGCGCCGATGATCGCATCTCAGAGGCCGGCATGGAAGACCGCAAAAAGTTGGGCTACTTCTGATGCAACGGCTGCACTTTGCCACGGTCGGCTCGGTCGACGACGGCAAGTCAACTTTGATTGGGCGCCTGCTATACGACTCGAAGAGCATCTTTGAAGATCAACTCGAGCACATCGAGGCGGTAAGCAAACGTCGCGGCGACGACTATGTCGATCTGTCGTTGCTCACCGACGGTTTGCGCGCCGAACGAGAGCAAGGCATCACGATCGATGTCGCCTATCGCTACTTCGCCACGCCGAAGCGCAGTTTCATCATCGCTGACTGCCCTGGTCATATTCAATACACCCGCAATATGATCACCGGCGCGTCGAACGCCGACCTGGCGATCGTGCTGGTCGATGCCCGCACGGGCGTTGTCGAGCAAACGCGACGCCACAGCCTGCTCGTCTCGCTTTTGGGCGTGCCCCATCTCGTGATCTGCGTCAACAAAATGGACCTCGTCAACTACGACCTCGAAGTTTTCAACAACATCCGCCAAGAGTTCGAGAGCTTCGCCGCGCGACTCGATCTGCGCGATGTCACGTTTCTGCCGATCAGCGCGCTGGCCGGCGACAATGTGGTCGGTCGCTCGGCCAACATGCCGTGGTTCGAAGGCTCGACATTGTTGCACCACCTCGAGAACGTCTACACGGCCAGCGACGGCAACCGCATCGATACGCGGTTCCCCGTGCAATATGTAATTCGACCGCAACGCGCCGACAATCCCGACTATCGCGGTTACGCGGGTCGGGTCGCGGGCGGGGTTCTCAAGGTCGGCGACGAGATCATGGTCATGCCGTCGGGTTTGACCAGCACGATCACCGCGATCGACTCGCCCGATGGCCCGCTCAAACAGGCCGAGCCCGGCCAAGCCGTGACGATTCTTCTCGCCGACGATCTTTCGATCACGCGCGGCGACATGATCTGTCGTCCCACCAACCGCCCCCGTTCGTCGCAAGAACTCGAGGCGATGCTGTGTTGGATGGACGACGCCGCGCCGTTGCAGATCGACAAGATCTATTCGGTCAAACACACCACGAAGCTCGCGCGCGGCAAGGTTTCCGATGTTCTCTATCGCCTCGACATCACAAACCTGCACCGCGAACCGAACATCAAAGAACTCAAGTTCAACGAGATCGGCAGGGTGACGCTGCACACCACCAGCCCGCTGTTTTTCGACGACTACCACCAGAACCGAGCGACGGGCTCGTTCATCTTGATCGATGAATCGACCGGCCAAACCGCGGCGGCAGGCATGTTGCTCTCGCCCCGTTCATAGCGTCGCCGACTCGTAAACTTAAGAAGATGAGTCAACCCGTCTGGCACGAACCTGCGGTAACCCGCCCGCAACGATGGATGAAGCACGGTCTCTCGGGGGCGACGGTTTGGCTCACGGGTCTTTCTGGCTCGGGAAAATCGACCATCGCCAACGAACTCGCCCGCGAACTTCTGAACACGAGCCGCCTTGCCTACATTCTCGATGCCGACAACTTGCGCCACGGCATCAACAACGACCTCGGCTACAGCGACTCTGATCGCACCGAGAACATTCGTCGCGTCGCCGAGGTCGCTTGCCTTTTCGCCGACGCCGGCCTGGTGGCGATCGTGCCGATTATCTCGCCGTTCATCGCCTCGCGCGAGAGCGCCCGAAAGATTCACGGCGAAAAGAAGCTTCGTTTCATCGAAGTTCATGTCGCCACCCCGATCGACGAATGCGAACGACGCGACACGAAGGGTCTTTATGCCAAGGCTCGCAGCGGCGCAATAACGGGCCTGAGCGGTTTCGACAGCGTTTACGAGCCACCGACCCACGCCGATGTCGTCGTCGGTGCCAACAACGAGACCCTCGCCCAATCTGTCGCCGCGATCATGGCCAAACTTCTGGTTCGTGCCGGTCAATGACCTCTGGTGACGCCCGATGGTGAGTGAAAAAGACTTCCCGAATAAGCCGTATGCCGGCTTTTTGCTCGTCGCCCCCCGACTCAAAGTTATGTACTGTCCAACGACCAAAGTCGCCTGCAGCAGCATCAAGATGCTTCTGGCCAAGGCGGGCGCGACCTACGACCAAACTCGGGTCGATCGCCTGATCAGCCCGCACATGGCTCGCTCGCAGACGATCCACGAACTCGGCGTGAACGGTCTGACGAAATTGATCGACATGAAGGCCGCACAGGTCGAAGAAATCTTGGGCTCGCCCGAATGGCTTCGCGTCTACGCCACTCGCGATCCACTTTCACGCGCATATTCGGCTTGGGAGAACAGAATTTTTTCGCGGGCGCCAGGCACCCCCGAAAAAGCGATCGACCTTTGCCAAGATCAACTCGTCGACGGCCAGATCAATGTCAGCGAGAGTTTCGCGCACTTCGCGAAAATGATCGCCGAGCACACCGACGAATTCATGGATGACCACCACTTCTTGCCCCAGTCGCACATCGTGCACCCCGACAAGTTCAACTACAACATGGTCGCCAGCGTCGAAAACCCCGCCGAGATGCAGCGGCTGGTCGACGAAATCAACCGCCGAGCCGGCACGACACTCTCGCTCGAACGACACAACGTCGGTTTCGGCATCAAACTCGAACAGGTCTGCGACCAACACACCGCCAATCGCCTGCAGGCCGTCTACGCCACCGACTACGAAACTTTCGGCTTTGCCAAACGCGAATTCGCCGCGTCGATCCAGCCGCTGATGTTCAGCGCGACCGAGACGGCGATGTTGCGAGGTTTCCGCGGCTCGATCGAGCGTTTGCAGGCCGTGTCGTTCACGGCGAGATCATTGACGGGTTTTCGTTTCGGTTGGCGACAAATCTACAAGTCAATCGTGCGCAAAATTTCGTTTGGCAAAAAATACAACGACCCACAGAATCTCTTTTGGTGACTAACTAATGTCCGCCGACAAAACTTCTCCGGCGAAAATTGGCATCGTCACCGTGTCTGATCGTGCGTCTGCGGGTGTCTACAAAGATCTGGGCGGCCCGGCGATTCACGAATATTTCGAAAAACACCTTTCTTCGCCGTGGCAAGCGGTCTCCAAGGTGATCGCCGACGAAGTTGACCTCGTCGCGGTGACGCTGCGAGAACTCGCCGACATCGAAAAATGTTGTCTGATCGTCACCACTGGCGGCACGGGCCCCGCGTTGCGCGACGTCACACCCGAGGCCACCGAACAAGTCTGCGAAAAAATGATGCCCGGATTCGGCGAACTGATGCGCGCGACATCGCTCAAGGTCGTGCCCACAGCGATCTTGTCGCGCCAAACCGCGGGCATTCGCGGTGGTGCGCTGATCATCAATCTGCCAGGTAAACCATCCTCAATTAGCGAGTGTCTCGACGCAGTGATGCCCGCGGTGCCCTACTGCATCGATCTGATCGACGGCCCCCGACTCGAACTTGCCAACGGTCTCGTCGCGTTTCGCCCCAAGGGCAAATAGTTCGCCAATAGTTTTTACTGCTCGTCGTAGGGTTGGCCAGCGGCCTTAGGTGCGCGACTCGCACCGACGAACCCGGCTACAACCACGAGCGTCACCAAATACGGCGCCATCAACAAGAACTCGCTTGGTATGCCAGTGTCGAAGTTGCCGATCTTCAACCGCACTGCCTCGGCCAACGCAAAAACCAAAGCACCGCTGAACGCCCCGACCGGGTGCCAGCGACCGAAAATCACGGCGGCAAGAGCGATAAAACCGCGACCACCGGTGATGTTCTGGTCGAACCTGCCGACCGTGCCGATCGGCCACCATGCTCCGCCGATGCCCGCGACTGCGCCCGCGATCATCAAGTTTCGATAGCGCAACTTGATGACATCGACACCGAGCGTGCCCGCCGCTTTCGGGTATTCGCCGGCGGCCCTGGTGCGCAAGCCCCAGCGCGTGCGATACATCGACCAGGTCAGGAGCGCCACCGCGCCGAACGAAAAATAGACGAATATCGTCTGCACGAAAAAAATTTGACCGATGAACGGTATCTTCGACAACAGCGGCACCGAAATCGGCATCACCGGCACCAACGAGTTGTAGTCGGGATTCGGCACCAAAACCCTGAAGCTCAAAAATGATGTGATGCCGAGCGCAAAAAAATTGATCGCGAAGCCGACGATCACCTGATCGACGCGGTACTTGATCGAGAAAACGGCGAGTATCCACGCCAAAAATACGCCCGTGAGCATCGCGATCACGGTGCCGAGCCACAGGTTCGTCAGCGACGCACCGACCGCACCCGTGAACGCGCCCGCCAACAACATGCCTTCGATCGCGATATTGATCACGCCACTGCGCTCGCACAGAATGCCGCCGAGCGCGCCGAGGGTTATCGGCACGCTACGCGCAACCGTGTCTTGCAACATGCCGACAAGACTGAACGACTCGCCCGCCGTGGCCCACGACAAGAAACTCATCACGAACATCGCGGTGGCCAATGCCAGCACGATGTTCGAGATCTTGCCGAAGCCCCGCCAAAGTTGCGCCGAACCGAGGCCGACAAAGACAAGACCAAAAATCCAGGCGATCTGTTGGGCCGGCAACGTCAGCAGCGTGCCCCCTTCGGTCAACCTGAAACCGGCGTCTCCCGGTCGTCGCGAAAAAATCACCATCGTGATCACGGCCAGACCCAGATAGGCAAAGCCGACATTTCGCGCGCGTTTTTTTTGTTCTGCGGACAGCACCAAACTCTCGGCAGCCTCGCTCAACTGGTCCGTCGGCTTCACCTGGCTCACCCGCCCCATCCTCTGAAGGTCTGACCCTGGGCCGAAAATTGCGACTTGACCCTGAACATCGCCTTGACCAACAACGGCGCGGCGACGAACATCACGATTAGCGCGCGGAGCACGATTATCAGGTCGACGGGCACATCGGTGTTCGCCTGCATCGAGCGACCGCCCGCCTGCAGCGCGCCGAACAGCAAGGCTGAAACCAGCGTTCCGATCGGCGACGACTGACCGAGCAACGCCACGGCGATCGCATCAAACCCGATGTTGCCGGCCAAACTTGTCGACGCATAGCCGTAGGTGCCGAGTACCTCGGTCGCGCCGGCCATGCCGGCGAAACCTCCGGCCAGCAACATCGCCACGACCATCAGAGTTTTAGATTTCATGCCCGCATATTTCGCGGCGTCGCTGTTCAAACCCGTGGCACGAAGTTCAAAACCGAGCGTCGTGCGCTTGAGCAGATACCAATATCCGTAGGTCGCCAGCAGCGCGACGAAAAATCCCGAGTGTGCGACCAGATCTGATCTGCCCTCCAAAAACCCGAACAATCTCGGTAGATGCGCCTCGTCGGCGATCAGTTTCGAAATCGGGTCGGGTCGACCCTCGCGTTGAAACACGGTCGTCTTCAACAACCACAACACCAAAAAACTCGCGATGCTGTTGAGCATGATCGTCGTTAT
>Ga0194126_10012927_pt1 | contig 10505 bp, 9 predicted proteins | sample TA2KigC150mmetaG_FD_148641 | JGI IMG/M metagenome (GOLD analysis project Ga0194126, IMG submission 148641) | Freshwater microbial communities from Lake Tanganyika, Tanzania - TA2015035 Kigoma Deep Cast 150m | ecosystem: Environmental > Aquatic > Freshwater > Lake | place: Tanzania: Lake...
GGCTGGGATTGTACAATGGGCGCAACTTCAAACACCTGTGGCTTGCTACAGCAGGCAGACAAGCTGTTTTCTTTTTGGAGTCCCTTCTCAATGGCGCAGTCGATCTCAGCGGCGTCCAGCCCGGTCTGCACGTCCTGGTCCTCACGGATACGGAGAAGTTCGCCATCGGCGAGGTGGTCGCCGGGGCGGCCCATGCGGCGGGCGGCCAGGTAACGCTCATGGTCATGCCGGCCCAGAAGATGCAGGGGGAGGAACTGCCCCCCACCGTGGCAGCGGCGATGAAGGCCGCCGACGTGGTAATCGCCATGGTGGCCAAGAACATGGCCCACACGACGGCCCGCTTGGAGGCGACGCGCAGTGGCACCAAAGTCCTGCTCATGCCCCGGGTCACCGAGGAGCGCCTTCTGGCGCCACCCATGGAGGCCGACTTCGCCGCCCTGCGCCCGATCATCGAGGGGTTGGCCCGGCGGATGGGCGAGGCCACCACGGCCCGGTTGATCAACGCCGCCGGGACGGACCTGACGATGAGCCTCGCGGGGCGGAAGGGACGGGCCCTGTCGGGTTACGGCAACACCGAAGATATCGCCGCCCCCCCCGGCGTCGAGGCGAGTATCGCCCCCCTGGAGGGAACGGCCGAGGGGGTGGTCGTGGTGGACGGCTCGATCCCCGGCGTGGGCTACCTGGAGGGGGAGTACCCCCGGATCGAAATCCGCGGGGGGCGTTTCGCTGCCATCACCGGCGGCCCTCTGGCCACCGCTTTCCGTAACCTGCTGGCCGGCCTCAAGGACCCCAACGTCTACCACGTGGCCGAGCTGGGCGTGGGGCTCAACCCCCTCTGCAAGCTGCGGGGCGCCCCGGACGACGACGAGGGCGAGTTCGGTAGCGCCCATGTGGCCTGCGGCACCAACAAGTTCATGGGGGGGACGGTCCTGGCGGCGGCACACTACGACGTGGTGGTCCGCAAGGCCACCCTCGAGTTGGATGGCGTGGTCGTCCTCAAAGACGGCGAGATCCAGTTTTGAAGGCCTAGAACGGTGAAACGGGCGGACATCCTTTCCAGCGTGATCCTGATGGGCTTGTTCGGCTTCATGGCCTGGCAGGCGAGCCAGCTCGACATGGTCTACCGGAACTCACCGGGGGCGGGCTTCTTCCCCCTCTGGCTCTCCCTGGCGGCCCTGCTCGTCTCGGCGGGGATCTTCGTCGGGGCGCTCCGGCAGGCGGCCGCCGCGGACCGCCCCGTCCGCTGGCCCGAAGGGATTGGTCTGCGGCGCATCGCCGGTACCCTGGGGGGCTTCCTCCTTTATGCCTGGCTGATCACCCTGCTGGGTTTCATCGTCTCCACCGCCCTCTACATGCTCTTTGTGGCGCGCCTGCTGGGAGCTCGCCGCTGGCTCCCCTCAGCGGCGGTCAGTGTCCTAACCGCCCTGGGGCTCTTCCTCCTCTTCAAGGTCTGGCTGAAGATGGGGCTGCCGACGGGAGGGCTGCCCATCCCCTAGATTCGAGGATTCTTGCGTGGACATCATTCAACACCTGGCCACGGGCTTTTCCATCGCCCTGACGCCGGTTAACATCCTTTATTGCTTCATCGGCGCCTTCATCGGCACCCTGGTCGGCGTCCTGCCCGGCATCGGGGCCACGGTGAGCATCGCCATTCTCATCCCGCTCACCGTGGGTCTGGGGCCGACGACGGCGATCATCATGCTGGCGGGGATCTACTACGGGGCCATGTATGGCGGCTCCACGACGGCGATCCTGATCAACATCCCCGGCGAGGCCGCCTCGGTGGCCACGAGCCTCGACGGCTACCAGATGGCTCGCCAGGGGCGCGCCGGGCCCGCCCTGGGCATGTCGGCGATCTCCTCCTTCGCCGCCGGCATCCTCTCCCTGATCCTGCTGATGACCCTGGCGGTGCCGTTGGCCTCCTACGCTTTGCGTTTCGGCCCCCCGGAGTACTTCTCCCTGATGCTCCTGGGACTGACGATTGTGGTGAGCCTCGTGGGAAAGTCCATGGCCAAGGGGATCCTGGCCGGGATCTTCGGGATGCTCCTGGCGACGATCGGCATGGAGCCCCTGACGGGGCAGGGACGCTTCACCTTCGACAACGTAGACCTCATGGCCGGGATCGACTTCGTGGCCGTGGTAGTGGGGCTCTTCGCCATCCCAGAGGTGCTGGAAAACATGGAGGGACCCTCTATGGAGGTCTACCGGGCGAAGATCCAGAACCTCCTCCCCACCCGCCAGGACCTACGGCAGTGCAGCGGGGCGATGGTCCGCAGCGCAGTTGTCGGCTTCTTCATCGGCGTCCTCCCCGGCTCCAGCGGGGCGGTGGCGGCCTTCATGGCCTACAACGTAGAGAAGAACCTTTCCAAGACCCCGGAGCGCTTCGGCGCGGGGGCGATCGAGGGAGTAGCGGCCTCGGAGGGGGCCAACAACGCCGCCGTGACCGGGGCGATGGTCCCCCTTCTGTCGCTGGGAATCCCCGTTTCGGCCCCTATGGCGGTGCTGATCGGCGCCTTCATGATTCACGGCCTGAGACCCGGACCCATGCTCTTCGACAAGAACCCAGACTTCGTCTGGGCACTCATCGCCAGCATGTACGTGGGCAACGTGATCCTGCTGGTCCTCAACCTCCCCCTGGTGGGGCTCTGGACCCAGCTGCTGCGCGTGCCCTACCCCTATCTGGCGCCGGGGATCCTGGTCCTCTGCCTCCTGGGCGCCTACGGCATCCGCAGCAGTTTCTTCGACGTGGGGATCGCCGTCGCTATGGGGCTCGTTGGCTACGCTATGCGGAAGCTCGACTACCCCACGGCGCCAGTGGTGCTGGCCCTGATCCTCTCGCCCATGCTGGAGGATGCCCTGCGGCAGTCCCTGACCCTCTCGAAGGGGAGCCTGACGATCTTCGTGACGCGGCCGATCTCCCTAACCCTGCTGATCCTGGCCGTCGTCTCCGTCGTCTATGCGCTCCTCTCGCGGCGACGGGGCCGCCGGGTCTCCGGAGAGGGGGTGTGAAACAAAGCGACAAGGGGAGCCGGGGTCATCCCGCCCTCCCGGAAGCAGTCATCACAACAGAAAAGGAAAGGAGAAAAGAAAGATGTTGACAGGATTATTCAGAAAATATGCTGGCCTGCTGGCGTTGGCGGGGGGCGTCGCCCTCCTGGCGCCGGCAGCCCAGGGTGCCGCGGCGGCGGCCTACCCGACCAAGCCGGTCCAGATCGTAGTCGCCTTCGCCCCCGGCGGCTCCTCCGACCAGGTCTCCCGCCTGGTGGCCACCTACCTCACCAAGAAGTGGGGCCAGCCGGTGAGTGTGGTCAACAAGCCGGGCGGCGGCGGCGTCGTCGGTACGGCGGCCGTGGCCCAGGCGTCCCCCGACGGCTACATGGTGAACAACGCCATGGTCAACACCCTGGCCTTCGCGCCGGCGGCTCAGAGCAAGAACCCTTACAACTGGGACAGCTTCACCTACTTGGCCCGCGTCGGCGTCACCCCCTCGGTCCTTACGGTGAACGCCGGTTCCCCGCACAAAACGGCCAAAGAGCTGATCGAAGCGGTCAAGAAGGACCCCGCCAAGTTCAAAACGGGCGTATCCGGGCTGGCCGGAACGGGTGCCTTCGGGATAGCCCAGATCCTCCATTCCTCGGGCATTGATCCTGCCAAGGTGGACATGGTCTCCTTCAACGGCGGCGTGCTCGTCGTGACCAATCTGGCCGGCGCCCACGTGGACTTTGTGGCGCAGCAGCTTCCCGAGGTTCTGGAGATGGTCCGCGCCGGCAAGCTCCGCGCCCTGATGCACACCAACCCGACGCGTCTCAAGGAGCTGCCCGACGTACCCACGAGCAGGGAGGCCGGCTTCCCCGCTTTCAGCGTCATGGCCTCGAGTGGCTACGTGGGGCCGCAGAACCTCGCCCCGTCGGTGGTGACCGCCTGGGAGACGGCGATCGCCGACGCCCTAAAGGACAAGGAGTTTGCCGCCTCGCTGGAGAAGATGGGGCTCATCGCCTCCTACCAGAATGCCAAGGAGTTCAAGGCTTGGACGGAGGAGCAGTACAACTCCGCCAAGCAGCTGGCTGACTCGCTGGGGATCAAAAAGTAGAAGGCCCTCCCCGTCCCGCCCCACCGGGCGGGGGTGAGATCCGGAGGAGCAGACGGACGAACGAAGGACGGCGGAGCTCCTGGCAGTGTTCCGGGCGGAGATGGTGTCCGCAATGGGCTGCACCGAACCAGCAGCGGCGGCGCTCGCCGGGGCAGCTGCGGGTAATCCCAACCCAAGGGGAATAATCATCACGGAGGAGAAAAATATGGCAGCGGAAGTGGCCTTGACCATTCGGAAGAACTTTGAACGGGCGGAAACGAGCCTGCTCCATCAGTTTGAGGGGGTTTTCACCGGCAATGTGTGCGACGCCCAGAATCGGACCGGCGCGCTGGACGAGCGGATCAAGCCGGTGAGCCGGCTCTCGCAGTTCTGCGGATCCCGATGACGACGGCACGGTCCAATGAGGAACGCGGATACATTCGGGAATATACTATCCGAGCTACCCTGCGGCAAGTTTTTAATTGACATACCCGCCCGAAATTCTTATATACGCAACCCACAGGTAAACACTTTAACATTTCAGGAGGTGTCGAATGAGGAGAATCGTATTTGTGCATTTAATGGTCATGAGCTTGGCCTTGCTGTCACCCACGAGCGTACCGGCGGCCGAAAAATATCCGGATCACCCGATCAAGATTGTCGTCGCCTGGGGGGCCGGATCGAGCCAGGATATCCCGCAGCGGATCGCCGCGGAGGAGGCGAGAAAGCACCTGGGTGTCGCGATCGCCTTCGTCAACACCTCCGGGGCCAGCGGCATGACCGGAACCCGGGAAGTGGTCAAGAATGCAAAGCCCGACGGGTATACCCTCCTCTCCTATGCCGATTCCACCTGGTACCCGATCTACAGCGGGATGACCGATTACAAGACAGATGAGTTCGAGCTGGTCGCGAACCTCTTCAAGCAGCCCCTCGTGGCTATTGTGAGGAGCGAGGCCCCCTGGAATAATATGCAGGACCTGGTGAAGCATGCCATAGAGAAGCCCAACACGGTGCGCTGGGCCATGTCGGTGGGGAACCAGAGCCACTTCATTCCCCTGGGCATCGAGAAGAAAACCGGCGCCAAGTTCAAGTTCGTGGCCGTTCCCGGCGGAGACGTGCAGCGCCAGACCGCCCTGCTGGCCGGCAACGTGGACGGCCTGCTCGGCTATCCCTCCTCGGTTGCCGAATACGTCAAGTCCGGCAAGTTCAAACTCCTGGGCGTCACCTACGCCCAGAGGCTCAAGTCCCATCCGGACCTGCCGACTTTCAAGGAACAGGGCATCGATGTCACTTATGAGTTCCGCGTCGGACTGACGGGCCCGAAGGGTATCCCAGCCGATCGGGTAAAGATCATCAACGACGCTTACGAGAAGGCCCTGAAGGACCCGGCGACGGTGAAGAAACTCGAGGAACTCGGGTTCGACATCGATTTCATGAATCAGGCGGCCCTGAAGGGCTGGTTCGCGAAATTCGCCGGCGATCTGGAAGCCTACGCAAAGGAATCCTATCAGAAGAAATAGCGCTCAACCGGCGCCCCTCCCGAAGGCGGAGGGGCGCAGATCCTTATCATCAGTGTTGCAACAAGAGGAAATAGGATGAAGAAGAACATCGTAATCGGGCTCGTCACCACGGCGGTTTCCGCCGCCTGCCTTGTCAGCCTGAGCACCATGAAGCAGGGCTTCGCCATGGAGGACAATGTCAGCGCCTCTTTTTTCCCCTACGTGATGGTCGGGCTCCTGGGGTTTCTCGGTGTGCTGCAGACGATCAACGCTTTCGTTGACCTGCTCAAGGCGGGCAAAGATCCGGATAAAAAAGCGGTGAAGACCGATTATGGCGAGTTCTGGAAGCGGTATCAGGTTCCGCTCCTGATGTTCATCCTGGTTGCGGCGTACATTTTCCTGATCCCGGTGATCGGTTTTTACACGATGACGGCCGTTTTTTTCCTCGCCCTGGGCTTGCTCCTCGGCGGCCCCTCGCTGAAGAACATCCTGAAGGTCTCCGGCGCGGCGGCCGGAACGATCCTGTTCATGTACCTCGTTTTCGAGGTCTCGCTCCGGATCTACATGCCGAGCGGCATTTTCTATTAGGGAGGCTTCGGTGGAGTTTTATCTGCAGGCGGTCCTGCACAGCTTCAACGTGCTCACGGATCCCACCATTCTGCTGCTCGTTTTCATCGGTTCGTTCTTCGGCATCCTGACCGGCTGCATCCCCGGAATCTCGGTCCACACGGCCATCGTTATCACGCTCCCGTTCACCTTCGGCATGACCCCGATCCAGGGGCTGGCGACGATGTGCGGCGTTTATATCGGCGGGATGTCTGGCGGGCTCATCACTTCGATCCTTCTGGGCATACCTGGGGAGCCGAGCGCCGTGGCCACGGTCTGGGACGGATTTCCGATGCACCGCAAGGGGGAAGGGGGGATGGCGCTCGGGATCGGGATCTGGGCGAGCTTTTACGGCGGCGTGCTCGGCTGCCTGTCCCTGATGATCACCGCCCCTTTCTTTGCGCCCTACGTGCTGAAGTTCGGCCCCTGGGAGATCTTTTCGATCATCATGTTCGGTCTGACCATCATCGCCTCGATGGGAGGAAAGGAGATCCTCAAGGGGCTGATCTCCGGGGTGTTCGGCATCGTTCTGGGCTGCATCGGCGCCGATCCGATCTTCAACAACCCCCGACTCACCTTCGGCATGGGCATCCTGATCAGCGGCGTCCCCTTCGTCCCGACGATGATCGGCATGTACGCCCTCTCGCAGCTCATGCTCGACACGGAAAACACGCGTGCCTTCCGGCAGGATGAACTCCAGGCGGTCATGGCGCCCAAGCGAATGCCCTTCTTCAGGGCGATGATCGTCACGGCCTCCAAATGGAAGGAGGTCCTTGCCGCCTCCGCCATCGGCATCTTCTTCGGCGCCCTGCCCGGCGCGGGCGCGGCGATCTCGAACATCTTCTCCTATGACCAGATCAAGAAATTTTCCAAGAAGCGCGAGCAGTTCGGCACCGGGATCGCGGAGGGGATCGTCGCCTCCGAGGCCGCAAACAGCAGCGTCGCCGGCGGGAGCCTCATTCCGACGGTCACGCTCGGCATCCCCGGCAACATGATCGCGGCGATCATGATGGGGGCGCTCCTCATGCACGGCATTCAGCCCGGCCCGCTCTTCATGAAAAACCAGCAGGAGCTGGCGTACGGGCTTTTTACGACGCTGCTTTTCGCCAACCTGTCGGTGCTTGTCATCCAGGTATTTTTCATCAAGTTCGCAACAAAACTGCTCAATGTGTCGAATGCGATCACCATCCCGATCATATTCGTCTTCTGCGTCATGGGCTCCTATTCCGTCAATTCCATCCGCTTCGAGATGTATCTCGTCGCCATCACGGGTATTGTCGCCTACGGCATGGTGAAGGGGGGTATGCCGCTCGCCCCGCTTATCCTGGGGCTGATCCTCGCGCCGATCGCCGAGGAGAACTTCCGGGTCGCGGTAGGGACCGACCCCAATCTCTGGCTTTTTCTCACCAAGCCGATTTCGGGCGTTTTCCTATTCGCTACCCTGATGTCCGTGGCTTGGGCATACTGGCAGGCCAAAAAGCAAAAGCACCGATGATGGCATGCATGACTCGGCCCCTGTGAAGGTCAGCCGGGGGCGCCGCAGGCAGAGGCGTCCCTATCCATGATGCTATCGCATCAGCTCCATGTAAGAAAGCGATCTTTTTGATTTTACATGATAATGAACACTGCAACGGGAAATAGGAACAATGATTCTGATCTGCAGGATCTGCTGGATGCTGTCCCATCCGACAGGACGGTCGCCTGCCTGCCGACCCACGAATTCCTTATCTTGCATGATGGCGAAAAAGAACTCGGTCGGATACCTATCGATGGTGTGGTAGATGTCTCGCTTCTTGACGACTCCTCCGCGGAGAGACGCCCTACCATACGTCGATTTCTGTTCCTGGGACCGTTCGCTTTTTTGTTTCCGAAGAAAACCATTCGGGAGACTTACCGTATCTGCATAGAATGGAAAGACCCGAGAGGCGACTACCGCTTCACCTATATCCGTATCCCGAGACGGATCATGGCCGACCATATGCTCAACACCGTCAAACACGCAATGTCCCCTGAATTCCGCAAGGAACCGGCCCAAAAGGTGCACCAACGCAAGGGCCGGGCCGCATTATCGAAGAAAGAGCAGCATCTGCTCCCCGCCGAACCCTCACCGTTCATCACCTGCGGGGGCTGCTCCATGGAATTCAGGAAAACCGACCTGCCGCCTGGCGGTAAGTGTCCGGTATGTGGTCGACGACTGAATCTCGATCGGCGATGATACACGTACTCCGGTAAAAATAAAGACTTTCGAAACTTTCGTTGCGGAATGGTAAGGGGAACTCCCCTCATCAATGGTCTTTTCGGGAAACGGGTATCGTGATTTGCCTCTTTGATGTTTCATGTAAATAAGGGTATATTCCCGGCGTCTATGCAAAAAAGAATGAATGATTCGGCGGGGTGTAAATGAAAATTGATTACCGAGCCTTGGTTCTCCTCTCTATCGGTCACATGATTGTGGATTTCAACGCCGGCGCCTTGCCTGCCATGCTTCCCTTTCTCAAGGAGTCTTTAGGCCTTTCCTATGCCATGGTTGGGACGATTGTGCTCGTTTCCAATATCATGTCTTCCGTCATTCAGCCGGCATTTGGCTATCTTACCGACCGAAAATCTCTACTCTGGTTCCTGCCCCTGGGTTCTTTCTGCGCCGCCCTGGGTATGGCTATGGTGGGATGGGCATCGAGTTACCCGCAGGTCCTGATCATAGTGACTGTCAGTGGTTTAGGGGTCGCCATTTATCACCCGGAGGGATGGCGGGTCGCCAATTTCTTTGCCGGGGAAAAGAAAGCTACTGGGATGTCCATCTTTGCCGTGGGGGGAAACCTGGGCATCGCCGTCGGACCGCTGATGGCCGCTTTTTTTATAACCAGTCTGGGACTCAAAGGAAGCAGCCTCTTTGTCATCCCCGGGGCGGTTATCGCCGGGATTTTCCTCTTCAGCAGATTCTGGCGGATAGACACCACGGCCATCAAGAAAAAGACCTCCTCGGTTCCGGTGATGGAAGCCCTGCGGAAGGCCCTCCATCCCTTGTCTTTGCTGTTGGGGATGATCATGCTGCGCTCTTGGACGCACATCGGGATGTTGACTTTCATCCCTTTTTTCTACATAAATCATATGGATGGGGATCCCATACTGGCCGGGAACCTGCTCTTTGCCTTCCTGGCAGCCGGGACGGTGGGGACTTTTCTGGGAGGGCCGCTGGCCGACCGCTTTGGTCATAAAAGGATACTTCTGTTCAGTCTGGGTTTCAGTTGTCCTCTCTTTGTCCTGTTTCTCCTCAGCTCCGGGTTCTGGGCCTTTTTCTGGCTGACCGCTGCCGGTCTGGTCCTCATCTTCTCTTTTTCCGTCTCCATGGTGATGGGGCAGTCCTTTCTGCCCCATAATGTAGGTTTGGCTTCGGGGCTCATCCTGGGCCTTTCTTTCGGGATGGGTGGCGTGGGAGCGGCTGTGTTGGGGCTTTTCGCCGACTACTGGGGAGTTCCGGCGACGCTATGGATGATTTCCTTCATCCCTTTAGCAGGGTTCCTGCTGGCAGCCTTTATCCCCTATCCGGCTAGACCGACCACGGCTCGAAAGGAGCGCCTATGAAGGTTTTGCTTACCGACAACGACTTTCTCGATGTATCGCTGGAGCGGGATATATTCCGTCAGGCCGGCATGGAACTGCTGGAGGCACAGTGCCGGACGGAGCAGCAGGTGATCGATGCGGCGCGCGGTTGCCGTGCGCTGCTCGTGCAGTACGCGCCGGTGACGGAGCGGGTATTTGCGGCGCTGCCCCAGCTGGGCATCTGCTCCCGTCTTGGGGCCGGCTACGATACGATCGACACGGAGGCTGCTGCCCGACACGGCGTATGGGTCGCCAACTCACCCGATTATGGCGTGGGTGAAGTGGCGACACATGCATTGGCGCTGATGCTTGCCTGCATGCGCAACGTGGTGCGTTACGACCACGATATCCATGCGGGCCGCTGGCATTATACCTCTGCGGCAAAGATTCCCCGGGCCTCCAATCTCACGCTGGGCATTCTGGGGCTGGGGCGCATCGGCAAACGTTTTGCCCACATCGCGCGAAACCTATTCGGGCCTGTCATCGCCCACGACCCCTACCTGATCGACGGGGACTTCCCGGCCTACGTGCGTCCGGTATCCCTGGAGGGCCTGTTTGAGCGCGCCGACGCGATTTCCATCCACTGCCTGCTCAACGACGAGACCCGGGGTATGGTAGGTGAGTCTTTGCTTGGGAAAATGAAAACGGGATCCTATCTGGTCAATACGGCGCGCGGCGCGGTGCTCGATGTGGATGCGCTGGCGCGCGCACTGGAACAGAACAAACTGGCC
>Ga0194126_10012930_pt1 | contig 10503 bp, 7 predicted proteins | sample TA2KigC150mmetaG_FD_148641 | JGI IMG/M metagenome (GOLD analysis project Ga0194126, IMG submission 148641) | Freshwater microbial communities from Lake Tanganyika, Tanzania - TA2015035 Kigoma Deep Cast 150m | ecosystem: Environmental > Aquatic > Freshwater > Lake | place: Tanzania: Lake...
TATGCATTGCGCACACCGCTGCGGCCGGCCTCCAGTTCACCGACGCACGCCAGGATCCCATGCAAGAGGTCGATCGGTTCGAAACCGGTCACCACAATGGGGATTTTGTACTTCTCTGCCAGCGGCTCGTACTCCCAAAAACCCATCACGGTGCAAACGTGCCCCGCAGCCAGGAATCCATCCACCCGTACTTCGGGAGATTCCATCAAGGCGCTGATCGCCGCCGGGACGGTGACATGCGAGACCAGCGCCGTGAAGTTTTCCAAACCCTCGTTCCTTGCCTGTAATACGGCCATGGCATTGGCCGGGGCGGTCGTCTCGAAGCCGATGGCGAAAAAGACCACCGTCCTGGCAGGGTTTTTCCGGGCAATTTCCAGGGCGTCGAGCGGCGAGTAGACGATGCGGATGTCGCCCCCGGCTGCTTTGACGGCGAACAGGTCGCGGGTCGAGCCCGGGACGCGCAGCATGTCTCCGTACGAGGTGAAGATCACATCCGGACGCGCGGCGAGGGCGATGGCCTTGTCCACAAGTTCGAGCGGGGTGACGCAGACCGGGCAGCCGGGTCCATGCACCAGGTCGATCTCCGGTGGGAGCATCCGGTCGAGACCGGACTTGAGAATGGAATGCGTCTGCCCGCCGCAGACCTCCATCAGTGTCCAGCGGCGAGTGACCGCCTTTTGGATATCGGCGAGCAATTTCCGGGTCAGGTCCGCATCGCGGTATTCATCGATATATTTCATGGCATGCAGGGCTCGGGTGACGTGCCCTTAACCTTCCTCCCCCATGGCCTCGATCTGTTTGAGCAGGTCCATCGTTTCGAGGGCTTCCTTTTCATCCAGGATGGACAGGCCGAAGCCAACATGGATGATGGTGTAATCGCCGACCTTGACATCCGGCAGATAGGCCATGCATGCTTCCTTTGTGACGCCACCGAAATCCACTTTGGCCATTTTCATGCCCCTGGCTTCATAGAGTTCGAGGACTTTGGCGGGGATACCCAGGCACATTTTACACCTCTAGGATTGCTTGGTTTTCGGGGATGGGATCAAGCCGCCCCTGAGCAGGCGGTAATGGACGAGCAGGGTGAATGCCAGGATGAGATAGGCCGCGACATAGGCCGTATCGGCTACCAGGCTGGGAAGGTTATCGGCCCCGGCGCTGAAAGCGTACAACCCGCTTTCATACAACCAGGCGTACAGGCCATCCGCCAGGGCAAAAAGGAACAGTCCCAGCCAGGGACGCAGCATCGCCCCGCCGCGGAAGACCAATACCAGGAGGAAGGCGAAGATGGCAATTGCCAGGTCGGACAGTACATAGAAAGCCAGGACGAAATCGCCAAGGCCGCCAGGAGTGGAATTGGATCCGGTTTCCAATGTGGTAATGCCGGCTGCACCGGCAATAACCACACACCAAATGGCGTAGGTTGCCAGCCGGCGGGCGCGCAAGTTCGGATGGTAAATGAGAGCGTACTGCCGCTCGAGGGCAATCGAGAAACAGATGTAGCCTGCCAGCCAGGGGATATCGGCCAAGGAGACTGCCGGCACTTCGATCGCCGTCAGGTTGAGGATTGCCCAAATGATTTCCCCCAGGGTCCACAGCCAGAGGCCGGTTGCCAGGAAGAACCAGACAACAGCGACGCGCTCGCCGATGCCGTGATGTTTCCATACGATCGTGGCGAGCGCTGCAGCAATGGCTGCCGCCAGGATGGTCAATGTATTTGTCAGGAAATCGTCCCAGGTCAGGATGTCAGAACCGAGAAAGGGGGAATCGAAAATCCCGAACATGTAGATACTTGCATAGAACGCAAGGTAGGACACGATGCCGATCGCGCCTGTCTTGATTGGAGACAACCAGGTGGGTTTTCCGGGAACCGATGTGGGGAGGCGTTCCATGGTCGAGGGGATTATCATTGCTGGGGCAGGGTTTGTCAATGGCTGTATAATTGCAGAACCCTGTGTGTGGCATGGGGTTTTCAATATATACCAATTCCAAAGGAGGCTTTATGGCAACGAAAGGGAGTAATCCGGGGGATAAGGAGCGCAAGCGCGCCATCCGCGCCTGGACGATGTACGATTGGGCCAATTCAGTTTTTGCCACCAGCATCATGGCGGCCATCCTGCCGGTCTATTATGCCAGTGTTGCCGTACAGAGCGACCAGGCCAATACCGCCACCGTCTACTGGTCGATCACGACTTCCATCGGGCTGCTGCTGGTGGCGATCCTCGGTCCCATCCTGGGAGCGATGGCTGATTTCCTGGGAGCCAAGAAACGGATGATGAGCATCTTCGTTTTCCTGGGCGTCACCGGGACAGCCCTCTTGTACCTCGTCGGGAGCGGCGACTGGTTCATCGCCTCGCTGTTCTTCATCGTGGGGAGTGTGGGTTTCGCCGGGGCGAATGTCTTCTATGATTCCCTGCTGCCGCACGTTGCGAGAGAGGATGAGATCGACCAGGTCTCCGCGCGCGGGTATGCGATCGGCTACCTCGGCGGTGGTACGCTGTTGTTGATCAACCTGGTGATGATCATGGTTTTACCGTCGGTCCTGCCTGGTATCATCCCCTCCCTGGCATCCTGGAGCGAGGGCGACCTGACCGCCCTGATGACCCGCATCTGTTTCCTGACCGTGGCGGCCTGGTGGTTGCTATTCACCATCCCGATCTGGAGGCATGTATCCGAACCCGAGCGACGCATCCAGGCCCACGAGAAGGATTTCAGCCCGTTGAAAGCCAGTTTTGGGAGGCTTGGGCACACATTCAGCGAGATCAAGAAGTACCGCCAGTTGTTGATTTTCATCATCGCCTACTGGTTGTACAACAATGGGATCGGCACTATCATCTACATGGCGACCATCTATGGCACTGAACTAGGTTTCTCGTCCACAACAACCATCGGCACCCTGTTGATGGTGCAATTCGTCGCCATGCCGTTCGCCTTCCTGTTTGGCTGGCTGGCGAAGAAGATGGGGACCAAGCGCGCCATCCTGTTGAGTCTCGCCATCTACACCCTGATCGCCATCGGCGGTTATTTCCTCTACCAGGAATGGATGTTCTGGGCGCTCGGTTTTGCGGTGGCGACCGTGCAGGGCGGCAGCCAGGCGCTCAGCCGTTCCCTGATGGGGCGCATGATGCCCAAGAGCAAATCGGCCGAGTTCTATTCCTTCTTTTCGATCTCCGAGAAGATCGCCGGGACAGTCGGGCCGCTGCTCTTCGGAGCAGTCAGCGCCCTGGTGGGCGGCAGCCGCCTGGCCATCGTCTCTCTCATTGTCTTTTTCGCATCCGGAGGTTATCTCCTGACGCGGGTCAATGAACAGGAAGGGATCCGTGTGGCGGAGCAGGAAGACCGGGAATTCCGCAAGAACACCGCTTAGTCAACCGGTTTCAAATCGGACAGGCCGGAATCTCCTTCCGGCCTGTCCGATTCCATCCCCATGAATAATTAGACTTTGAATAACCCGTCGGGATTGGAACCCACCAGCCCGGCTTTCAGGCTGCGTTCATCGACCGGCTGGAGGGCGGCTTCCATCCCGGTCGTGAGAATGGCAACCGACCGGTACCGGTCGATCCCGTCGGCCAGGGATTCGAGGCCGGCGTCGCTGGTCGTCCATTCCAACCGGTCGAAGGAGGACAGGTCCACCGGTCCGCGGTAGCCGCGCAGGGTTTTTTCACCCACGGGATTGAAATAGTCCTCGAAATACGACATGGTCAGTTCGCGCAGGGTGCGGAAGACAGGTTCGCGATAGCGCAGGCCGGAGTAGTTGGATTGGGCGACTGCGCCCCATGCATCGTTTTCCTTGAAGACAGCCAGCAGGTGGTCGTCATCGCGCGCATTTGGCAGAAGTTCCAGGATGCGCGGCCGGTGCCCGATACGTCGCAGGACGGCGGCGGCGAACAGGGCGCCGTCGAAACAGTGGGCTTTCCGGTCCCGCATCACCCGCAGCGGACAGCGGTAGAAATCATCCTTGCTGTACGGGACAGTATCCAGCCAGGCCTGGATCCGGGCTGGCGAGTCGAGGTTGGCAAGGAGGCGGCATTCATCGGGAGTCAAGTGTTTTTCGAGTTGGTCCATCCCCGTTCCTCGCATCCTTTGCTACAAGTGTGCGCGCCCCTGGAGGATCTTTTGGATTTCATGTTCGAGTTGGCTGGCGCGGCCTTCGGCTGTGTTCAGTTGTTCACCGGTCTTGTCCAGAAAGGCGCGCTCGTGCAGGTTTGCCAGGTTGGTGCGGACATTCAGAGCGGCGGCGGCGAGTGAAGCCCGCGCCAGGGCGGCAGACGACCCGGCATCGGTGATGGCATTCAGGTTGCCCAGGGCGGCAAGGCGTTCGGCCAGGGCCAGGACCATAACGGCGTTTTGTGCAACTTTCAGTGGAACCAATGCAGCCTGTTGTGTGGCGGTCTCGATTGCCAGGTCGCGCGCCTCCTGTTCGGCGGCGGTCTCGCGGGGGAGTTTGAAGGCAGCCATCACCCGGTCAAAAGCAGTTGCGTCCTCCTCAACGGCCTGGCTTAGTTCGCCGCGCAGCCGTTCAGCCTGGGCAAGGATCTCCTTCATCTGTGCTTCCACTGCCGCGTATTTCTTCTTCCCGATGGTCAGCCTGGCTACCATGGCAGCCAGCGCTGCCGCCATTGCCCCGCTGTAAGCCGCCGCTGAACCGCCGCCAGGAGTGGGGGAGTCGCTGGCCAGCGCTTCCAGGAAATCGTCCTTGCCTTGGCTTTCACGGGCTGTGAACAGGCGGTTCTCGAGGATCTGCTCCGGTTGGAAGCCAGCCAGTTCCAGGGTATCGACGGCCGCGGCGGTCAGAGCTTCCTGGGGGATCAACCCCACCAGTTCGCTGTGGTGGATGCTGGTCCCCAACCGGCCCGCTTCGCGCCGGATGGCATCCACTACCTGGCGGAGCGATGTCTGGCGAAAATCGGTCAGGTTCATCGAGACCTGGGCCCGGCTTTCAACCATCATGCCGAGCGCTTTGACGCACGGGAATCCGCCCGACGATTGGCGGATGGATTTTGCGATGGTTTTGGCGACCATTACATCCCCGGTTGCCAGGTAGACATTGAATGCCACCAGCGGCGGACGCGCCCCGATGACGGTCGCCCCGGCTGGGCCGAGGCGCGCCGGACCGTAGTCCGGTTTCCGCGCTGGGTCGGACTCGATCTCCGACCTGAGTCCCTCGTATTGCCCGCGCCTGATATCCTCCAGGTTGCGCCTTTCGGGACGGGTGGCAGCAGCTTCGTACAGATAGACCGGCAAACCCAGTTCCCGGCCGACCCGCTCACCAAGATGGCGCGCCAGGTTGACACACGCTTCCATGCTGGTTTCAGCCAGGGGGACGAAAGGCACAACATCCGTGGCGCCGATGCGGGGGTGGGCGCCGGTATGCTGCCCGAGATCGATCGACTGTGCGGCTTTCTGGATGGCGCGGAAAACGCTTTCGCTCACTGCATCAGGAGCGCCAGCCACAGTGACCACCGTCCGGTTGTGGTCGGTATCGGCGTGCCAGTCCAGCAGGCTGACGCCCGTAACGCTGGTGATGGCTTGCAGGATGGCGTCAACCACTTCCGGCCGGCGCGCCTCTGAAAAGTTGGGGATACATTCGATGAGTGGATTGGGCATGGGTAATGAACTTGCAGAATGGGGGATATGGAACCGGGGCTATTATACACGGAGAAAGTTGGTTGAAAAACCGATTGTAATTGCTATCTTCTCACTGTATACTGAATTTGGATGTCTTGCGCTTGGAAGGGAGAACATTATGTCAACACAAAAGTGTTCAAGGCTACTGGTTCGTTTCGTCCCAATTTTGCTGTTCATCTTGCTCATCAACCTCCTAGGTCTGGGCTGCGATGGCAAGGGGAATTCATATTCGGGGACGGCGGTGGATGTACTGGTTGTAATGATGAAGTTCAACCAGCAACCCAACTGCCCGACCATGGATGACTGCTCACCCTGGACAGCAGATGATCTCGCGAAAATTAAAACCCCCCGCCATAGCGCACAGGATTACCAGGCGATCCTGGATCAGGGAATCAACAGTTATTACCAAAAAGCTACTTATGGACAGGTGTATTTCAACTTCATCGTCCTGGTTAATCCCAACAGCCCGGATGGCTGGTGGGATGCCCCCCATGCCCTTTGGGAGTATGTGAAGCAGATGGCGAATACCAAAGGAGACGGGGTCTTGCTGGCATCCAGGGCGCTTGGGTCGGATATTGACAATTATCAGAATTTATTGCTCATCAACAACGTGGAAGGACGGGCCGGTCAAACCTGCTGCCTGCATGTACCCAATCCCAATTACTCGTTTCCCGTCCAATACCCGGTGGATAATAACCAGTTCGTGGATATGATCGTTGCTGATGTAGCCATGGATGTTACAGATGCAAACCTGTTCACAATAGTCAGCCACGAACTGGCGCATGTTCTGGGCGCGGCAGATGAATACTATGACGGCGCAATTGGGATGGGTCCCTGGGATCTGATGGACCAGGACTGGGACTTCAATCATTTTAGCGCCTGGACCAAATTGGACCGTAATTGGTTGACATGGGCTGACAACACCACCTTGATGGAGTGCACAACCTGGACATGTGAAATCACCACCGAACTGGACCCGTTGGGAATCAGGGGGAACAATGCCCTCCTGGTACCCTATACCGCAGATCCAGACAACTTCGTTGGGTTGATGGCGGAATGCAGGATGAGATTGAATGGAGAGGAGAACATACCGGAAGAGGGTGTGCTGGTCACTCGGACAAACCCCTACTTGAGTCCATATCAAGGGACTCTTGTGCAGGCGATGAGTCCCAACGATTTCAACGTATACTCCTTGCTCAAACCAGGCGATGTATATTTCGACGATATGTTTCATATAACGATCGCCAACTTATCCCAAGCGGGCGACTCTACCTGTACTGTCAAGGCGGAAATTAACCCGCCGAATGCTCCAGATCCATCCATCGTGCAGGGAATCTCGCAGACCAGCGGTACGAACATCTCCTACCGCTCACCGGATATCTGGATTGATAGTGAGGTCAATGGATATAACGTGTTTCCAGACGGACAACAGGTCGATTGGGTTCGTTCCGAGAATGGTTGGGACTACCCCATTCCTCAGGGCGTAGGGGATGTGATCTGGCCGGGTTTGACCCACGCAGTCGGCTTCCGCATCCGCAATACGGGTATGCTCGCAGCGGACAATATCAAGGTGAACGTATATGTCCGACAACCATTGACATATCAACTAAAGAATGAAAACTGCGGCGCAACACTTGATCCAAATTATCCTTATATGCAACTAGGTTCGGTCACTTTGCCGAAATATCTCGGAACCGCTACGGTCCACCACCTGGAGCCGGGAGAGTCATACGTTGGGAAGGTATATTGGATTCCTGATTCAACCCAACCGGCGGAGATCGAGGTCTCCATTGAAGAACTTCCTGGTGAGATCAGCGTTTTCAACAACACGGCGTATGAAACCTATCGGACCTTCCACCATGAACCTTTGTCGGCAAACAACCAGCCCCTGGCGGTTGGTGATGTATCCCTGGCCCTATCATCTGATTGCCTGAGCGGCCTTCCCTACATGGTCCTGCCGATGCCGGAACCGGGGCAACGGGCTTGTAAATGGAATTTCGAAGCGACCCCGCAGCATGGGACGATCCAGCCGGGTGAGACAATCAATATCCAGCTATTTGCCGTTCCATCTGCAGATGGCGAGGTTGGCGATGCCTGCTCCTCGGCCATCGGTGTATTGGCGCCTGTAGAGGATGTCTTCCTTTCAATAGGCGGCTTCTCGTTCGATGCCTATGTAGCCAATCCATCTGCCATTACATGCAATGCCCCCACTGAAGCCGTGCAGGCCGGCTCCGTGGCTCCGGTCAACGGTGTCCTGAGTCCGGCAGTGAGCGACACGATAGCCTTGCAATACTTCGACCCGAACGGAGTGGAAGTGATCCGCAACCTGGAGACCAGCAACAGCGGAGATTACCTGGATGATTTCGCTCCAACTCTCCCTGGATTATGGACGGTGCAGGCTTACTGGCTTGGAAATGCGAGCTACGCGCCATCAACCTCGACCCTCTGCCGTTTCATGGTCGATGCGCTCGAGTATCTCCCGAACCAGACAACAAGTTGTCGGACGGGCCCGGGGACCATTTATGGGATCGCGGGTTATGCCGCAAAAGGTGAGCCTATTCAGGTTGTGGGTCGGACAGCTGACAATGCTTGGTACAGTGTTTTGCTTGCAGGAGGTATCCGGTGTTGGGTTTCTAGCAAGTCGGGTGCGCTGAGCGGAGATCCTTCCGGTTTACCAATGGAGGCCATTCCCCCGACCCCCACCTTTACACCCGTGATACCGACACCTACACATACACCTGTGCCATATTGTAGCCAGTTCACGACGAAAATGGATTGTGCCGAGATACATGGCGATGTTTGCAGGTGGATCAATCCGTCCGGACCTTGCGTAAAAAAATAAAATTCCCCATCATATCTCTAGGAAAGAAAACGACTGCATCAAGGGAACACGATGCAGTCGTTTTCTCAAAATTGTAACGAATCACCGAGTCTTGGTCTTTTCTCATCAATAGATAGCATGACGAGAGTCGCGGTCATCCCGCCAGCCGCGGTTGCCAGGAAGGTGGCGTCGTAACCGATGAAGTCTGCGAGCAGGCCTCCAAAAATGGGCGCCAGGATCGTGGCGGGGGCGATAAGTGTATTGGCCATCCCGATATAGAGAGGACGCTCCGCGGCTGTGCCGAACTCGGTGGTCATGGCAGTCCCGATCGTCCAGATCGATACCACTGCAATCGCCGCCAGGATAAAAACCGGATAGAACCAAGCCAGGGATTCAGCCTGCCAGGCCAGCAGGGAACTGGCGATGGCAGCGGCTGCGCCGAAGACCATCACCCTGCGGTGGGACCAGCGGTCTCCCATCCACCCCATCAAGGGATTGGCGAGGATCTGCGAGAACATGTAGATCCCGGTCATCACCCCGGCATTCCATTCATCCAGGTTGAATTCCCGCACCGCGTAAACGATATAGAACGAAAACCCCATCGTGGCGAACTGACCCAGGACCCGCACCAGCAGGAAGCGGCGGAATAGACGGTCGCGGCGAAAGATTTTCCAGGCCCTGGTCCTCGATTCAGCGGCTGTCCGAGGGACCGTGGAGGCAGGAGTGGGCGCCTCGCGGGTGAGCGCCAGGAAAATCCAACCAACGGCCATGGCAGCCCCGGTCATCAGGAAGCAGAGGGCGAAGTCGAGAGGGGAGTCGAACCGACCAAGAATGAAACCGGCGAGAACTGCCGACAGGCTGGCCAGCGCGTTTGCGGCCGCGGATTGGAAGCCGAAAAATGTACCGCGTACGTCGGACGGGATGATCTTGCTGATCATGCTCGTCCAGGGATTGGCAGTCAACCCGCCGCCAAGCCCCTGCCAGATGAGGATCCCAAAGGTGATTGCCAGGGCAAGTTCCTTGTCCAATCCGGGGAGGAACCAGGCAACGGTTGCCAGCCCGAGGAAAGGCGCTCGTTCAAGGATGGTCAACCAGAGGACGGCAGGTTTATACCTGGACATGCGCGATACCCATGAGGCGGTGAACAATTGGGGTAATTGCCACCCTACATTGTGAATGGCCGGTATCAAACCGATCAACAAGGCAGAATCGGTCAACTGGCTGACGAAAAGTGGAAGGATCGTGACGAAAGATCCAAATCCCAACGCGAAACCAAAAAAACCGCCATCGAAGAGGCCGACGGTAAAGTTGTACTTGAGATTGCGGCGGTGGAATCGGTCGCTCTCCATGGCAGGTTGCATAGGGTGATTCTATCTTATCCGCGCAGATGATGGACGAAACCTATTGACAATTCGCGCAGAATGGTTACAATAAAAACGAACGTTCGTTCATTTAGGAAGCGCCCCATGAAACCAACTGCCCTCTCGAAAGGTGAACGCACCCGCCAGGCGGTGATGCAGGCCGCCTATGAACTATTCCTGGAACGCGGCTTTGCCGCCACATCCATGCGGCAGATAGCCGAACGCGCCGGCCTGGCGGTGGGTGGGATCTACAACCACTTTCCCAACAAGGAAGCCATTTTCGGTGAACTCGTACTGGACCGGCATCCATACCGCCAGGTTCTTCCCATCCTGCTCAAAACGCCTGCAGGTGACCCGGAGAGTTTCGTCCGCCAGGCTGCCCAGGCGATGGTCGACGAACTCGGGCGGCGTCCTGATTTCATCAAGTTGATGCTGATCGAACTGGTGGAGTTCAAGGGACGGAACATGCCGAATGTCCTGGAAAGCGTCCTGCCGGAAATCCTTCCGCTGATTCGACGATTCGGCCAGCAGCAGGGACTGCTGCGCGACATCCCGCCGTTCATATTCTTCCGGGCCTTCATCGGCCTGTTCTTCTCCTACTACATCACGGAGATGTTGGTCGGCGACACGCCGGCAGCACAGACCCAGGCCAACGCCCTCGACCATTTCATCGAAATATTCCTGCACGGTGTG
>Ga0194126_10012932_pt1 | contig 10502 bp, 8 predicted proteins | sample TA2KigC150mmetaG_FD_148641 | JGI IMG/M metagenome (GOLD analysis project Ga0194126, IMG submission 148641) | Freshwater microbial communities from Lake Tanganyika, Tanzania - TA2015035 Kigoma Deep Cast 150m | ecosystem: Environmental > Aquatic > Freshwater > Lake | place: Tanzania: Lake...
CGGCCCGGCGTCGCCGTGCTTCCAACGCTGCGGGACTCCCGTGTGGTCTCATGCATGGGAAGATACCATCGTCCCATTACTTATGCAAGGGTCAATAGAAGGGATCCTCGGTCGCACGCCCCGGTTCAGCCCTTGACTCGGGTGCCAGGCCGGCGTGGGCATCAACGCAGTGTTCATGGCTAGCACGTCCGTCTCGACTGCCAGCGGATCAGTTAGGTCGTATCCAGTCAGGTGTCGCGTGTGGACCCATCGAAGGAGCTCCGGTGACGGAATCGGGGTCTTTGCACCTTGGCTTCCTGTGCCAGAGATGCGAAGAGCTCGTGATACTGTCGTCCAGCAGCCTGGCGCGAGTAGTGCTTCGCCACGTGTTCTCGTCCTCGCGCACCAAGGTATTCACGCAGAGCGGCGTCGGCGCAGAGCTTGCGGATGGCTTCGGCCAACGAGTGGGGGTTCTCGGGCTCGACACACAAGCCACAATTCGACCGGTTGACTAGCTGCCAGATGTCGCTACCTTCATCCAAAGATGCGACCAGTGGTCGCCCACTTGCCATGATCGTGAGGGCTTTGGATGGGACTGACTCATTCGCGAAGCCACGGCGCAATGGAACAAGGCAGATATCTGACGATGCGTACAGCTCGGGTAGCAACGCGTGGGGCTGAAATGGCATGAACAGCACATTCTTGATCCGGAGTCGCTGTGCGTGGGCCTCGAGCTCGGTCTTGGCAACGCCGTTTCCCACAATCAGAAACTGGACATGCCGGAGATCGGCGAGCTGAAGGGCCGCGTGGAGAACCGTCTTCAAGTCCTGGGAGTGGCCCACATTGCCAGCGAACAGAACGACAAACTTGCCATCGAGGCCGTGCTTTGAGGTGAAGGTTCTTGGTTTCGGCAGGGGACGGATGAAGTCAGTATCGACAAAGTTCGGGATGACGTGAACCCTATCAGGTGGTACCCCCTTGCCGGCCAGGTTGCACCGAAGGCCCTCCGAAATGACGGTCAAGGCGGTTGCCCTTCGGTATACATGGCGTTCCATAGCCTGGAAGAAGGCAATTGCCCTTGGTGATGTAACCGCACCTGCTCGGACTGCGACGTCCGGCCATATGTCCTGCACATTGTACACAAACGGCGAACGCCAGATTCGACCTAACAAATCGGCTACGACACCGTTTGTCAGTGGAGGAGAGGGGGTGAATACTACGTCGTGGCGTCCGACTGCTACGCCGACCATTGCCGAGAGTGCGTTGAAGGAACCGTAGCTGACAAGGCGGCCCATGCCCCCTCTCTTCTCGCTGGGAACATAGAGATAGAGGCGATAGATGTCTAGATTCCCGCGCCGCTCGCGGGCAATGATCCTTCCCCGATAGCCGTCCCAGATGCGGTTGATGTCGTAGTGGGGCACACTGGTCAGCACGGTAATTCTGTGGCCCAGTCGGGCCAACTCCTCTGCCAGTTGGGTCATCAGCACGCCCGTTGAGGCGATGTCGGGTTGGAAGTACGTTGTAATGAAGAGAATACGCATCAGGTCACGGTCTCCCGGCCCTGGCGGCAATGTGGCATCATTCCGGATGCGGTCAATGGGTGGTCGGATGGCGCCGCTGTGCCCTTGTCGTGGCGACCCTATCTGGTGAACCGTCTCGTGGAGTTACCGCCGCGCCAGCCGCAGTCGGTCACACGTCAGTCTCCGTGGTGGCGTATCGGGGGATGCTCGGTTCTCTATCGGGTGCTAGCGAGTGGTAGCGGGCAGGACTCACATGCTGTCACGTAAGTCTGGCGCTAAGCTGCTCCTCTACCCAGATGTATGTGCGCTTCAACCCCTCTTCCAGCGGCGTTCGCGGATCCCAACCCAACACCTGACGGAGACGCGAATTGTCGGAGTTGCGTCCTCGGACGCCTTGCGGGCCTGGCACGTGTCGTTTCGCGATGTCAATTCCGGCGATGCTCGCAACGATATCGGCGACCTCGTTGGCCATCGCCAAGCGATCACTGCCTATGTTCAGTGGGTGTCCGTAGTCAGACTGCATTAGCATGAAGATCCCTTGCACGCAGTCATCTATGTAGCAGAAGGAGCGGGTCTGCTCGCCATCCCCCCAAATCTCGACCTCGGGGTTGCCTAGGAGCTTCGCACGGGCGATCTTGCGGCACATCGCTGCAGGCAGCTTCTCTCTACCGCCGTCCCATGTCCCCAAGGGGCCATAGACATTGTGGAGTCGGGCGATGCGCGTTTCAATTCCATGCTCCTCTCGCGCGTAGATGCAGAGACGTTCGGCGATGAGCTTCTCCCACCCGTAGGCATCCTGGGGCTCGGCTGGATACGCGTCCTCCTCCTTGAGGGGGATCACATCGGCCTGTGTCTGGCGGTATTCCGGGTAGACGCACGCCGACGAAGTGAAGAGATAGCGCCGAACGCCGTTAAGGCGGGCCGCTTCAAGCGTGTGGATGTTTATCAGGGCGTTGTTGTGAAGGATCTGGGCGTGGTTCTTTGAGATGAAGCCCATACCTCCCATATCGGCCGCCAGCGCGTAAACCTCGTCCACCCCACGCGTTGCCTGCAAGCAGTTGTCCCAGCGACGCAGATCAAGGATTTCGAACTCATTTGCGTCGCTGGGAGCAAACTCAGGATGCTTGAGGTCTACCCCCCTGACCCAATACCCCTTCTTCCTGAGATAGGACACCAAGTGATGGCCGATGAAACCACCGGCACCTGTGACAAGGACTCTGCCCTGCGTTCTCATGTGACCACTCTCCTATTATGTGGCAGAATGGCACTCCACATTCGTCCTCGTGTCGTCCGCATAGTGCTGCACGGGAATCAACCACCGTCCTGTCGGATACCGGTGTGGATTGACCCTTGTCTCTTCGGATACGGCGGGCCGACCGGCGTGCTTGTCACTGGGATATCACAGGCGGAGGTACTGGTCCGTATGTGATCGACCCGGTCGGCAACCATCGCAGCAACCCGAACGGTCTCTCGAGCCTCATGCGGCCCAACCGAGAAGGGAACGCCATCTCGGATGCTGTCAAGAAAGGATCGGATAGCGTCATTGTGCCCCTGTCCGGCACGATCCTGGCCGAAGAGACGTCGTGATAGGGTTTTCGCTGTGCAAGCCATGGACTGCACAGCACCGGCTGCCATAGCGCGGAGAACTGCTGCCTCACGGAGGCTGCTGCAGTGGTAGTGGGTTACGACTCTGCTGAGAAGATCCAAGCGCAATGCACCGTTAGACCCGATGACCTCTAGCCAGGCTATATGCGAAGAGTTCGTGTAGGATAGCGTGATTGAGGCTACACAACTGCTCCCCTCGAGGTGAATCCAGAAGTTGTCATACTCCGCCCAGGGGTAGCCGCCGATGCCCCGTGCATTGACAGAAACATCCTCGATTGCTCCCGTGAAGGGAATCGACAGATACAGAAGGTGAGGCACCGTTTCGCCGATCAAGCCACCTGGTAGCTTGTGCGCCCAGTGGTTAGCCCGTGCCAGCATCTGCGACGGTGGAGTTGACCAGCATATCCTGATGCCGCAGACTGTGCCGACTCGCCCGCTATTCGCCATGCCTCGAAGCATAGTGTAACCGTGATTGAAGCGGGCATTGTGGATAACGCCAAGCGACCTACAGCACATCGTGCTTACTTCAATCATCCGATCACATTCAGCCACGGTAGGTGCCATCGGCTTCTCGACGAGCACGTGGCAGCCCGCCTTCATTGCCCGGATCGCTAGTTCGGCATGGGTTGTGGGGGGGGTACAGAGATCAACCACATCCAGCTTCTCGGCGTCCAAGAGCTGTCCGAGCTCCGAATAGACCCTCGGGACGCCGAACGCCTTTCCAACTGCTTGCGCTCTATCGACCATGCCGTCACAGATCGCCACCAACTCGGCCCTTCCCCTGAGCCTTCGAAGGGCTGGAAGGTGCCGATGTACCGCGACATCCCCGCACCCTATGACAGCAACGCGGAGCACTGATCATCCCCCCTTTGTATCGAATGGCCCGACGCTATATCACCCCAGGCGGTCATTGCACGGAAGCCCGACTTGTTCTGTGCTCCAGTCTGTGGGCTCCACATGTTGCGAGCGAAGCACGCGAAGATACACCGACATCGTGTCGTGTGCTGCCTTCTCCCACGAGAACCTCGTCACATTCACACTCCCTTCCCGTCGCAGCTTCTCGCGCAGAGCAGGGTTATTGATACATTCAACAGTCTTTGCAGCTATGTCTCCAGTCGAAAGTGGGTCGAAATAGAGAGCCCCTCCCCCAGCGATCTCGGGCAGGGACGCAGCATTCGAGCAGACAACCGGCACACCATACATTTGTGCTTCAACAACTGGAAGCCCGAAGCCCTCATACAACGACGGAAAGACAAGGAGATCGGCACCTGAGAGGATAGCGGGGATCCTGTCGTCGGGCACGTAGCCCAGCGCGGTCACTCTCGTGGCGGCCGCGGAGCCTGACAGGCCTGCTACGCTGGCGCTTGCGCCATGGCCGACCAAGACGAGGTTGTGCTCGCACGAGTTGGCCACCACCTCAAATGCCCGCATCAATCGTGACAGATTCTTGTGCGGTGAGAGGCTGCTGAAAGCTACTAGGTACGGTTTCCTAATCTGATACTCTTGGAGGACATCCCGGCAATTCCACGCAGGCGCGGTGCGCCCTACTGACTTCGGGGCCTCGTAGACAACGAAGATCTTCTTTGGCGGCACACCCAGTTCTCTTGCGATGTCTTGCCTCGAGAACCGCGAGGGGACGATTACAGTATGGGCCCTTCTTGCCGAGAGAGTCTCGAGGATCAATCGTGCTAGGCGCTTGGCCGTGGAGGAGGTGCGCTTTGCATGCGCATCGTGCACTGTTACAATTGAGGGGCAGGGACATGTGAGCGGGCCAGTATATCCGAGCGAATGAAGCAGGTCCAAATTGAGTTCTCGTGCCAATCTCGGTAGATGGATCTGCTCGAACAAGTGCCGAGCGGCACGGTGGCGGGCCCGCACTGGGCACTGGACGATCCGTACGTTTGGCGACCTTGGCAGGGGCAAGGAACCCGACTCGAGGTTGATGAAGATCGAGAATGCCGCCCACGGGAAGCTTCGGGCTAGAGCGTCGCACAGGGAGACACCATAGGTTTCGGTACCACCGACATGACCCGGGAGTAGGTACAGTAGGTTTAGGCCGACCCGGATGCTCATGGGCCAACCTTGCCCCTAGCCGGTGACCGAGCCACTGCTGTCATGGCCGTTGCACTGGAATACCGTTGCGCATGTCGGCGCCGGTGATGTAGTGTATCTAGAAGAGATCCCCCCAGGACGCTGCCAATCACCCCAGCCCAGTAATCTGGTCCGGCGAACAGAGGCACAATCCAAACAGTCGAGAGCGCTACGAGGGCCCAGAGATAGGAGGCAGCCCACCTCACCGAGTGGGAGTTGCAGAGATGGCGTGTATGGACGTACCCTACCACGACGCCCAGAAGCGCATACTCGAGGGCCCCCCAGAAACCAAAGTCGGCGAATGAGAGCGTGGTTAGGGAGCCCGCAGGATTGAGAATCCATTCTCGATCTGAGGAGGGGAACTGTACTTGCCATCCCAATCCGCGAGCGGCGAACACTAGGGGCGAGAGAATTGAGGCGAAGCCGAACGAATGACGTGTCGTTGTACTCACAGCCAGCGCAGTGTTGGCGACACCCAGGTCAAGGTATTCTAGCACTGGGCTAATGCCTCGCCCCGGCCCCAAACGCACTACGGTGATTAGGTCCAACGCAACAAGCGATGAGAAGACCAGTGCGGCGGAAGTCACGATCGCTCCCAAGTAAGGTCGGCGATTCACATGGGGCTTGCCAACAGACAGTCGGGGCAGCGCTCCCCTTACCAGGAACACATAGATGACTAGAACGACCACTGCCAGCACCGGGTTGCGATTCCCCGTGATCACGCTTCGCAAGAAGACAATGGAAGCCAACAAGACTAGGTACGCAAGGAAGAGACTCTCGCGGTTGCGGCACACCCAGGGCCACGCAATCCTCAGGGAGAGCCAGAGCACCAAGGCCGCCAGAACCCAGAAGTGGAGCATTCGAACAACTCCTGGCATGGTTACTGAGAACGAGAACCCCTCGGGACCGAAGACGAGATCAGGGTTTGCCAGGCGCAGGCGAAGGGTTGTTGCCAAATCCGTGATGTAGTAGTCAGAAACCGTGGAGAACACCACGAGGATACCTGTGCCTGCGATGACAAGAGTGACGGCGATTGCAGCTAGCCAGAGGCGCTTCGCGAACCGCTCGTCATGTGCAATGATAGGGTATTCTTGTCTGACGGCTGTGCCATGCGGTCTATGCACGCGCATGAGGGGCGCATACGGCCTAGCGAGTGCGGTCGGCCTAGTTGAGTTCGCCGCGCGTGCACCCGTGTAGCCTAACGCGAATGCCAGAGTGCAAAGGAGATAGTAGAGGTACACAGGCGAACTAACGCCCACTTGTTTGGACAATGGTGCTGTCCATCCGATCAGGAAGCCGAACTCCACGAGGAGAAGGGGCCCTAGTGTCAAGAAAGCAATCATGGTCCTCGGGTCATACAGGAACCGCAGGATTGCCCGCAAAGCGCCCCGCATCTCAGGCGAGTAGCCTCGCTACGCTATCCTCTGAAGCTTGAGCGACCACGGGTGCTAACCAATCGCTTCGCTTGGGCTATTTGGCGTCGTGCAACATAGCCCAGGATCCATACCATGGGTGTCCCTCTGAACCCGAGATCGGACTTCAGATAGGCCCAGTGCTTACTGACCATGCGGTGCGTGTTGAGTACGTTCCAGTACTCGACAGCTAGGCGGTTGATCCTCTGCCCCCCCACTGCCGAGATGGGCCCCCGCAGATGATAACAAACAACATTCGGCGTGAAGTACAGCGCGGCCCCAAGTCTGCCTGCGGAAAGGTAGAAATCGGTCTCCTCCCTGCAAGCGTTGCCACGATAACCAGGGTCGAAGCCCGTCCTGTCAAAGATGGCCCGACGGATGATTGCCACGCTGTGCAAGTAAGGTGCCCTAACTGGCTCGCTGGTCACAGCACCGCAGTCCATCTCAAACCGTGCTAGATCGAAAATGCTGTTGTTGTGAGCTTGGCGGCGGGGGTCGACAAGCGACGTGGGGTCGAACTCGGCCGGAACCAGGACACTAACACATCGGCCCGCAACGATGCCCGCTTGTAGCTCTTCAGCACACCTCAGGAGTCCCTTCACATATCCTGCACCAAGATACACATCGTCTTCTCCGAACAGCACCCACTCTGTTCTTGCGCGCGATACCGCTTCCATGCGAGACAGCTGCTGACCCCTCCTTGCATCATTGCGGACAAACTCCACAGAGACAGGGCCGTCCTGCAAGCGGTGCACTACTTCCTGCGTGTCGTCGGTGCTCGCGTCGTCGACGAGCACGATCTTGTCGACTGCTTCCTGAGAGATGTAGCTTGACCATACCGCTTCTAGCGAGCGGGCCCTGTTGAAGGTCGGGATTAGAATCGTGACAGAACTAGACATTGGTGCGGTTCATGCGCAGGCGCTAACATGGTTGTTGGAAGACCAGATGTCCCTGCCCGGCCGAACACGAGGAGGATCGAAATGGACCACATCGCGCGGAGGCGGGAACAGAGGTGCGTGACCAAATAGCCCTACGGAGCGAAGGGCATTCAAGAGTGACACCAGGAGTGCCAACTGGACCAGGCAGGGCCGCTACCCTGCGTGGCGCGGCGGCGATGAGAGGTGCGGCCCTCTGGGGCGCCCGGATCCAATCTCTTTGATACCGGTGACGAGACCTGAAACCACCTGCCAAGATGTTTTGGCTCCACAGCGGTCACCCTTCAGTCTCTTGATAGCCGTTGCGAGAATCGAGCGCGTGGCAAAGCCTAGAACGCTCCAGACGAACGCGACGGCACTTAGCCACAATGGGCGGCGACATGTTAGGAGCAGGAGGTACCAGTGGTTTGTCACTGCGGCGTGCCAATAGGTTCGCATTTCTGAGGCGCCTCTACGCGCAGACCAATGCCGCACCCTCAGCTGTGGGTTGACTATCAGTGTTCCGTGCTTCCGGGCGAACCAAGAGAGATACAAGTCTTCCCCGAGGGAGTACCCAGAGAAGAAGCCCGGCCTATCCAGGTCAAGCAACGATGCTCGATTGAACGACATGTTGCAGCCGCTTAGGAACTCGGAGCGAAATGGTTCCCTTTCGTTTCTCCACTGGTCCATTGATCCACCGAAACCACTCCAACTCAATCGGCCGGCCGCTCTTGCGCGGTGTAGAAACAAGTACTGCACCACGCGCGCAAGAAGTGGCGCGCTCTCCATCAGCACGTCGACACCCCCAACCCCGACCGCACTTGGGTGCCTATTGTAGGTGTGCTGCAACTCGTCGAAGTAGCCATGCAGGACTTCTACATCGTCGTCTAGGAAGACGATTAGGCCAAATGAGGCTAGTTGGACAGCGCGGATTCTGGCCAGGAACAACCCTCCAGGGGGGGTGTTTGAAGCATATCGGAAGCTACCGCCAGCCCCCCCAATGACGCCCCTTGCACTGTCCACGATATCTCCCGGGAGTTCCCCGTCATCTACAATGAGAACTTCCCATTTCGAAAGGCGGGGGCGAGTTGCCGCCACCGACGCAATACATCTCATGAGCTGCTCGGGGCGGTGCTTCGTGCAGATCGCGACCGTGACGCCTGATATCATGTCTCGACCACAGATCTGGCTGTGCACACTGTCGCTACTGCAAGATACCCTCGGGAAACCGCGTACGTAACCAGTGCGCCGTCCAACCCGAACCGAGATGTCAGGATCGAGTTGCCTGCGAGTGTCATAACAGTGGCAGAGAAGACGGGAATGTACAGCCGTGACTGGTTCCCAGTTGCATAGAGCGCCGACGAGTACAAACCTCCGAAATGGAGCGCTACTATTGTCACGACTAGCGCAACGATGCGTATAGTCCAAGGTGAATACTGCTGGAGCAGGGGAACGTGAAGGAGAACCAGCGTGGCTGGTACAGCCAACGCCAGGGAAAGCCCAAACACAAGCTTGAAGGTGTGCTTCCGGTAGCCCCACACCTGAGGCCATCTGCTTCTGGTCCTTGTCCATGTCTCGCTGAGGGCAGGGTACCATGCCTCAAGAACCGCCGTCATTGGGAGACAGGCTATGCCCCCCAGGTGGGAGCCCAGTGCGTAGACTCCAGCAGCCGCAGCGCCGTGGCTGCCAATGATGAAGAAGAGTTCGATACGCCGCCATAGGATAGTGTCCATTAGCACGAGTAGTCCTATTGAGTAGCTTTCTCGAAGGATGGCAATGTGGGCAGGCTTCTTGCGTTGTGGCTCGTCCGCCGCTGCATGGGAGCCCGCCCACAATAGCAACGCGCTTGAGCCAGCTAGAGCAATGGCTTCGAGGCTAAGAAACCACGCGAAAGCCGATGGCACCGCTACGCTTGCTCTTGAGGCCAGGGGCATTCCGCCAATGAGGAGAACCGCGGCAAACAACGCCTCCCCTCCGAGGGCCACAGCATAACGGCTGGCGCGGCGGCAGACCGCAGAACCAATACCTTGTAGCACCTGCGCCGCGGCCAAGAGATAGAGTAACCATCGGTGCTCATTGTGGATCACCATGCCGCCTACACACCAAGCGAATGAGAGAAGGATTACAGAATGCACTATCAGCCAAGCTGGCCCCCCAATCTGCAAGCCCTTTCGCAGTATAACCTGGGGACTCCCCAGCAAGCTGAGTTGTGCCAACACACCAGCCTCAGTCTTAGCAACGCTGTAGGCGCCGAACTGGCCAATTGGCAGCAAGGCAGGCACGACAAGACCCCAGATTGCGCGGGCGGTGATACCCAGCCCGCGAGCCAATAGGTTCGCAAACGCTGATGACTTGAACGCGCTGACGCTAAAGGGGGCCATAGCCAGCATCTTCAAGCCACGAGCAGATGAGATCCAGTGCTATGCTCAAATCAGCTGGTGGCCTCCAACCATTGAGAACGTGGGGGTGGAATTCATACTGCTCGTTCATGATGGCTGCAAGTGTCCGGGCGTTGCCGGACAGGGTCGAGTAAGGCGTAGCGAGGCGCGATCGAAGGGCTGATGCGATGTTTGTGAGCCATGTCGGTAGCCGATCGCGAGAGAGCCCCGCCACATAGCGACCGCACCCCCTTGCAAGAGCTGGCAAGGAAAGGTGCCCAGCGGTCAACGGAGGATTGCTACCGTATGAAGGCATGATCCTCATCGTTTCGCACATTGGGTCCACGATCTCTCGCCACCTCACAGAGCTGAATTCCGCCAGATGATGAAATGGCCCAAACAACCGCAGAGCTTCGGGCCTAGACGCGATGTAGCAGAGGTAGTCAGCGATGTTGCCGACGTAGGTCGCATTGGCTCTTCCGCTCCCAACAGACATCCCAAGAAGCATGGTCGTCGCGAGAGTCGCCGTCCAAGGAACCGCACCGGGGCCGATAACGTTACCGAGCCGCACAACTGCGGGGACATACGCCTCGTCTCGGGCAT
>Ga0194126_10012934_pt1 | contig 10501 bp, 7 predicted proteins | sample TA2KigC150mmetaG_FD_148641 | JGI IMG/M metagenome (GOLD analysis project Ga0194126, IMG submission 148641) | Freshwater microbial communities from Lake Tanganyika, Tanzania - TA2015035 Kigoma Deep Cast 150m | ecosystem: Environmental > Aquatic > Freshwater > Lake | place: Tanzania: Lake...
GCCCGCGATGCCGCGCGCGCCGCCGCCGCCCGGGAGCCCGTGACCATCCGCGTCCACGCGGGAACCTACGAACTCGCCGGGCCGCTGCGCTTCGGCCCGGAGGACTCGGGCTCGCCGCAACATCCCGTCGTCTGGGCCGCCACCGGCGACGGGCCCGCGGTGATCAGCGGCGGACGCCGCGTCGCCGGGCTTCGCGCGGGTGCGGACGGACGCTGGACCGCCGATCTGCCGGAGGTCCGCGCGGGCCGCCGGTATTTCCACCAGCTGTTCGTCGACGGCCGCCGCGCCGTGCGCGCGCGCATCCCGAACGAGGGCTGGCTCCGCACCGAGGGGCCCCTGGCCGCGTACCCGAAGGACCGGGCCAAGACGGAGAAGCTGCCGGGCATCCGCCACGGCTTCCGGTTCCGCCCCGGCGACCTGAAGGCATCGTGGGCGAACCCGAAGGACGTGAACCTCTTCCTCTATCACTCGTGGACCGCTTCGCTTCACTGGCTCGACGCGATCGACGAGGCCGCGGGCACCGTCCGCTTCGCCAACCCCTGCGGCTGGCCCGTCGGCTGGTGGGAGAACGACCAGCGCTACGTCGTGGACAACGTCCGCGAGGGCCTCGACGCGCCCGGCGAGTGGTACCTCGACCGCGCGACCGGCCGCCTCGAGTACCTCCCCCGCCCCGGCGAGGATCCCGCCCGCACGGAGGTTGTCGCGCCCGTCCTCGGACAGCTGCTCGTGATCGACGGCGACGGGGCGGCGGGCCGCACCGTGCACGACGTCGTCTTCCGCGGCCTCTCGTTCCGCCACGCCGACTGGGCCTTCTCCAATCGCACCGGCTCGGTCGACGGGCAGGCCGCCGTCGCCCTCCGCGCCGCCGTCGAGTTGCGCGGCGCCCACCGCGTGGCCTTCGAGGGCTGCGAGATCGCCCACGTCGGCACCTACGCGATGGAGCTCGGTCCCGGCTGCCGCAGCAACCGCATCGAGCGCTGCCACCTCCACGACCTCGGCGCCGGCGGCATCAAGGTCGGCGAGTTCGCGCGCCAGTCGACGCCATCGAAATCCAACACCGTCGCCGGCGTCGCGACGCCGCAGCTGACGATGGACGGCACCGGCCCGCGCGACACCGGCCACACGACGGTCGACAACTGCTTCATCCACGACGGCGGCCACGTCTTCCCCGCGGGCATCGGCGTCATCGTCGGCCACAGCGCCTTCAACGCCGTCACGCGGAACGAAATCAGCGATTTCTACTACTCCGCCGTCTCCGTCGGCTGGGTCTGGGGCTTCGGGAAGAGCGCCGCGCACAACAACCGGATCGAGGGCAACCACCTTCACCACCTCGGCTGGGGGGCGCTCAGCGACATGGGCGGCGTCTACACCCTCGGCCCCTCGCCCGGCACCGTCGTCGCGCACAACCACATCCACCACGTGAACGCCTACAGCTACGGCGGATGGGGGCTCTACACCGACGAGGGATCCTCGGACATCGTCATGGAGAACAACCTCGTCCACGACACCAAGTCCGGCGGCTTCCACCAGCACTACGGACGCGGCAACATCATCCGGAACAACATCCTCGCCTTCTCGCGCGAGGCGCAGGTGCAGCGGTCGCGCGAGGACCTCAGCAACTCGGTGATCTTCGTCCGGAACCTCGTCTACTGCGACAACGACCGCATCCTGATCCGCGCCTGGCGCAACGGCGACTACCACGTCAACAGCAACATCTACTGGACCACCGCGCCCTCGGAGCCGCTCTTCGACAACCGCGACTGGAACGAGTGGCGCGCGACGAGCGGGCAGGACAAGGACTCGCGGCTGGCCGATCCGGGGTTCGTCGATGCCGCGGCGCGCGACTTCCGGCTCCGCCCCGGATCGCCCGCGGAGCAGATCGGGTTCCGCCCCGTCAGCCTCGACGGCATCGGCCTGTACGGCGACCCGGCGTGGGTCGCGCTGCCGAAGGCCGTGAAGCGTCCGGAGTTCGCGCTGCCCGCGACGGCGGAGCGGTCGGACAAGGGAATCGACGACGGCTTCGAGTCCACCGCGGCCGGCGCGAAGGCCGCGGCCGCCCAGACCGCCGGCGAGGGCGGCGGGGCGCAGGCGCGGATCGTGGAGGGCGTCGCGGCTTCGGGTCGGCGCAGCCTCAAGTTCACCGACGCGGCGGGCCTGCCGGCCTCACACTGCCCGATGATCTCGTACGCGCTGAACCTGCGGAAGGGCGTTGCGCGGGCGTCGTTCGACGTGCGGATGGAGCCCGGCGCGATCCTCTGGCACGAGTGGCGCGACGCGGCGCACCCGTACCACGCGGGACCGTCGATCCGCATCGGCGCGAAAGGCGACGTCACGGCCGGCAAGGCGAGGATCGGCACCGTGCCGCACGGCGCGTGGACCCGCGTGGAGATCGCCTATCCCCTCGGCGCGGCCTCGACCGGCGCCTACGACCTCCGGATCACGCCCGCGGGCGGCGCGACGATCGTCCACACCAACCTGCCCTCCGCGACGAAGGAGTTCCGCAGCTTCCAGTGGGCCGGATTCATCAGCGCCGCGACGAACCCCGCGGTCTTCCATGTCGACAACGTCTCCATCTCCGCCGCGCCGTGACCGGCCCGGGCGGGACGCACCCCGGGATGCGATAGGGATTGCCGGCGCGGCGGAATCTGGGATGCTGTCCCCATGATCACGAACCCCGCCCCCGCCCTCTTCCTCGCCGCGGCCGTCTCCGTCCGCGCCGCGGGCATCCTGGCCGACGGATCCCATGTCGCGGTGGAGGCCGGCCCCCATCCTGCCGGCGGACGGACCGTCACCGTCGCCGCCGCGGTCCGTCTGCCGGTAGCCCCGGCGCCGGTGCTGGCGGTCACGAACGAGACCGTCCTCCTCTCGGGCGACGCGCCCGCCGGCTGGTCCAAGGGCGCGCGGCTGAAGGCGCTGAGCGCGCGCGACGTCAACGCCTCGGGCGCCTTCGTGCCCGGCTCGCTCGAGATCCGCCGCGCGGCCGGCGGGGAGGCGCTTCGCGTGGGCGAGGACGTACTCGTCGACGAGGTCTGGGGCCATGTCGGCGTCGGGCCCTCGGGCCGCGCGGCGACGAACGAGGCGGCGCTCGCGGGCTACCGCTACTCGCTCCGGCGCATGGATACGATCCAGGTGTCGGCGGACGGCGTCGCGACGCTGAAGGCGGGCGAGCCGCACATCAGCGCGCCCGCTCCGCCGCCCGCCGACCCCGGCTGCGCCGCGATCGCGCACGTCTTCGTCGACCATCGCGGGGCCGCGGTGGCGCAGGGGAACATCTACCCGATCCTCGAATCCCCCGCGCAGGCGGTCACGGGGACGACGCGCGGCCGCATCCCGCGGACGCTGGCGAAGCTGCGCGCGGGCGGAGCGGTCACGATCGTCTGCTGCGGCGACTCGGTCACCGCCGGCGGCAATGCGTCGAAGCCGGAGCTGGGCTACGTCGACGTCTTCGCCGCCGGGTTGCGCGAGCGGTTTCCGAAGGCGGCGCTGACGGTCACGAACCTCAGCGCCGGCGGATCGAACAGCCGCCAGTGGCTGTATCCGGACCGGTTCCCCTACCGCGGCAGGCCGGCGGCGGAGACGGGGGTCGACTTCCAGCGCGTGCTCGATGCGAAGCCGGACCTCGTCACGATCGAGTTCGTCAACGACTGCGGTCTCTCCCCCGCGCAGGTGGAAGAGGGCTACGGCGACCTTCTCGGCCGCGTGCGGGGCGTCGGCGCGGAGCTGATCCTGATCACGCCGCACTTCACGATGCCCAAGATGATGAACTTCGCCAACGAGCGGGGCGTCGAGGCGCGCCCCTACGTGCTGACGCTGCGGGCGTTCGCGGAGAGGAACGGGCTGGCCGTCGCCGACGCCTCGGCGCGCTGGGAACACCTGTGGAAGGAGGGGCTCCCCTACACGACGCTCCTCCACAACACGATCAACCATCCCGACGACCGCGGTCACCGCCTCTTCGCCGAGGAGCTCTGGAAGTGCTTCGAGGGCCCGTAGGGGCGGGGGCGGCGAAGCGAGAGGCCGAAGGACAAGGAGGGGGCCGGGTTTCCAATCCTTGGACGTTCGGCGCGGCGGACTTCCAAGGGTTGGAAACCGTTCGGGTAAGTCCGCCCCCTCTTTTTGCTCCCCACCGGGCAAGCCCGGTGGGACCGCAGTCTTCCGTGGGCCGGCTCCCGCGCGCTTGTCCCGTGGGACCGCAGTCCTCCGTAAGCCGGCTCCCCCGGGCTGATCCCTGCGTGACCGCGATCCCCCGCGGACCGGCCCCCCCGGGCTGATCCCTGCGGGACCGCGAGCCCCCGCGGACCGGCCCCCCCGGGCTTGCCCCGGGGGACCGAAGATCACCCGCCGGCCTTCCGCCGCACCTGGCCGGTGGCTTCCTTCCAGCGCTGCGAAAGCGGCGCGGGGCAGTCCGACCGCGCGGCGACCGCGCGCGAGACCCGGTCATTGGCGTCGCGGCTGAGGACGAGGAGCATCATGTCGTCGCTGCACTTCGGATGCTGCGCGGCCCATACGCTCAGGTCGTCGTCGATCCCTCGCGACAGGATCGCGGCGACGGCTTCGGCCGGGCAGTGCGGATTCTGAAGCGCGGTGCGGGAGACGAGATCGCTCTCGAAATCCGACAGGACGGACTTGATCGTTTCCGGCGTGCACAGCGGGCTGCGCAGGGCCTCGACGCGGGCGCGGGAGAGGTCGCGCCGTCGGGCCGTGACGTTGATCACGTCGTCGGGGCAGCGCGGCGCCTGGACGACCATCGCGAGGAGATCGTCGTCCTTCGCCCCCTCCGCCAGCTCGGCGAGGATCGCCGGCGGGAGGCTGGGATGCTTGAGCGCGGCGCGGGTCGCCTCGTCCGGGAGCTTCCGGCGCGCGACCGAGGCGAGGACGTACGGGGGGCAGGCGGCGTTGCGGAGCGCGGCCAGCAGGACGTAGGTGCCGCCCTTCGCGGCGAGTCCCGTCTCCACGGCCCGCTCGAGGACCGCGGGCGGACATCGCGGGTTCTGCGCGGCGCCCTGGGCGACGATGTCGTCGCGTCCCTGCGCGAGGATCCACTCGAGCGTCTCCGGCGGCGTCGCCTCGCCCTGCGCGACATCCTCGCGGTAGCGCGGGTCCGACGCCGTCGCCACCGGCGGCGTCCCGCGCGGGCGCCTCAGACCCCCGAACCATCCCTTCATGCCTGCACCGCCCCGGGAGCCGCGCGCGCGAGCCCGGCCGCCGCGACCGCCCCGGCCAGCGTGGCGGCGACGTGCCCCCACCCCAGCGGCGCGGCGTCCGTCGCGAGCGAGAAGCAGCCGCACGGGATGCTCAGTCCGCCCAGCAGCGCCGCCGCGCCGGCCACCGCAAAGCCCCCCAGCAGCAGCGCCGCCCACGCGAGCCCGCCGCGACGGAGCGCCGGGACGGCGAGGATCGCAAGGCCCGCGAACAGCTCGAGCCACGGGAGGAAGACCGCGACCGCGCCGGCCGGAACCCACGCGAGGTCGTAGCGCGCGACGGCCCATGCGAAGGCGCCCGGATCGGCGATCTTCGGCGCCGCGGCGACGACGAACACCGCGCCGAGGGCGAGGCGCGCGGCGAGCGCAACCGGGCGGGCCGGCATCCTCATGGCGCGGGGCCTCCCGCGGGCGCGTCGGACTCGACCGGCAGTCCCGCCGCCCGCCACGCCTCCATGCCGCCCCCGATCAGCGAGACGTTCCCGTGGCCGCGGGCGCGCAGGTGGCGCGCCAGCAGCAGCCCCTCGTCGCACGCCGCGCCGCGGCAGTAGACCAGCAGCGGCCGGGCGGGATCGAGCATCGGAGCGATGGCTTCGATCGAGGATGTGACCGTCCGCCACGGCAGCGACATCGCCCACGGGATGCGCCGCGCCGCGTGCTCCGCCGGAGCCCGCGCATCGAGCAGGAGGTGCGTCCCCGCGTCGAGCGCCGCCTTCGCCTCCGCGACCGACATCACCGCGATGCCCGACGCCCGCGCCTCGGCCTCCAGCCGCGCCTCGATACCGCCGGTCCACGGGATCCGCCGCGGCCCGGCCGTGTTGGCCGCCACGCCCGCCGCGAGGGCGGCGGCAAGGAGAAGCCCGGCCTGGAGTGCGATGCGCATCAGGCGCGAGCCCCCTTCCTTCGCTCAACGGAACCGGAGCAGCCGCGACGGAGCGCGGCCCTCCACCCGCATCCCAGGCCTCCCGGAACCCGTTGCACACCCGGTGAGGTGTGCAACGCGCACGCGAACGGAATGGAGGGGCGCGGGTTCATGACGCCGAGGGATCGAGCTTCCGCCGCACCTCGTCCCACGGCACGTCGGCGGGTTCGATCCCGGCGAGGGCGGCGAACGACGCGGCGACGCCGGCGGCCTCGCCGAGGCGGACCGCGTTGCCGGTGACGCGGTAGCTCGAGTGCGCGATGAAGTCCCCGCTGATGCAGCGGCCGGCCATCATCAGGTTGGCGGCGTCCTTCGCGATCAGCGCGCGCAACGGGATGTCGTAGGGCTTCGCCTTGAACCCCGTCTTCTCGATCCCCTTCTCCTTCTTCGGATCGGTGGAATGGACATCGATGCCGAACGTGACGCGGCAGACGCCGTCCTTCTGCTGCCGGCCCTCGCGGAGGTCGTCCGTCGAGACCGTGTAGAGCCCGCGGATGCGCCGCCCCTCGCGCACGCCGATCTGCGCGGCGGTGGCGACGATGCGCATCGCCGCCCACGGCGGCCCGAGTTTCCGCAACCCGTCGACCAGCCCGTGCACCTCGCGGCGCGCGCGCAGGGTCGCGGCCGTGACATCGCGCGCGTCGATGCCGCGGACGCCGTACTCGTGGTTGGCCATCAGCGCGAAGAGATCGTCGCGCAGCCGGAAGAGCGACGGCTTGGCATACGACGGCGAGCGGCCGCCGCGCTCCATCTCCGCGCGCAGGGCGTCTTTCGGTTTCGCCCACTCCCCGCGGTCGTCCTCGCGGTAGAAGGCGCGGATCTCCTCCGGGACGATGCCGGTCACGAGGATCATCAGCGTCATCGGCTGCGTGAGGCCGGTCTCCGGATGGCCGAAGTCGAACCCGCAGCCGGCGCGCGCGGCGAGGCCGCCGTCGCCCGTGCAGTCGACGAAGACCTTCGCGGCCAGCGCCTCGCGCCCGGAGCGCGACTCGATCACCGCGTGGCCGATCCGGTCGCCGGCGCGCAGGGCGGAGCAGACGCGCGTATGGAGGTGGAGGTCGACCTTCGCCGCTGCGCACAGATCCTCGAGGAGCAGCTTCATCGCCTCGGGGTCGTACCCGTTGGTCGGCCGGCCGTCCGGCGCCGCCGCGCGCGCGCCGCGCGCCGCGAGGCCGTCGAGGATCTCCTTCATGATCCCGGGCTTGTTGCCGTAGTCGAGCAGCCAGCTCAGGAGCCCGGCCGTCCAGATGCCCCCGAGACAGCCCTGCGCCTCGACCAGGCAGGTCTTCGCCCCGCCCCGCGCCGCCGCAATCGCCGCCGCAACCCCCGCCGGCCCGCCGCCGCAGACCGCGACGTCGTACTCGCCCGCCACCGGCAGCGTCCGCGCAGGTTCCGCCACCCCGCCCGCCGCGGGAGCCGGCACCGGTGACTCCGCCGGCCGCGCCGCCGATGCGATCAGCCCCGCCGCGCCCGTCGCCAGGAAGTGTCTCCGCGAAAGCTCGTTCATGGCCCTTCCTTTCCATCCGAATCCGGCCGGGCGTCGCCGTAGCCGGTCAGGTCGAGGCACCCCAGCACCCGGTAGTCCGCCTGGTTGTTGGTGATCAGCCGCCGCACGCCGGCATGGAAATACGCCGCAGCCAGCATCGTGTCGAGCAGACGTTTCCGGCCCAGTCCGTGCAGGCGCATCCAGAGGAGGAAGTCGCGCGTGCTGTCCGGCGTCGGGAAGACCCTGACGACCTCCTCCGCATTCCACCACCGTTCGGCCCGCAAGAGGGCTTCGTCGACCGACAGCGGACTCGACATGCGCCGTGGATCGGTCGTCACGTGTACGAACTCGGCCAGAACCTGCGGGACCACGGCGAACCGCTCTCCCGTCCGCAACAGCGACTGGAACAACGCCCATGCACCGGCGTGATGGGGGTGGTCCAAGATCTCGACGGCGATCAGGAAGTCGGTATCAACGCCGTGAGTCATCGACCATCTCCCCAAGCAAGTCGTCGTCAGCCACCAGGGCGGCCACGGGCCCTCCCACACTGACCGGCCTCACATCCCGAAGCGATGCCTTCCGGACCATGTGCCGTTGCCGGAACTCCTCCATGGCCTCCCTAATCAGCTCCGCCGCAGTTCGATCCATCTCGCGTGCGTGGTTCTGAAACTCGCGGTATGCAGGTTCAGATACATTGATCGTAATGGTCTTCATACATTTCATTATATGTATTCAACCCATGTTCGCAATTCCGTTTCAGCGGGAACTGGGGACAGGGGAACTGGGGACAGAGATGATCACGGACCGTTCCAACCGCTTCCGGACGGCGGGGTGGATCGGGCCGCTTCGCTTGCCGCCGGACGGACGGGTTGCGATAGTCGGGGGATGAAGATGTTGATCCGCTGCGCTCCCCTCGCGATGGCCCTGATGATCTGCACCGCACCGTGCGGCGCCGCCGACAGCCCGGGCGGCGCGGAGCGCGTGACCGTGCGGCCGGCGGACACGGGCGCCGCGCTGGTCAATCCGGACATGGGATGGACGCTCATGTTCTATTCGAACGTTCCGCAGAACTACGGCTCGAAGCTCGAGCCGGCCGATACCGTGGACGACTGGCCGGGGCTCTCGACGGTCTATCTCCGCATCCCGTGGGCCTTCGTCGAACCCGAGGAGGGCCGCTTCAACTGGGCAGTCCTCGACACCCCCGCCCAGCGCTGGATCGCCAAGGGGAAACGGGTGGCGTTCCGCATCACCTGCTCCGAGAACTGGACGCCCTTCGCGACCCCCGAGTGGGTCAGGAAGGCCGGCGCGCAGGGCGTGTTCTACACGTGGGGCAAGGGGCCCGACCCCCAGGGCAAGCTCTGGGATCCCGCCTTCGACGACCCCGTCTTCCTGGCGAAACTCGAGGCGTTCCTCCGCGCCATGGCCGCGCGCTACGACGGCAACCCGGACGTCGCATTCCTCGACATCGGCAGCTACGGCATGTGGGGCGAGGGCCACACCGGCGGAAGCAGCCAGGTCCCGCAGGAGAAGGCGAACGCGATCGTGCGCCGGCACATCGACCTTCACCTGGAGTGCTTTCCCCGGACGCGCCTGGCAATCATCGACGACGTCACCGGCCCCGGCAGCGACGACGGACCCCAGCCCCTGACCGACTACGCGCGCTCGAAGGGCATCAGCCTGCGCGACGACAGCATCTGCGTGCAACCGCCGCCGCGATCGTGGTACCACGCGAAGATGGCCCAGCCGTTCTGGCCGGAGACGCCGGTGATCGTTGAGCATGAACACTACGGCTCGTCCAAGGCCCGGAACGCGTGGGGCGACGGCACCCTGTTGATCCGCGCGGTGGAGGAGTACCACGCGAGCTTCCTGACCATCCACTGGTGGCCGCGCGAGATGCTCGCCGAGACGCGCGCGACGGTGGACGCGATCAACCGCCGCCTCGGTTACAGGCTCCAGCTCCGGGAGATCTCGTGGCCCGCCCGCGCCGCGATCGGAAAGCCCTTCGCCGTCGATTCGACCTGGGCCAACGCCGGCGTCGCGCCCTGCTACCCCGGCGGCTTCGCGACCCTGACCCTGAAGGACGACAAGGGCGGCATCGTGGCGGTGCTCGCCGACGAGGGCTTCAATGTCCGCGACCTCCAGCCCGGCCCGCCGGACCAGGCCCCCGCCGTCCCGCGCCGCTGCGAACTCACGGCCGGCCGCATCGCCCCGGTCACACGCCCCGGCACGTACGACCTGTTCGTCTCCGTCGGCCGCCGCGACGGCACCCCCGTCTTCGAACTCCCCCTCGCCGCGGGCGACGGACAGAAGCGGTACAAGCTCGGAACGATCTCCCTGACGGCCGAGTAGGCCGGCGCGGGGCCGCGCGTTCGGACACGCCGCGCGCCCGCACCCTCCCCTTTTCGCTCGCGCGACGGCATCGTGCCCGGCACGATGGCGCCATGAACGCACGACTCGCCTCCGTTGCCGTGGTCGCCGCCCTGGCCCTCGCGTCCCGCGCCGCGCCGCCGACCGCGCGGCCGACGCCGCAGCAACTCGCGTGGCAGCGCATGGAGATGACGATGTTCTGCCACTTCGGCGTGAACACCTTCACCGACCGGGAGTGGGGCGACGGGAAGGAGGATCCCGCGATCTTCAACCCCTCCGCCCTCGACTGCCGCCAATGGGCGCGGGCCGCGAAGAATGCCGGCTTCAAGCTGATGATCCTGACCGCCAAGCACCACGACGGTTTCTGCCTCTGGCCCTCGAAGCACACGGAGCACTCGGTGAAGAACTCGCCCTGGCGCGGGGGCAAGGGCGATGTCGTCCGCGAGTTCGCCGACGCCTGCCGCGCCGAGGGCCTCGCGCTCGGCCTCTACCTCTCGCCGTGGGACCGCCACGAGGCCTCCTATGGCA
>Ga0194126_10012936_pt1 | contig 10500 bp, 7 predicted proteins | sample TA2KigC150mmetaG_FD_148641 | JGI IMG/M metagenome (GOLD analysis project Ga0194126, IMG submission 148641) | Freshwater microbial communities from Lake Tanganyika, Tanzania - TA2015035 Kigoma Deep Cast 150m | ecosystem: Environmental > Aquatic > Freshwater > Lake | place: Tanzania: Lake...
GGTTATATCCTATCATCTTCGATGGTTATGCAATTCTGAAAATATCCGTTATTGGTGTTTTGTTTGTAGTAGCAGGCGTGTTTTTAGTTTTCGACGATTTCGTTTTGAGTTTGCTTATCAAACTTGGCTTTGTCTTGCTATTTCCGGTTGCGCTAATTTTATTTAAGGTTTTCGACGTGCAAGAAGTTGCTTATGTTCGTCAATGGCTCTTATCTATTAAAGGATAAGAATATTTTGCATGCCAGGCCATGTTCTGAAGGAAGATTAATATTATGAGAAAGTGGTTACAAGATATACTAGCCTGTCCTGCCTGCTATGCACCATTGCACCTAGAGACCTTTGGAGGCTCAGAGGAGGAAGTCTGTGAAGGCATATTGTTGTGTCAATGCCAGAGATGGTATCCCATAATAGATGGAGTTCCGAGGCTGCTCTGGGGACAGCATAGAGGGGATTATTCTGATTTTGTATTGAAGCACCATCTAGGCAACGAAAGGTACCTGCAATCTGTCGATTTATATCCAGCTACTACAAAAAACCAGGTTCGTAAGAGTTTTACCACCATTTGGGACAAATTTCCCAATTTTGGAATCAATGATGCAAAGAAAGGGGCTTTTTACGATGGGTGGATGGCACAGAAGCTAGGATTAAACTCTGCTGGTGAGCTCTATTCATTTCTTTCTGCTAAAGAGAATATTCTCGAAGTGGGAATTGGGTCAGGGCAGAAATTGAAGATGATGGCAGAGCATACGAAAGGGCGAGTCGTTGGAATAGACCTTACTTCGTCTGTTGAGCACGCCTTTCGAAATACTCAGGGGATGAGAAATGTAGCAGTAGTTCAGGCAGACCTCTTTGCTTTGCCGTTTAGAAAAGATTACTTTGATTTCATCATAAGTGACGGTGTCTTGCACCACACGCCGGATACAAGGCGAGCTTTTCTTAGCATTGTCCCTTTTTTATCTAAGGGTGGGGAAGTTGCTATCAGGGTTTACAGTAAGTCAGGCCCAATTAGGGAATTCTGTGATGATTTTATCCGTTCTTATACAACCAAGATGTCTGAGGCGGAATGCTGGGAGTTCTGCGAGAAGATGGCCAAGCTGGGGGAATCTCTGGCAAAAGCAAAATGCCTGGTAGAAGTTCCTGAAGATATTGAACTACTAGGTTTCAAAAAAGGGACGCATGACCTTCAGCGCTTTGTATATTACAGTATGTTTAAATGCTTCTACAATGAAGCGTTCAGATTTGATGAGAATGTGCTTGTGAACTTTGATTGGTATCGTCCTATTGATGCCCATAGGCATACTGAAGAAGAAGTGAAGCAATGGTTTATTGAGGCTAGATTGAGTGAGATTCAGTTATTTAATCCGGAGAGCGGGATATCAGCGCGAGGGAAAAGGAGGTGAGGGTATTGCATTGCCCCGCAGATGTTGGGGGGAACGCATGGACGCTGTCACGCTCGGAGAGAAAATTGGGGCTTGACAGTGATGTCATGGTCTATCAGAAAAGCTGGATTGGATATTCTGCTGATATAGACCTTCATTTAGAGAAGTATTCGAATATCGGCAAAGCATGGAGGCTGCTAAGCTTCTATCTTAAGGCGTTAACACGATATGATATCTTTCACTTCAATTCTGGAAGTTCCCTTTTGCCTTCTTGGCATTCCTTGAGTTTCCTAGAGTTTAGCGATCTTCCATTACTGAGGGCACTGGGCAAGAAGATAGTTGTTACGTATCAGGGTTGTGATGTTCGGCAGAAGGGCTTTTGCACTAATAGCTATTCTATTTCAGCTTGTGCTGAACCCAATTGCTACAGTGGTGTTTGTGATAGTGGAACTGACAAAGTAAAGCGGGTCAGAGCCGCGAAGTTTGGCCGTTACGCCCACAAGATATTCGCTTTAAACCCCGACCTTCTTCATGTCCTGCCGCCGCAAGCAGAGTTCGCTCCTTACGCTAATGTTGACTTAGACGAGTGGCAGCCAGTCAGAAGAGGCAAAAGCAAGAAGCTGGTGATATTGCATTCGCCGACTAATAGAGGTGCTAAGGGGACCGAGTATATCGTAGAGGCAGTGGAAAGATTAAAGGGCAAATATAGGCATGTGGAACTGATTCTGGTTGAGAACATACCACATAGTAAGGTACGGGAGCTATATCTGCAAGCTGACGTAGCTGTGGATCAGCTCCTTGTTGGCTGGTATGGGGGGTTTGCAGTGGAAATGATGGCCCTGGGCAAGCCGGTGGTGTGCTATATACGGGAGGAAGACCTCAAATTCATACCACCCCAGATGAAAAAAGACCTACCGATAATAAATGCGAATCCAAGCAATATATACGAGGTATTAAAAGGGTTGATCAAGGACCGTGAGAAATTGAACCTGATGGGCGAACATAGCCGAGCCTATGTGGAAAGATGGCATGACCCAACGAAAATAGCCATGAGAATGAAAGAGACGTACGAATCATTATTTACAGCGTAGCGATTGACAATTGAAATGGGACGCTTATCCTTATTATTATAACGTGATATACAAGTGCAAGAGGTGATGAGTATTAAGTATGGAGTTGATAATTGAGGATATTGCATTGTCCTGCTAATGTTGGCGGCAACTCCTGGACACTGTCACGTGCAGAGAGGAAATTGGGGCTTGACAGTGATGTTATGGTTTTCAGGAAGGATTGGCTTGAATATCCTGTAGATATAAATCTGCATTTAAGTAAAAACTCAAAGGCTAGCAGCGCATTTCGGCTACTAACTTTTTTCCTTGGAGCACTAGCACATTATGATGTCTTTCACTTTAACTTTGGGAGTTCCTTTTTACCTCAGGTACGAGATTTAGGCATATTTGAACTCAGCGACCTTCCGGTTCTAAGGGGGCTTGGTAAGAAAATAGTCGTTACCTATCAAGGCTGTGATGTCAGACAGAAGGACTTTTGCGTTAGAAACTACGCTATTTCAGCCTGTGCCGAACTAGATTGCTATGGGAGTCGTTGTACCAGTAAGGCAGATGCATTGAAGAAAAGACGTGCTGAAAAATTTGGTCGTTATTCCCATAAAATGTTTGCTATTAGTCCGGACATCCTTAGATTTCTGCCAAAACACGCGGATCTTTTGCCTTGTCCCCGCGTTGATCTCAGCCAATGGCAGCCCGTTAAGAAAAAGGTGGATAAAAGACTAGTCATAGTTCACAGCCCGACTAATAGGGCATGCAAGGGGACTAAATATATATTGGATGCTGTGGAGAGATTGAAGGTCAAAAGCGCCCATGAAATAGAACTGATTCTAGCTGAGAATATCCCACACAGTAAAGTACACGAACTATATAGACAAGCTGACGTAGCTGTGGATCAGCTCCTTGTCGGCTGGTATGGGGGGTTTGCAGTGGAAATGATGGCCTTGGGCAAGCCGGTGGTGTGCTATATACGGGAGGAAGACCTCAAATTCATACCACCCCAGATGAAAAAAGACCTACCGATAATAAACGCCAATCCTGAGACAGTCTATGAGGTTCTGGAGCATCTGGTCGTGGAAAGGGACGGACTACTTTCTATTGGCGAGAGGGGTCGGGCTTATGTTGAGAGGTGGCACGACCCTGTGAAAATAGCCAGGAAGATGAAGCAAACATATGAATCATTATTTGAATGATATCCCTTTGGTCGTGTGAGCATCGGATTATTCGACTGGCGTACGTGAATACCTAATATGTGTGGGATAGTTGGGATTTACCATCTTGATGGGCAAGTTGTCAGCAAGGCTGTCTTGCAGCGGGCGACGGAGGTTGTTGCGCACCGCGGGCCTGATGATGAGGGGTATGTGTTTGTTAATACGCGAGACGGCATCTTTGGAACAGCGGGCGGCAGGGATACCCCGGATGCTGTCAGGGCAAGTAAGTATCTTTATTCGCCAGGAGCCGAAATAGATTCGTTTGATACGCGTGCAGGAGGTTTTAATCTCGCCTTTGGCCACAGGCGTTTATCCATAGTTGACCTCTCTCCGGCCGGGCATCAGCCGATGTGCAATGCTGATGGGACTATCTGGATTGTGTATAACGGGGAGATATACAACTATATTGAGCTTAGAGAGGAGCTGAAGGCGCTGGGCCATCGGTTTGCTACTCGCACGGATACCGAGGTCATCATTGCTGCCTATGAGGAGTGGGGCTATGATTGCCTGCGAAGGTTCAATGGCATGTGGGCTTTTGCCATCTGGGATGTGCGAAAGAGAGGACTCTTTTGCAGTCGAGACAGGTTTGGCGTCAAGCCTTTCTATTATTATTGGGACGGCGCAAGTTTTGCTTTTGCCTCAGAGATTAAATCACTACTACAGCTACCTTTTGTCTACACCAGTCCGAACGACACAGCCATTTATCAGTATCTGGCCTTGGCTCGCAGCGAAGGCAAGGCAGAGACCTTCTTCTGGAATGTTATGCAGCTTGAGCCAGGGCACTATGTCACCGCGAATGAGAGGGGATTGCAGGTGCAGCGATATTATAGTCTGGACTATACCACCGAACTGGGCAGGTTCGACGGGAAGGCACTGCGGCGTTATAGTGATGCTTTCATGGAGCTGCTCAGGGATGCGGTGCGAATCAGGCTGCGGAGCGATATGCCGGTAGGGTCATGCCTCTCGGGGGGAATTGATTCCTCAATCATAGTCTGTACTATCAATGAATTTCTCAAGAATGAGGGCTATGGCCGGGAGGTTATCGGTGAGCGTCAGAAGACCTTCAGCGCCTGCTATGAGCTTAGCGCCTATGACGAGAGGAAATTTATCCAAGAAGTTGTCAGGGCAACCGATGTCGATGCGCAGTTTGTTTTCCCCTCGGGTGAGAGGCTCTGGGAGGAGATTGATGAACTGATATGGCATCAAGAGGAGCCTTTCGGCTCCACGAGCATCTATGCGCAGTGGAACGTGATGCGGCTAGCCAGGGAGAACGGCGTGCCCGTTCTGCTTGATGGCCAGGGTGCCGACGAGATGCTGGCAGGTTATCATACTTATTTCAATGCTTATCTGGCGCATCTCCTGTATGCTGGCCAGTTGACTCGCTTTATCAGGGAGTTTGGTTCCCTCCGCAAGATAACTAAAAACCCGGTCTACTCGTCCTTTGCCTTCCTGTTGCCATTTTATAACTCGTTACCGCCCGGCATGCGGGTTTTGCTGCGCGACAAGGTTGTAAAGGAACGCATGCTGAAGACTCAGCCCACCAGCCTAATGAATGTTGCTTTTGAGATGAAACAGGTGGAAGAAGGCCAAGCAAGAGCAGAGACAAATTTGCAGACGGCGTTATGGAAGAGCGAGACGGAGTATGGCCTGAGGGAGTTACTGCGGTATGAGGACAAGAACTCCATGGCTTTTTCAGTAGAGACGCGGACGCCTTTTGTCGATTACCGGCTGGTGGAGTTTGTCTTTGCACTGCCTGCCTGTTATAAAATTCACGACGGCTGGACGAAGTACCTGCTGAGGATTGGCACTGAAGGGTTGTTACCAGAAAAGGTCAGGTGGCGCAAGGACAAGATGGGATTTCCCACGCCAGAACTCATCTGGATGAAGGAAAATGGTAACAAGGTGAAAGATATCTTTGTCGACCAAAGATTCAGGGCCTCCGATTACCTGGACCGGAGAAAAATATTACGGTATATGGACAAATTGCTCAGTGCAAAAAGTGCAGACGGCTGGTCTCCGCTGTGGAAGCCGCTCAACCTGGAACTATGGCTGCGCAGGATGTTTTCCTGAGTCCTGACTGTGACTGCCTTTGATTGTCAATTTATGATGTAGAGTCGTTATTCAGATGCGTGTACTGGTGATGGTATCCAGCCCTTTTATCACCGACCCCAGGGTCTATAATGAGGCACGAAGTCTCATCAAGGCTGGCTATGAAGTCACGGTCTTAGCTTGGGACAGGGAGAAGAATGCCCTTGAGCACGAAGTACTGGATGGGATAGAGGTCTTCCGCTTGAGGATACCGGTACCCTTTAAGTGGGGCATCGGCAGGGCACCGATGCATCTGTTTTACCAGTTGATCTGGCAGTGGGAGGTCTATCGGAAAATGCGCAGCCTGCACCGGAACGAGCCTTTCCACTTTATACATTGCCACTTCCTGGACACATTGCCTGTTGGTACGTTGCTCAAGCGAAGGCTTGGGTCATTCCTGATATACGATGCTCGTGATATATACGGGTATATGTTGCAGGCATCTCTGCCTGCAGGGATAGCCAAAACCTTTTTCTGGTTTGAGCGATTTCTGTTGAGGCACGTGGATGAGGTTGTGACTGTAAGTGAAGTCACTGGTCGGTACTTTGAAGGTGCGACGAGAAAGCCTGTGACCGTTATCATGAACTGCAAGGATTTACTCGTATCTGAGTATCAGCCATCACATAACAGCAAGCTTACGTTGCTATATGTCGGGACATTGCACCGAACACGAGATCTGAATAACCTACTCAGCGTAGTGAAGGGAGTGCCGGGTGTCTGCTGTGTCATAGGCGGGATAGGGCAGCCGGAATATATCGCTAACTTGCGTGATGAGATATCCGGAATGCCGAACGTCCGCTTTGTAGGTCGTGTGCCTTTTGACCAGGTGTTATCGGCTACCTTAAGCAGCGATGTGGTCTTCTGCATGTTGGCTCCGAATGATGTCAACAACAGGATGGGCATGCCTAACAAACTATTTGAAGCGATGGCCTGCGGCCGTCCGCTCATCTGCACCCGGGGGATCTATTCGGGTGATTTTGTGGAAAGCGAGCGTATCGGCCTGGCGGTTGATTACAGTGAGGATGCCTTGAGAGAAGCTATTACTAAGCTTCGGGATGATCCTGAGCTAAGGGAAAGATTGGGCAGAAATGCATTGAAGGCGGCAATGACCAAATATAACTGGCAAAGAGAAGAGAAGAAGTTGCTGGAGCTTTATGCGGCTTTGGAGAGCAAGCTGGAATCGTGTTAGCCGCTATTCAAAGAGGTGGGGTGACAGCACCTTGGCGCTGCCGTTGCAGTAGAGCTGGTTCATGTGTTCTGCGTCGCGCAAGCCTGGAAGGTCTTCTGTCTTAGTATGCCTGCGTAAGCCTGGCCCTACAGCGAAGGTGAGTTCTCCTTTGGAAACGTTCCAACTGCTTAAGAAGGCGTAGGAGGCGTCCTGGAGCTTATCCGAATCTTGTGGATAATGGGTTATTTGTTCCTTGTTGATGCCGTAGAATTTGAGCAGTTGTGAGGTGTGGTCGTCCACATATATTTTTGAGTTATGGGGGACATTGAGGGATAGCCATTGTGCGGCGGCGCCATCCTGCTGATTGAAAACACCCGCCAGGTCTATGCGGTAGCTGCTGAGGGCTATGGAGTAGGGGATGTCTATTCTGTCTGTTACTTGGTGCTTGCTGACCTCGAAAATAACGCCGGATGTAAAGAAGAAGTAGGGGATTAATACTGCCAGGGCGACGAACTTGAGATGTGTCTGGTTATTATCACTGTTGTTGGAGTGAGGTTGCTTCTCTGACTGCCACGTCTTCGGCTCGCAGCTTTGGCGTGCAATGACGGGACGGCAACGGGCTGCCGATGAGGTTCCTGGTGCTATGTGCCGTATTTTGTGCCATAGGGAGCTTATGCCCAGCCAAATGGTCTCGCCGCCCAAGATGCAGAAAGGGGCTAGTGTAATTAGGGAGAGGTGGTACCAACGCGTGGTGTTGAGAGGCGAGGCGAAGTTTGGTAGCAGGATGCAAGCTGCTAGCAACAAGGCGCTGGTTATGCTGAAACAGATATAGGGAGGTACGAAATTGAGGCCACGCGGCCTGAAAATTAACCTCAAGCATCCAACAATTATGAAGAGTTGTGTCAGATACTGGAAAATGCGAAATATCTTGCCAAGCAGAGTCGCTGCAGCAAAGTCCAGTCCCAGGGCAGTGCGGATAAGGCTGTCACTGCTGCCAATTTGTGGTGCGGTAATCGTAGCGGGCGGTGGTTGTGGCACGGCAATCGAGCTGCCAATTCCGGAGAACAAGTCGCTCCACTGCGATCTCCAGAGGCTGTCAAGGGTTGAAAGGTTTATGCCAGAGGCAACGACTCCGTAGTATGTTAGTCCCAGTACGAAATAGACAAGCACCAGAGCTATGTATTCGTACGGGAACCGAGTGGTTTGTACCATGCTTTCTGGTAGTCTGTCACGTCCGCCGGCAGTCCATTGCCATATTCTGCTGAATGCCCTGCTTCTCAAAATGAGAAGCAGGGGCAGAAATAGCCCCAGGAAGATGAAGCCGATGAATCCCAGGGCGTAATGTGAAACTGCCATTGACAGGGCGAAGACACAAGTCAGGAAAGTCTTCGAGAAACTGGACAGCTTGTTGGTGACTAGAATAAGCAGGAGCAGAACTAGGAAAAGCTCGGCAATCTGTTGGCGGCACAGGGCTATCATTTCCAGGATGTAGGTGGGCACAGCCACGAAGAAGACGACGGAAAGAAATGCCTTTCGGTCTCCAATTTGCTGTCTGAATATTTGGAACAAGGCCAGTGGCAGCAGGGCGAATAGCAGCGGATAGACTGACTTGAATATCCAGGCTCCATCCACATGAAGCATGAGCGAGTAGACGGGCGCCAGCAGGGTAAGGCTCATGCAAGAATTCACCGTGGTCGGCACTGTGAAGTCCCACCTACCGGAGTTAATAACCTGTATGTAGTAGTGGTATTCCAGATAGATGTCGCTACCTATGGGGTAGGGTGATATCAGAGTTGTCTGGTAAAGCAAGGCAAGACTCATGACGAAGATGGCTATAGGATATAGGGAGGAATCGATGAATTTCCCGAAGGCGATGAATGCGACGATTGCTGCCATTCCCAGCAGGCATATGATGAGGACGACGTTGTTTTGGAAGGCGTTGATGAGGCAGGCACCGAGAATGGTCAGCACCAGTACCAGCGCGAGTGTAAGCAATGCCGGCAGCGATAATTTTGCCCGGCCTGGTTTTATCTCAGGGATGTAGTCCCTGTCTCTCCACCAGGCAACTGCCATCAGTATCAGAATACCTGTCGATAAGGAGATGGTCACCGGTGTCGTCGATATTGGCTGGGGGATGCCCAGTGGTGGGAGGGCGATATTGATGAAGGCGCCCATGAACATGGTGAAGGCGAGGCTTAATCCTACCGAGTAAACAAGGCCTTCAAGAAAACCGATGTTGTGGACTTTCATTATTCTCAGTATGAGGACGCCGGGCACAAGGGTAAGGAATGTGAAGGCTATGACTTGCCTGAGAACCGGGATATCGATGCCGAAAGCGGCCAATGTTGTAAGAGCTAGTGTGCCCGCAAGGATGATGGCGGAGATGAGGAGGCATTTCTTGATGGGCCAGTCATTAAAAGATGCCATCGGGTTGTCTGCTACACCTTTTGTCCGTAGATTATTTCAAACCAGCCGAACAGGCTGAATGGTTTTATGGTTCGGATTCGGCTCTCGTGCTCGGAGATGAATTTAGAGATGGCTAACGGGAAGCGGTTCCAGACGAAAGATGCTGCAATGGATTCGGCTTCTGTAAGGCCGGCCTCGTGGAAAATCCTCCGCAGCTTTACAGGCGACAAGGCTCTCTCATGTGGTACCAGGCCGGTTATACCTGGCTTAAAGGTGTTGAACACGTTCATCAGGAATCCCGAGTGATTGAACACGTTAGGCTCCAATGCCAGGACGTATCCTTTGGTCCTGGTTACCCTGACGAACTCCTTGACGTAGTCTTGCAGTTTCCCCTGGCCTACCAGGTGGTGCAATAGCCCGGAAGATATGGTGAAGTCAAAGGAATTATCAGGGAAAGGTAATGTCTTTACATCGGCAATTATGCCGTTGAAGCCGTTGTTGGTGAATCGTTTGAGCGCGGTTAGGGAAAGGTCTATGCCGATAATATTGGGCGAAGCTTTGCTGATGAAAATGGCGTCTTCTCCTGTCCCACAGCCAAGGTCCAGTATTCTGGAGCTATGGTTGCATCCCAGAGATTTGACGTTTTCGTATATTCTGGAACGAACCACATTGTGCGCAAAGTAGTGCCCGGGACGGTATTTCTGTTCACGCTTATCCGCCTTGTCCCACCATTGCCTTTCTGCCTTCCTGGGGTCATAGTTGGTAGCTGCTGGTTTGTTGTGTTGCATGAGCGAACGACAGTTTCTGTTTAATAGAGTCCGATGTCTTTTGTCTTGCCGAGCTGACCGGCCACCTCTTTCTCCTCTTTGGAGCGCAGCAGCCGTGCTACCTGATATACGAAAGGCGTTAGCGGCGATTGCATCACCAATCTGGCAAGGGCATCGCTGCAAAAGAGGAGGCGTGATACCGTATCAACTAGCGTTCTCTTAACCGTGAAATGCTTTACGTGTCTTTGCCATTCTGTATTGAGTGTTATATCATTTAGATTCGTCGAGCCAAGGCCTGTCCTTTCGGCTACCGCTATGTGCCTAATGTGCCGAGGGTCGAATCCCATGAGGCGTGCTCCCATTGCGTCCGCTGCTACGGTATTATCTGATAATAGTAGCAAGTCCGTCTTCACAGCA
>Ga0194126_10012937_pt1 | contig 10499 bp, 11 predicted proteins | sample TA2KigC150mmetaG_FD_148641 | JGI IMG/M metagenome (GOLD analysis project Ga0194126, IMG submission 148641) | Freshwater microbial communities from Lake Tanganyika, Tanzania - TA2015035 Kigoma Deep Cast 150m | ecosystem: Environmental > Aquatic > Freshwater > Lake | place: Tanzania: Lake...
AGATGCTGCGGTCATTGTATCAATAATTTTATCGTATTGACCGGATTTTAAAAGGTCTACTGATTTTAATAATGCCTCTTTTACTTTTTGATTTTTTGCAAAAGTAAGGTATTCATTCTTTACATAAGGTAAATCATTTGCTCCTATTAGCAGATAAACGGACTTTAATTGTTCAACTACAGTCTGTTTAAGTAATTTATCTTCAATATCACCAACTTTTATTTTGAAAACTTCCATTGTGGGTGTACCACGATACTTATCAAAATAAGTTTGTGTCTCATTTACAATCCATTGATTTGCTTGAGATTCAAAAAAGTTAGGTTTAGTAATTTCGTTTACCTGTTCTAAAAACTTAACGTCTGTGATTAGTGAAGCAACAACTTTAGATTGATACGATTGACCATATTTTACCAATGTATCTACTGCTTCCATTATTTTCTTTGTTTTTCTTTAAGTTTTTTTCTTTTAAGTTGCTTTTCTGCAATTGTTTCGGATTTTTTTTCTTCTTCAACTTCTTGCTTTTCTGTTTTTACATCTCTAAATTTTTCTTTCCATTCCGATTTAGAAGTATATTTCCATGTAAGACCAACCAATTGTTCAGCCTGACTATCTTCAACTCTAATAATTGTGCCTGTTTTTTCGTTTTTAATACATTTCATAATTTTAAAATTTTGCTATATGACCAAATGTTGATTGTAACCAATCATTAATATCTTTAAATGAATCTACAACACCAGCTTTTAATCCAACTTTAAGAAAACCTTGCTTGTCAAACTTTGGTGTCACTTCATCATATCTATCCATAATTTTCATACGAAGATTACCACTAAACTCTGGCTCTGCCAACTGCATTAATTTACGATTTCTTTCGCAAATTTCCAAATTACTTTCAAATAATTCGTGTGCTTTAATTTTCTTATCCAATCCTTTTACATATTCCAACATACTTTCTGTTGAGTGATAAGTTTCCTCTGCAAGAATTGGAAATGCTTTAATAATTGATTTAATACCTAAACCATTTACACCACTAATGTTATCCGATTTATCACCATCAATCATACGAAAATTAATAAAGTTATGTGGGTGAATACCAAATTCTTCCAAAACTACTTCTGGTGTATATACTTTCTTTTTAGAGGGTGAATATACTGAAACATCTTTATTTACCAATTGTAAAAAATCCTTATCAGAGGACATTAATACAACTTTCTCACCATCTTGTCGAAGTTGAGTTGCAATATAACCCATTACATCATCTGCCTCAATACCATCATATAACATAATAGTAACGGGTAGATATGATAAAAGGTCTGCCAATGCTACCATTTGCCTTCTCATAGAGATTTGTTCATCCTCAGGATTCATATCTCCACCGGTGATAGCACGATTAAGTCGGATTTTGTTTTTAGCTCTATCCGCCTTATATCCTGCGTAAATATTTTGTCTGCTTTTTGCACCACCTTTACCATCAAAAGTTAAGATAACTCTTGTTGGATTAATCATACGGATAGCGTAGCCGATACTTTTAAGTGTACCGACTATGCCTCCTATATGGTCCCCATTATCATTAAGATTTGGTGCGGTGGACCAGGAACGAATGAAGGTATTAAGACCATCAATAATTAGGGTTTTGGAATTTTTGTGTAAAGAACCAAAACTTTTATGTTCCTCATCTATTTGCTTTAGTATATCTAAATACTTTTTATTAATCTGACTCATTTGCTACATCCGTTGTTTCATCAACTTCCTCTGAAGCGGAATTTTTGTATTGTAATATGCAAACCTCACATATCTTACGATAAATTTGGTCTTTTATATCTTCGTTTTTAAGAATTTCTGAAAAATCTTTTGATTGAAATTTAATTACTTCACCTGTTTCTGTATCAATATATTCATACCATGCCCCTGATTGCTTTACAAGCTTATTATCTTTCATTACACCCAACCAACTTCCATAGTTGTCAATTCCTCTATCAAAGAAAATAGAGAAATCTGCGTGTCTTAAAGGCGGTCCTAAACGATTTTTTACAACTTGTGCTCTAACTTTAATACCAACAATTCTATCTGCAATCTTTAATTGCCCCATAGACTTAAGACGTAATCTTACAGAGGAATGAAATGCTAATGCTTTTCCACCCGATGTTGTCCAAGGGTCACTAAATGCCATTGCGTTCATTTTCTGACGAAGTTGATTAGTAAATACTAAACAAATGTTTTGTCTACCAATCATATTCGTAATCTTACGCATTGCTTTTGAAATAATAATTGCCTTATCAGTAGCGTAACCATCTTTATCATAATCGGCTTCTAATTCTTTCTTTGTAGATGCTGCTGCAACAGAGTCAACTACAATACTTACCAATCGGGTCTTATCAGAAGTCCTAATCTTTTCAATAATAGTTTCACAAGCTTCAAAAATACCTTCGACCGTATCTACCGAAACATACAATAATTTAGAAATATCAACACCGATTGCTTCCAAAAATTCCCTATTAACGGCAGTTTCTGTATCAATCAATACGGCTACTCCACCTTTCTTTTGTGTTTCAGCTAACAGATGGGCAGAGAGCAGAGATTTTCCACTCTGCTCTAAACCCGTAATTTCTGCTATACGGCCAACAGGCAAACCACCATAAGGTCTATTAGAGATTGCTACATCCAAAAGAGCGTTACCTGTCGATAACCAATCTTTTACGTTAGTTGGAGCATCACCCCCACCATCCGTAAGAAAGTATGCAATTCTACCATCCTTATTTTGTTTGTTTAATGAATCGGCAAGAATACTTGCCAAGTCCTCCTGTACTTTAGCCATAATTGTAACTTATTAGTTGTTAAATAAATCATCGAATGCCGATGCTACATCATCTGCTTTTTTAGCAGGTGCTTCTTTTTGCCAAGGAAGGTCACCAAATTCTTGTGTACCACCCATATCAACTGATACCTCAGATTGCTTTTTAGCAACTGATTGGGTTTTTGGTTTTGGTGCTTCTAATTCCTCAACAATTTCATCCTCTGATGCTGCTGCACCTGGATTCAACCAATTTTCCAATACTGATTTTAGTTCTGCGTAAGATAACTCCTGATACAATTCAGTAATGTTCTTTTGATTTTCCAACAATTGTTTTACAATAGCTGGGTCATCTGAAAGTTTTGTTTGAGTTGGTTTAATACGGATTGCAGTTGTTGGATATGCTGCATTTGATTCTTCGGCAGATGTTACATCCAATACGATATCTCTACCGGTCATAGGGTCTGTAATATCTCCGTAGTCAGGATCAGCGATATATCCTAAAATGTCCTGATAAACTGTTTTTCCAAATCCCCAAAATTTAACACCATCGTTTTCTTTACCTCTAACGATAACTGGTACGAAAGTTCTTAATTTTGGTTCCATCTTTTTACCTGCTTTCCAATCATCAGTATCACCTGTCCTTTTGAGTTTTTCTGCAAACTCAACAATCGGGTCAGGTCTACCAAATGACATTGGTGACAAGTAAGTCTTGTTGTTGATGTTGTAATGGAAATAGAGTTCGATAAACGGAATGTCCTTATTAAATTTGTAAGGAACGATACGAATTAACGATTTTCCGTTTGCTGGCTTCCAAATGGAGTCAGACTTTTTTGTGTTGCTTTGCAAAGAGTTAAATCTCTTTAGCGCCAATGAAATGTCCATTGTTTTTAGATTTTAAGGTTTAAAAAATTGTTTAAAGTTTAAGGTTTAAGTAGCTACTACCTACATAACTAAATATAACCTTTTTGGCTTTTTACATAGTAAATATACGACTTTTTTTTGAATATACCAAATTTATTTTGCCCATTTTTCTCTTTGTACCATTTGAGCTATTATACCATAAACAGATAGGTCTTGATAAGTATCCTGTATAGATTCTCCTACTTCATCGGGCTGACCTAATACAACCATTTGTTTTAATCTTTGTACTTTATCATTGATTCTAAACCAAAGACCTGTTAAGGATAATTTGATATCCTCTTTTGTTTTTAACGCCGTACCTACCGATATATTAGCTGGCCCGTAATTTCTTTGTTTTTTACAGAATGTTTCATACATTTCGGCTTGTATTTTTTTGAACTCATCCATCATTTCTGGATATTCTCTTTCGCAAAATTCAATTGCTGATTCTTCTTTCATATAACCTAATTTTTATTTATTTCCAAAATTGATACCACTTTTTCTTTTTAGGTGGAAGACATTGACTAAATGGATTATCCCCAAATGATACTTTACCATAATACTTAGAAGTCATAAGATTTAAAAATACTTCATGATATTTTTCATCTACAGTATCAAAGTCAGCACTTATTTTTACTTCTAATTCAATCGGTTCTTTTTCCCCATTAATAAGAACTAAAGTTTCCAATAATTCAACATTTTTAGATGTTTGAATATTGAGGTTTGCACCTCCTCCTAAAAATATTTCATCCTTTTTCTTCATAACTTATTTTTTACTATCCCAATAAAATTCTCTAATAACTCCACCCAATTCCATATCGTTAGGGTATTTTTCTATTAAATATTTTGGTATTGCCAATAATTCCCTATCAGATTGATTAGATTGAAGACATTGTTTTGGTTGAAAACAACCCTGTCCTGCTCCTTCTACATATCCAATTCTATAATCAATATGTGTCTGAACTTTGTATGGACTTGTTTTACCACAAACTACACAAGTATCATATTCTGAATTTTGTTGTTTAGTGTTTTCACCAACCCCTGTAACTAAATTGTTTTCATCTATTGTAAGACGAACATGCTGTGCTCCCATAAAATTGTATTTTTTATTTATATAATTGTAATAATGATGTTTTTTTCTGCCATTGTAAAGAAAAAACGCAATGTAGATATCAAACCACCACTCTAGCTTTTTTAGTAACTTTTTCATTTAATTTATCTTTTAATTTCATTAGTAATGCACAAGTTTCATATTCCTCAAATTCAACAAGAATATTCATTTGTTCATCTAATAATTCGGAAAATTCTCTACTATCAATTGAAAGGGTGATAACCGATACATGGTGTACAATAATTTTCGCAAAATCTACCTTTTTCTTTTTATGGGTAATTCCGTAATCTATTGCATGTACAATAGCTTTAGAGATAGGGCATTTATAATCCCTAAAAACTTCATTTGGTTCTTCAACCTCAATTTGTACAGGTTGGAATTTCTTTATTTTTCTTGCCATTACACTAATATAAGAAAAATTTTTTAATATTCCAAATTTCCCTCAGTATTAAAATTTTTAAAAACTTTGGTTGGTATTTTTTTATACCCTATGTTTGATGTTGTTAATATACAATTACGGTACTCTTCCCAATCAATTATATATGAATTATCTATCTGTCCACCTGTTTTGGACTTAACTACTTCGTTAAGTGCGTTGATTGTGTATATTGTATTTGATTGCTTCTTTCTGTGAACAAGTATCGTTTTCCATTCAGAAGGTATTGCTGCTGAGCCCTTTTCGACATTAAACGTAATGAACACTTCTTCTGGTTTTAGTTTACTTTCTAAAACAAAAATGTTTGGGTTAGTCAGGGTGTAGTTTTGGATTATAAATTCGTATGATTTATCTAAACTCTCCTTTGTCGTAAATAAGCAAAGTAGTTGTGTGTTCATTTATTATCTTTTTGAGTCAAAACATTTTTGCATTTCAGTTGACCATGCCAATGTATTTGATGTTGTTCCTGTAAGACCTTGTTTGGACCTAAATGCTTTTGGTGAAATTTCTCTTCTTTTTTTATCTTTATCCACCATATATAAAGCAACAACTTTTCCAGTAACAATTTTTGGATTTTCTTCTGAATAGATATATCTTTCATCATCAAAACCCACAACAAAATGGTCTTGTAATTCTTGTGTATTTTTTACACCCAAACATTCCTTAATTTTTTGTGGTGTTATTGCAATACCTTCCATTGCCAAATGTGTATTTCTTTTTAAATATTGATGGTAATCTTTATCATTTTTTGGCAAGTCAATTTTATCCAAGTGTAACGCATCTTTTGCATCTTCAAACCCTAATAACGCTCCTACCGTTGTTTTTTTACCAGTAGCAGTTTTTGCTGGTATTTTTTCTAAATTTTTAAATACTAACCTTTGTTTTTCCAATGCTTGCTGTCTCAAAGCTGATAGTTTTTCAACACTTTTTAATGTTGGTGGGACGGGTTTACCACTATCTGTTAGTTTTTTTCTTTGTTTTACGGCTGCTCTTTCAATAATTTTTCTTTCATCAGTACTAACAGCTTGTGGATTATTTTTTGAAACATTACACAATGTTATAAATGGACTTGCGTTAGTAACTTTTAATTTATTCTTTTTATCTTTTAACCATTCAGTATTAAACCAATCCATATATTGCTTTCTTCCTATAGCACCAGCTTTATTTGCTTTATCAACTTGAGATTTAATGTTATCTGGAACATCAGGATTTTTCATTAAGCTTTTTACATCCTCTTCACCATATAAATCTAATGTATCTGAAATATATTTTTCAGCTTGTAGTTCTTCTTTTGATTTTTTTCTTTTTATTCCTGATACTTGCTCTGCTATTGCTACCGATTTTGCATCCGCTTTACCCTGTCCTCTAACAACTTTACCAAATGTATCTTTATATTTTGCATAGTGTTTAGATGTTTCACCATCTTTTGCAATATCTTTTTCAATAGTAGAAAGTTCCGTTGGTTTGAGAGATAAAAAATATTTTGCGTTATTTTGCGATACCAATTTATATCCTTTTTCAATTTGTGCAATTTCTTTTTGTCCTGCTGAAATTAATTGTTTTGCTTTTTTAGCAGATGCTTCGTTTATTAATCCCCTTTGCAAAGCTTCATCTACTCTTTGATTTGCTTTGGTCATATCATTATTAAGAGTACTATTTGACTGTAAATCTGCTAAAGTTTTTTTATCACTCCAACCATCGTATATCAAATTACCTTTTTCATCAGTCGCAATGACTACGGTATCTGCTGCATTTTCTCCACCCCCTGAACTTGCTACCCATTTTTTTAGTACATCTTTTGGAACTTCAATTACTTTTTTGGTTTCTTCATCCACTATAAAACATCTTTTTGCTTTATCTATTTTATTATTGATGTTATCTCTATCGGTCATTACATTTTTTGGAGTATCTTCTTTTCTAGATGTTCCACCATGACCTGTTATTTCTACTTTGTTTCCAAAACCAAATTTTTTTCTTGTAATATCTATTCCGTTTTGTATTCTATTATACTTCTGTTTTCCACTTCTTGCAGCAACAACACAATTTTTGAATAGTTGTGCATCTTCTTTGGTCATTCCTTCTGGTATTTTTATTTTATTTTCAGAACGAACCGCAACATCTTTTTGTTGTTTACCAAGTGCTGTTCCTTTTGATTTATTAAAAAGAACCATTGCCAATTCATCCTGCTCTAAATCAGGATATTTTTGTAAAATACACGCTGCTTCATCGGACATATTTTCATTAAAGTTTGAACCTGCGTTTCCTGGTGCAACCCACCAAGCTCCTTCAATATAACCACCTTTCAATGCCGCATCGGAAGTTTGTGATTCTTGTAAAAGTGGTCCCTTACCTGTTTTACCATATATCTTCTGTGAAACCTCATTAGCCTTTGCTTGTAATTCTTTAAAGGTTTTAGGCTTCGTTTCGGTTTCGGGTTTATCAAATACTTTTCCACCTTTACCTTTCTTACCAAACACATTAACAGGTGTTTCCTCATCATCAGGTCCTGCATCCACCATATCAATATCCTTATCACTAAATCCTGCAGTTGTAAACATACGATTTGCTATATTATATGCTTGTGTATTTTTAGCATATCCTAATGCGGATTGAACCGAAACTTCTCTATCAGTTTCAGGATTTATAAATCTTTTAGCTAAAACCGTATTAATATCTTGTTTCGGACCTTTTGGTGTTCTCCTTTGTGTCGCTTTTCTTTTTTGTCTAGCAGGTTTTTTCTTTCTATTTGCTTCCTCAATTTCTTGAAGATATGAGAAATATACTCTTGCTTTTTGTGCAAGTTCATTTGCATCGGAATATCCACTTTCTTTTAAGATATTTACTAATTCGGTAACCTGATGTTCTTTTGTTAAATCTACTATTCCTTCTGGAACTCTGTAACTTAATTCCAATAGAATTTCATCAAAATTTAATTCCATTTTATTTTCTTTTTGGTAATAATGATTTTAATTTTACCGATTCGTTTTTAGCACCTAAATCTTTTTTATATTTTTTTGCTAATTCAATAGCGTATTTTACTGCTTCCTCCGGTGTTTTGAAAACTTTAGGTTCTTCAAATTCATCACTGTATGGATTTGCTATACTAACATCATACCCATCTTTTGACTTTCCCAAATACAAATTAGTTTCTCTATCATTATCATCTATCACGTATTCTATCGTACCACTATTATCACCAATATCAGCTGCACCATCAACACCTAATTCTGAGTTTAATATTTTTTCCAATTCCATAGCCGCTGCAAACTTCATTCCACCATTTGGCTCCGTTTTCCAATTTTTTGGGGATATATCTAAATTACTATCCGTTTTTTTAGATGGACTTCCAGGTCCTGATATTAATTCCTCATCATCAGGATTAAATTGAGAAACATAATCCAATGCTATGTTATATGCTTCAGAATCATCTTCTCTATCATATGCATCGCCAACAGTTATAGTTTTACCTGTCTTTGGGTCTTTGAATGTTGCATTAAATACATCTTCAGTTGACCAACCGGAATCATCAGGCTTTGGCCCTTTTATATTAGAGAAATCATCTCCACTTCCAGGTCCCGATATTAATTTCTCATCATCAGGATTAAATTCCGCTGCGTAAGCAAATGCTTTTTCGTAAGCAGGTGAACCATCTTCTCTATCATATGCATCACCAACAGTTATAGTTTTACCCGTCTCTGGGTCCTTAAATGTTGCATTAAATACATCTTCGGTAGACCAACCCGAATCACCAGGTTTTGGCCCTTTTATATCAGAGAAATCATTTGTAGGTAATTCTATATCTTCTGGTTTTGCTTTAACAGCACCTTGACGATATTTAATATCTTTTGCTTTTAACCCAACAGGTTGGATATTCATTGAGCCATCATCAAATACATGAATAACTTTATGTTTTTGTCCTTTATGTTCACCTTTATTTGGAACAACAATATCACCAGTTTTTGGTCCTTTTTTATCTCCACCAAATACACTACTACCTTTATCTTTACCAAATACCGATGTACCCTTTACGGCTTTATCTTTAGATTGTTGAGCTGCTTGGCCTGCTGTTGTTGTTTTACCTGCTATTTTTACTTTCGTAGAAGGTCTTATATCGTGCTTTTTGATATATGCATCAAATGCATCTTGGTTTCTAAAATCTATTTCTTTAAGTGGTATAAGATTAACTAATTTCATAATTGCGCATAGTTTAGGTTATAATTATATGATATAAATATAAACTTTTAAGGGATTAACTCCAAATGGTTATAATTCTTTCCTTCGTAAACTCGGACCGGAAATCCACCCGTCTCCATCACATCCTTAACAATTCGGATTACCTCCCCCCTTTCAATTGGATGGACATCAAATAATAAAGCATCATAGGTATATAAAATCGGACGGGATAACCTTCCACCCAACGCATCCCACAATTGACCCATCTTCATATAATTAACTTCCGTTTCTAAGGCTTGTAGTAAATAATTGAATACCTTTTGTTCAGTAGCACCCTCTATTCGTCCGAAGTGTATTTCCCTTTTAAATAAGGGTGTCGTCAAACGGCCCGAAATTACAAACCCCCTATGAACGGATTGGGTATATTCCTCTACTTTTTGAAAGAATGGAATCTTACGAGCTTCATCATCCAACCCACCATATAGATAACGGAATGTAATCCCCTTTGCCGTTTCGTAATCTGTTCCGTATATATCCGCAAAGTATTGGTGAGCCGAAATATCCGTAGGTAATTTATACCCAATCAATCCGGCAATAAGGCGTATGTGATATGACTCGTAATCGAATTGAAGCAGAGTACCATTTGGAAACCGGCTAATAAAACTCTCCCTGCTACCATCGGATTTGTTAAGAGCAGAATAGTTTACACCCAAATGCCTGTTAGAAGGTCTGCCGGTTATTGTGTATGGATTGTATTGTGTGAATACTACATCACCCTTTTTGATAAATTGTGGGTCGAAGCTAAAACTATCAATAAATTTTTCTCTATCGACCTTTACCCCAGCCCCTTCCAACCTTCCCAATGTTCGGATTGCTGATGAATATTTACGATTAGTTTCCGTTTTAAGATTAAGGTCAGGTAATGTCTTTAATAACTCATACCATTTCATTAGAGGTATACAATCATTCAGTTCCGTAAAGTCTCTCCTATACCCTCTATAAACCCCGTCAGCAAACTCATTAAAGATAAATGGTTTACCATACTCTTCAAAATATAACCACTCAAAATCAAACCCTAAATTACTTAT
>Ga0194126_10012941_pt1 | contig 10499 bp, 9 predicted proteins | sample TA2KigC150mmetaG_FD_148641 | JGI IMG/M metagenome (GOLD analysis project Ga0194126, IMG submission 148641) | Freshwater microbial communities from Lake Tanganyika, Tanzania - TA2015035 Kigoma Deep Cast 150m | ecosystem: Environmental > Aquatic > Freshwater > Lake | place: Tanzania: Lake...
GGAGTCCAGCGCGTAAAACTCGTAGATCCACACGGCGCAACCCACCGGGGCCACGGCAACCGTGCGGTCGGCAGCCCCGGTCTCGCTGAGGACCTCGGCAATCAGGCGGTGGATGGTGCCGTGAGTACACCCTGGGCAGTAGGTGAAGGGCAGGTCGGTGAGGGCGTCCGGACGGGTCGCGACCGGCTCCATACCCTCGGGGATCTCGATCTGCGTCAGGTTCTCTGGCATGGGACGACTCCGTGGCGGTGAGCGCCGGAGGCGACCTGCTACCTCCCGACGATCCTCCGGATTTCGGCGGCGATCCTCTCGGGCGTCGTCAGCAGCCCGCCCAGCACGGACAACAGACTGACCTCCGACTGGTCCCCGACGGCCGTCCGCACGTCGTCGACCATCTGCCCGATGGAGGCCTCGACCACCAGCGTGTGCGGCGCGATGGCTGACCAGCGTCGGATAGGCTCGTGGGGGAAGGGGAAGAGGCTGACCGGGCGGACCAGGCGCGCGCGAATCCCGTGCTCGGCCGCGCGCTCCATCGCCGTCTCGCTGCAGCGGGCGGGGATACCGTAGGCGACGATCATGACCTCAGGGTCTTCGTCTCCCACCTCGACCCACCGCGTCTGCTCCCGCCGGACCTGTTGGTAGAGCTCGGCCAGCTCGAGGTTTTGGGCCTCCAGATCGGGCGGCTGGGCGTACAGGGAGTTGATGACCCGCCGCTTTCGACCGTGGCGCTCGCCGCCGATCGCCCAGGCCAACTCCGGTCGGGGCGGCTCCCCGCGCGGCTGCACGATCACGGGCTCCATCATCTGCCCGAGGGCCGCCTCGCTGAGGACCATGACCGGGTGCCGGTACCGCTCCGCGACCTCGAAGGACTCGCGGCACAGGTCGTACTGCTCCTGCAGCGTCGCGGGCGCGAAGGTGATGCAGCGGCCGTCGCCGTGGCCGGCCCCTCGTGTCGCCAGCCAGTAGTCGGACTGCGACGTGCCGATGTTCCCCAGGCCCGGGCCGCCGCGGCAGACGTTCACCACCAGGCACGGCACCCGAGCGCCGACCATGTAGGAGAGGGCCTCCTGCATGAGCGAGATGCCCGGCCCGGAGGAGGAGGTCATCACCCGCGCGCCCGTGGCGGCCGCCCCGAAGACCATGTTGATCGCGGCGACCTCGCTCTCGGCCTGCAGATAGACCCCGCCAACGTCGGGCATGTGCAGCGCCATGTACTCGGGGATCTCGTTCTGGGGCGTAATGGGATACCCGAAGAAGTGCCGGCACCCGCCCGCGATGGCGCCCTCCGCCGCCGCCTCGTTGCCCTTCATCAGGACCGGCTTCCGTTCAGCGGACAAGCCGTGACCTCCGTAGTGTGGCCCACGCGCGGCTAGCGCGAGCGTTTTGCGCGGTAGACCTCGATGCACACGTCCGGGCACACGAGCGCGCACTGCCCGCAGCCCGTGCAGTTGTCCGGGTCGATCAGCTCCGTCGGGTGGTAGCCCTTGGTGTTCGTGTCCGTGCCCGTCCGGAGGTTCCCGCGCGGGCAGTGCTGCGCGCACCAGCCGCACGCCTTGCACCGCTCGGCGCGGATGATGACCAAAGCCTTCGTTGCGACCTTCTCCGCCATCGACCGTGTCCTCCGGCCCTAGCTGACAGCCCTCTCCCAGGGCGGGCGCAGGTGGAATCGCAATCCGAGTACCGGCACCGCCCCGGCCCCCGCCGCGCATTCGGTTAGCAGCTCCCGGGGGCAACAGAGCGCCAACAGGGGTGCGCCGGCCCGTTGCGCTACCGCGAGCGCCGCCGGCAGGGCCTCCAGCGCGTCGGCCGCAGCCGTGCGCAGGCCGAGGTTGCCGTTGGCGATCACCCCGCCGAGCGGCAGACCCGCACGCGCCACGATGGCCGCCGTGAGTTCGGCCAGCGCGTCCGGCGAGTCGCCCCCGGGCCGGCGGGGGTTCACCACGAGGATCAGGTTCGCGCCGCGCGCGAGAAGGGCCTCCCGCCAATGAGCCAGAACCCCGGCGCCGTGGGGCTGGCCGCCGACGTCGATGATGAGGCTGTGGTCGGCGTCGGCAACGGCCGCCGCCATCTCCGGCGGCAGCACCGGCCCGTCGAAGGCCCCGGCCTTCCCTTCGGGCGCCAGCACCCGCACGCCCTGAGCTGCCAGCTCTGCGCGGATGTCGCGCGGGCGGTAGTAAGGCGTGACGACGTCCAGGTCCGCCAGATACGTCGGGCCTCGCTCGGCCCAACGGCGGGCGAGGTTGATGGCGATCTCCGTCTTCCCGCTGCCGAAAGGGCCGGTCAGGATGACCACGCCCGGAGGCGCGAGACCCGGCGGCAAGGTATCGGTCGTCATCGGACGCTCGATCAAGGCAGCTTCCGGCGTCCCAGCCGGTCCAACCAGCCCAACCCCGGCGTCCGCTCCATCACCGCCGTCAACGACCAGCGATCGGCCGCCATGCAGAACGCCAGCAGCCCCGCTGCCACGGCCAGCCACGTCGGCCATGACGTGAGGCTGACCACCGAGATTCCCAACACGGCCCCGAGGGGATTGGCTCCCGTGTCGCCCAGCATGATGCGCTCGCGCAGGTCGGCCGGAGCGAAGACGGCTGCCGCCCCCAGCAGCACCGCCAGGACGCCGATGGCCCCCGGAGCGGGCCCGCGGACCGTGAGAGCGATGATCGCGATGGACGCCGCCAGCAACAGCTTCGTCGCCCGCCCGGGTCGGGCATCCAGCGCGTTCAACGTGTTCGCCGACAGCGCGATCACCGCGCCGGCCGGCAGCACTTGCCACCCCTCCGCGCCGAGCATGTAGCCCGCCCACAGGCCCACGCCCGTGCCGCCGAGGGCCTTGACGAGGCCCGTGGTCACCTCTCGATGCCGGAGGAGCCGCATGAGGTGGCCCTTCAGGCCCCGCACCCCCGTGGCGCCCCGTGCATCATCGAGCCAGCCGAGCAGCCCGAACAGGACCGCCGCGAGGGTCGCCGCGAGGACAGCCTCGGCGTCGAGCCCCAACAACACGGCCCCGACGGCCCCGACCGCGACCGGCGCCGCGAAGGTGGCGCCCCCTCTACTGACAACCTCGACCTGGCGATAGTTGCGGGCGATCAGCGCCGCGGGGCGCCAGTGCAGCAGCACCCGGAGAGCCGTCCACTCGGCGACCGCGCCGAGAGCGGCCAGGATGGCCAAGTCGATCCAGGAACCGTTCACTGAGGTTCGGGGAAGGCCTTGCGGGCGGAGTCCTGATCGCCGTAGTCGCCGGCCTGCCCGGCAAGAGCCTGGACCACGGAGACCCGCCCGCGAGCGAGGTCGACGTTGTCGACGGTTGAGATGCCGAACTCCCGATAGGTGCCGATGTAGGAGATGGGCGGTGTGGCCTCGCAGCCGACGACGCGCTCGAACCCGGCGGCGGTCAGCGCTTCGAGGAGCGGCCGGTCGAGAGCCTCCGCCCCGGAGAGAGCCTCAAGATCGGCACCCCCGAGGACCGCGATGGCCGTCGGACTGACGCGAGGCACCTCTCCCTGAAGGCGGATGAGCCGACGCTTGCGGAGATCTTGCAGCGCCTCCTCGTCGGCCTGCAACACCCGACGGACGATGGCGCCGGCGGCGTTCTCGCACGCGGAGGTCACATCCCCGCCGTAGGCGGTGACCGCCCGCTCGGCGAAGTCCTCCACCACGGCCAATCGGTAGGGCACCCGCGCCCCCGCAGCCTCCAGTACATCCGCCAGCTCCGTGGCGGCGTCCTCGCTCTGATCCAGGGGGCGTGTCGTGATCAGCAGCGGAATGACCTGGCCCTGAAGCCGCGCGCGCACCAGCGTCGGCAGCATGGTGCGGGCAAACTCCTCATGTCGGTCCGCGCTCTCCTGCAGCGCCTCGTTCTCGTCCGACAGCGCGGCGAAGGTCGCCTCCATCTTGTCCAGCCGCCGCTGAAGACCCGGCTCGCTGCTCAACCCCACGCCCACCAGCAGCCCCACGAGCAGCATGAGGAAGCTCGCGACGAGCGCCAGCACGTGATGTCGTAGACTGATGCCCATGACCGCTTCTCCGGCCCTAGCCGAACAGGGCGCGCCAGGCGTCGCGCATGGCGAGGATGACCTGAATCCCCGCCATCTGCAGCACCCCGCGCACGAACGGCGACACGACCAACACCCCACAGGCCGCCAATAGCGCCGCGCCGACGAGATAGGCCAGGTGCCGCACGCGCACCGAGCCCTGATACAGCATCCGCACGCCCTTGGCGTCCACGAGCCGGTCGCCGACCTTCAGCCGCGTCAGGAAGGTGCTCGCCATCCCGTGCCGGCCCTTCTCCAGGAAGTCGGGCAGGTTCGTGTGGCTCCCGACCATCACGATCAGCTCCGCGCCCTTCTCGAAGGCGAGGGCCAGGGCGGCGTCCTCGCTGGTGCCCGGCGCGGTGAGCGTCCGGTACGTCAGACCCAGCTGCTCCGCCCGCCGGGCGCCGGGGGAGCGCCCGTCGGCATAGGCGTGAACCAGGACCTCCGCCCCCGACCGGAGCACGAGTTCCCCGGCGCTGTCCAGGTCGCCGACGATCAGGTCGGGCCGGAAGCCCGCAGCCGCGAGGATGTCGGCCCCGCCGTCGACGCCGATGAGCACCGGCCGCACATCCTGGATGTACGCCCGGATGGTCTCCAGGTCGCCGTGCGACCCCGGTCCTCGTGCCACGATGACGACGTGCCGGCCCCAGATCGGGGTCTTCGTCTCGGGCAGCGGCGCGCTGGGCAGCACGATCTCCGGCTGCGTGCGGATGAACTCGAGCGTGTTCTCCGCGAAGTCGAGGAGTAACTGCTTGGTCCTGGCCTCGGCCGCGTGGGTCAGCGCCTCGATCCGCCCCGCATCCAGACGCGCGCACCGGCCGAGCTCCTCGCCCCCCGCCAGCACGCGACCGTCCTCGATCGTCACCGCTGTGCCGTTGTCAACCCGCTCGAAGAGATCGCGGGTCTCAAGGTCGTAGAGCGGGATTCCTGCCGCGGCCAGCACGGCCGGCCCGCGATTGGGGTACTCGCCCGTCATGGACGGTTGAGCGTTGAGCACCGCCGCCGGCCGGCATTCCGCGAGCATCTCGGCCGCCGGGCCGTCGAGGTCGCGGTGGTCGATCAGCGCGACCTCTCCCGCCCGCAACTGCAGGACCAGGTGCTTCGTCCGGCGGTTCTTGCGTACACGGCCCTTGGCGTTCATGCTGCGATCCGGTCGGACCTTAGCGGCCCCCCTCAAGGAGCTCCGCCGCATGCTGCAGCGCGGCCCGGTCCCCTTCCCCCGCGCCCAGCATGCGCGCGAGTTCGGCGACTCGACGGTCGCGATCCAGCGGCTCCAGTGCTACGCGCGTGCGGCCCCCACGGGTCCCCTTCGAGACGTGGAAGTGCCGGCCGGCGAGCCGCGCAATCTGCGGCAGGTGCGTCACGCACAGCACCTGGGTCCGCCGGCTGAGCTCCGCAAGCTTGTTGCCGACGGCGTGAGTCGCGCGCCCGCCGATGCCGGCGTCGACCTCGTCGAAGACGACGGTTGGGATCTCGTGGCCCCGGGAGCACACCGACTTCAGCAACAGCATCACCCGCGACAGCTCCCCGCCCGAGGCGATGGCGGCCAGCGGTTTGAGCGGCTCGCCGGGGTTGGCGGAGAACCGGAACCGCCCCGTGTCGATCCCGCGCGCATCGGCCAGCCAGCGCCCTCCTGTCCCGTCCGGCAGCCCTTGGGCCTCCGCCGTCTGCGTCAGCTCCACCTCCAGCTTCCCGTGTTCCATGCCGACATCCCCGAGCCCCGCCGTCAGCGCCTCCCCGAGTCGCGCCGCCGCCTCCCTCCGCAGGCCCGACAGCCGGGTTGCCTGCCCGCCCGCCTCCGCCTCCAGCCGCGCGATCTCCTCCGCCAGCTCGCCCAGCCGCTCGTCGGCTCGCTCCAACTGCGCGAGGCGCGCCGCCGCCTCCTCGCCGAAGCCGATCACGTCCGCCGGGGAGTCGCCGTACTTGCGCCGCAGCCGGCCGATGAGCGCCAGCCGCTGCTCGATCTCGTCGAGCGCGTCGGGCTCCCCTTCGACGCCCTCCAGGTAGTCCGACAGCCGCCCCGCCGCGTCCTCCAACTGGTAGGCGGCTGTCTCAAGGGACGCCGCCAGCTCCCCGAGGCCTCGGTCCAGGGCCGCCAGATCCTGCAACCGCCGTAGGGCTTCCCGGGCCGCGTCAACGGCTCCCAGGCCCTCCTCCGTCACCCCTGCGAGGAGGCCGTGCGCCTCGAGCCCACCCTCCCGGAGTCGCTCGAGGTTCGACAGCCGCTCCCGGGTCGCCAGGAGTTCCTCCTCCTCCCCGGGGGTCAGCGCGGCGGACCGGATCTCCTCCGCCTGGAAGCGAAGCAGATCGACCTCGCGCAGGCGATCCCGCGCCGCCGCCGCCAGCCGGTCGCGCGCCGCCTGGGCCGCACGGAGCTCCTCGAACGTTCGCGCGTACTCCTCCCGCACGGACAGCGCGTCCGGCCCGGCGTAGCCATCCAGGAACTGCAGGTGGTTCTCGTCGCGGATGAGCGCCTGGTGCTCGTGCTGGCCGTGGATGTCGACGAGGCGGTCGCCGATCTCCCGCAGCACGCTCAGGGGGACAGACCGTCCGTTGACGCGGCAGCGATGGCGCCCCGCGGTGGAGATCACTCGCGTGAGGATGAGCGTTCCGTCGGCGTCCGCCTCCACCCCCGCCTCGGCGGCGGCGGCCAGGGCCTTGGGCGCGGCCGAGGCGTCGAAGGTCGCCTCGACGACGGCCTGCTCGGCGCCCGTGCGCACCGTGTCGGCGCCCGCGCGATCGCCGACGGCCGCGCTCAAGGCGTCGATGACAATCGACTTGCCCGCGCCCGTCTCGCCGGTGATGACCGTGAAGCCCGGACCCAGCTCGATCCGCAGCTCCTCGATCAGCGCGAACTCCGTGATGTGCAGTTCGGTAAGCACGATCCCGCGCCGCCGCATGGTGTCGGACGAACCGTCAGTGGGAGGTACCCCACTTCAGCTTGTCGCGAAGCCGGCCGTAGAAGGTGCTGGCGCCGATGCGCACGAGCCGGGCCCGGTGCTCCGCACGTCGGATCACCACCGTATCGCCCACCTGCAGGTCGCTCACCTGCTGGCCGTCGACGTCCAACACGATGTCCCGCCGGTTCTTCCCCTCGCGGGCGATGGTCGCTGAGACCACCGTGTCCGGCGACACCACGACCGGGCGGGACTGCAGCGTGTGGGGGCAGATGGGGGTGATGATGAGGCTCTCGGCCCGCGGGTCGACCACCGGCCCGCCGGCGGAGAGGGAGTAGGCTGTGGAGCCGGTGGGGGTGGCGATGATGAGGCCGTCGGCGGAGTACTCCGCCACGGGCTGGTCATCCAGCCGGATCGCGAAGCGCAACAGGTTCGAATAGGACAGGACGCCCATGACGGCGTCGTTCAGGCCCGACCACGGCCCCAGGAGGCCCCCGTTGCCCCGGACGACCGTCGCCTGCAGCATCAGCCGCTCCTCGACCGCGAACTCGCCCCGCAGGACCTCGTCGAGCCGCGCGTGCAGCGCCTCCAGGTCGGTGTCGGACAGGAAGCCGAAGCTCCCCATGTCCACCCCCAGGATCGGCACGCCCAGCGGCGCGGCGCGGCCCGCGACGTGCAGCAGGCTGCCGTCGCCCCCCAGGACGATCACCAGATCGGCATTGGCCACTTCATCGAGGGAGACGATCTCGCAGGCGATGTTCGTCCGGCGGGCGATCTCCGCCGAGGTCTGCACGGCGATGCCGGCCCGGCAAAGGGCCTCCGCCAACGGCGCGGTCGCCGCGCACGCTGCTTCACGGTGCAGGGAGACGTAGAGGCCGACCCGCCGGATGGCCGGTCGGTCCGGATCGCGCTCGCCCAACCGGCTCAGCCCCCTCCGGCCGGTTTGGTCAGCCGGTTAAGGTTCTCACGGGCCTTGTCGTAGTTCGGGTCGATGGCCAACGCCTTCTCGTACATCTCCTTCGCCTGATCGGGCTTGCCCTGCTTCTCGTAGGCGACCCCGAGGTTGTTGATGGCCGGCACGTAGTCCGCGTTGACCCCCAGGGCCTGCCGGAAGTGCGCCACGGCCTCCACCAGCTGATCGCGGTCCAGGTAGATCAACCCGACGTTGTTGTGGGCCTCGATGTTGCTTGGCTCCAGCTCGAGGCACCGGAGGTACTCGGCCAGCGCCTCGTTGACCTGCTGCTTGCGGTACAGCGCGTTCGCCAGGCCGCAGCGCGCGCTGGCCTGCCGCGGGAACTTGGCAACGACGTCCTGCCACTGCTTCAGGGCGGCCTCCGGGTCCTGGCCGCACGCCTCCAGCCCGAGCGCCAGGTTGATGTGTGCCATGACGTAGGTGTCGTCCGCCGTGACGGCCGCCCGGAAGTGCTCGAGCGCGTCGCAAGGCCTCTTCTGGTTGAAGATCGCGACCCCCAGGTTGTTGAGGCACGGCGCGTCGTCACCCTTCACGGCCGCCGCCGCGCGGTACGCGGCCTCGGCGGCCGGCGCGTCGTTGAGGGCATCCGCCACGAGCCCGAGATTGTAGTGCGCCTCAAAGCTGTCGGCCTTCAGCCCTCCCGCCTTGACCAGCGGGCCCTGCGCGTCGGCGTACTTCCGCTGGCTGTACAGCGCGATCCCCAGTCCGAGTTGGGCGTCGAAGTTCTCGGCGTCCACGGCGACGGCCCGGGCGTAGGCCCGTTCCGCCTCCGGCCAGCGCGCCTGTTTGCTGTAGATCCAGCCCAGTTGCACGAAGCACTCGAGGCAGCGGGGGTCCAGCTCTGCGGCCTTTTCGTATCGCTCGACCGCCTTGTCCAGTTCCCCAGCCTGCTTGAGGGCCCGGCCGAAGCTCCGCCAGACGTCCACGTCGTTGGGGCCGAGGCTGGTTGCGGTATGGAAGGCCTTCCAGGCCTTGTCCCAGTCCCTCAGAGCCGCGTAGGCTTGAGCGGCGTTGTAGGCGGCGTAGAGGTAATCGGGCTTCAGCTCCAGCGCCTTCTGATACCGCGCGACCGCCGTGCCCACCAGCTCCTGCCCCTCGGCCAGGGTCGCCGGTTCCTTCAGCAGCGGCAGGCCCTTTTCCAGATACGCGTTGCCCAGGTTGTTCTGGGCGACCGCGTAGTCAGGGGCCGCCGCCGTGGCCTGCGTGAGGTAGGCGATGGCCTCATCCCACTGCCGCAGCGCGTGGCAGGTCGTGCCCAGCCAGGTGAGCACGACGTGATCGCCCTCGTAGCCTGCCAGCGCCTCCAGGAACTTGGCCTTCGCCTCGTCATAGCGTCCGGCGCCATAGGCCTCCGTGCCGGCGTCGAAGGCCGCCCGCGCCGGGTCGGCCGCCGGCTCCTGCGCCCCCACAACCGCACCGATCGGCAGCAGCAGAGCGAGAATGACCGCCATCTGTCTCATGATGCGCTCCCTTCCCCGCGTTCCCGGCCGAGCGCGCCGGACACCACGACGCCCGGCGACTTGGCCGTCGCCCGAATGGTCTCCGCCAGTGCAGGGGCGTCTAACCCGCATTCCGCCAGCAGTCGCGCGTTGTCGCCGTGGGACACGAAGCGGTCCGGCAAGCCCGCCCGCCGCACGCGAACGCCCTCAACCCCCGCGTCGCTGAGCAGCTCCACGACCGCCGACCCGAACCCGCCGGCCAGCGCGCTCTCCTCCACCGTCACCACGCGCCCGATCCGCGCCGCCCGGTCCAGGATCAGCTCCGCGTCGAGGGGCTTGGCGAAGCGAGCGTTCACGACGGTGGCCGCCAAACCCTCCTCGCGGAGCCGCTCACAGACCTCCAGCGCCCGGGGCACGGCGGCCCCCAGCGCCAGAACCAACACGTCCTCGCCCTCGGTCAGCACCTCCGCCCGCCCGACCGGGAGCGCCTCCGGAACCTCCGGCGGCGGGACCCCGGGCCCCGCGCCTCGCGGGAACCGCAGAGCGCTCGGACCGGGCAGCTCCAGCGCCGTCACCAGCATCCGGCACAGCTCGGCCTCGTCCTTCGGCGCCATCAGCGTGAGGTTCGGGATGTGCCGGAGGTAGCTGAGGTCGAAGGCGCCGTGGTGCGTGGGCCCATCGTCCCCCACCAGGCCGGCCCTGTCAAGCACCAGCACCACCGGCAGGTTCTGCAGGCACACGTCGTGGACCCACTGATCGTACGCCCGCTGGGCGAAGGTCGAGTAGATCGCCACCACGGGCCGCATACCCGCCGCCGCGAGGCCGGCGGCGAAGGTCACGGCGTGCTGCTCGGCCATCCCCACGTCCAGGCAGCGATCGGGCATCGCCTCGTGCAGGTACTCCATCCCCGTGCCGTCCAGCATCGCCGCCGTCAGCCCCACGATCCGCGAGTCCTGACGCGCCAAACGCAACAGCTGCTTGCCGAAGACCGCCGAGTACGAGTCCGTCTGCGGCCTCGCACGCGGCATCCCCGTCTCTTCCTCGAAGGGCGGCGTGCCGTGGAAGTTGCGCGGCGACTCCTCGGCCGGGGCGTACCCGGCACCCTTCCGCGTGACGGCGTGCACGATCACCGGCCCCGCGAGGGCCAGGCCCTGCTCGA
>Ga0194126_10012942_pt1 | contig 10497 bp, 10 predicted proteins | sample TA2KigC150mmetaG_FD_148641 | JGI IMG/M metagenome (GOLD analysis project Ga0194126, IMG submission 148641) | Freshwater microbial communities from Lake Tanganyika, Tanzania - TA2015035 Kigoma Deep Cast 150m | ecosystem: Environmental > Aquatic > Freshwater > Lake | place: Tanzania: Lake...
AGGATAGCGAGATGCGGTTAACTTGAGAATGGCTCCAGACGTGTCAGGCACCCTCTTGGATGCCTGACACGTGATAGCCAACACATCTTCACCACCCCAATGGACGCAGGTATATCAAAAAAGACGCAATCCCTTGCACTTACCGTTCCACGCCCTGGCCTGCTTGGCGATCGGGCCTGGGCAGGCGGCGAGGATCTGGCCCCAGCCAGGTTCAATCAGCGCCGACCCCGGCCTGCGCTTGCTCCAGCCTGACCGTCTTGGGGAAAAGGATATTGTTTTCCAGGTGGATGTGCTTTTTCGTGGTCGCCTCGAACTCGCTCAGGAAGCCGTACAGCGCACGGTAGGTGTTGCAGCCATCGGCGGGCACGGCATAGCCGCCGCTCAAGCGCGCGATCTCGCCCAACGTCGCGCCGACCTCTTCGTGCTCGGCGCCCATCTGCGCGATGAGCGCCTGCGCGGAGCCAAAGGCGGGCGGCGGCGTCGCGCCGCTTGCCGTCGGGCGCTGCGCCAACTGCTTGATGTAGGGGAACAGCCGCTCTTCTTCATCCCGCAGGTGGGCGGTCATCGTTGCGCGCAATGGCCGCCACAGGGCCGCAATCGTCACGGTTTCCGGGTGCGCGGCGCCGTGCGCATTGGCGACGGCATCGGCGTACTGGTTGATCTGCGCCAACATCTCCCGGGTGTAGGGGTGAAACTGGTTGACGATGTAATCGGCCAGGAAATCCACCGCCCATTGGTTGTACTGTTCGCCGCTGCCGACCGCCATACGTGCGACCTGCGCCTCGTGTAGCAGCGTTTCCAGGCCGATCCCGTGTTCGGCGCAGGCCTGATCCACCGGCTGGCCGCCGCCGCAGCAGAAGTCTATGCCGTGCCTGGTGAACACGCTCGCCAGGCGGAAATCGGCCGCCACCCATTCGCCGACGCTGTTGGTCGCGCTGAGATTCTGTAACTGATTCACTGACATTGTTTGCTCCTCACGTTGTAAAACTGGGTTGATCTGGAATTGATCCATTCTACGACGAAGATCGGACCTCAGCCATAAGTTCACGGGCGGCTCCGAGCGCGCACTCCCACGCGCCTTCATGGCACAAACCATCGTTCCGGGCGTTTTCATAGCCCCGGACGCCGGCCTGCACATATGCCTCGCGACCGATCGAATCCAGATCAGGTCTCTGAATAACTGTCTGTAATCGGTGACGAACCGCTGCCAAATCGCTGTCCATGATGCACTGCTGGCTGAGGTGATGGGCTGCCTGGTATCAGGCTACGTTATTGTACCGTGAACGCGAGGAGCTTGTCTTCGACCTTTGTCACTAACTGGTAGGGTATCCTCAATTACCTCGATACGCCCCGACCCGATCCACCCGTCGCGCCAGATCGTCGGCCTGGTTGAAGTGGTCGGAAAATAACATCTCAAGCTTACGGATGACACGGATGAACACGGATCGGAGAGAAGACAAATCTGTGTTCATCTGTGCAATCCGTGAGCCGGGAATTATTCCCCATCATGGTGCATCCTCCAATCCGGGAAGATCAAGGCGCTGTCCGGCTCCATCTGGCGCTCTCACAAATAGCGCGCGATCGCCATGAAGACCAGCGCCGCGGTCGCCAGGATGGTGCTCCAGGTGCTGCTGGTCGCCAGCTTGGCCTGCAAGCGGCCCAGCTCGGCCGCTTGTTCGGGCTTGGGCGGGCCGCCGGCCGCGGCGACCTGACCGCCCAGCGCGGCCAGCTTTCTGGCCGTGGGGCCGGTAGAAAGCACGCCGAGCAGGAACGCCGCCAACCCTGCCAGCGAGCCGATGGTGAAGCCGATACCGAGCGGGCTGGCGATCCAACCCCAGGCGAAGCGGGAGACCCACCCGTAGAGCAGCAGGCCCGACAGGGTGGTCAGCAGCGAGGCCAGGCTCATGGCCTGCGAGATGGCGGCCATCGGCAGGGCGCGCTCGCCGCCCGGCCCGGCCTTGCGCACGCCCGGCAGCAACACCAACGCGATCATCAAGGCGCTGCCCGCCCAAAATGCGCCGGCCGCGATGTGAATCAGACGCAAAATGATCAAGATAAACTGCATAGAACCCTCCTGGTCATCAGATACAAACTGGCAACCTGGTATCTTTTCAATAAGTGGGGGCCGACGGGGGTCGCAGACCCCCTGAAAGCAGGCTCGTAGGCGGTCTGTGACCGCCGTTTCCCCGGATTATTGAGAGGATACGCAACCTGCGAATCAGCAACAAGGATAGCACTAAAAGCGTTTCAAAAGCGTTCCGTTGGGGGTGAGAAACGGACGCGGCGAACGCACCAAGCGTTTGCGAAGCGCCGGCGCGTCCAGCGAAGATCGCGACCAAAGAGCTTCATGGTGTTGCCCGCCTTCGCAGCCAATAGACCGCCTCTCCTGCCAGGTAGCCTCGGTCGCACTGCCGTGCCACGATCTTCTCAACGTGAAAATGGAGGCCGAAGTTGGCCTCGATCTCGCCGGGCTGCATGGGACCATAACGGAGGAGGGCCAGGATCAGCCGGTCGTACCAGCGATACGGCCATTCGTGGACATAGATCAGGAACTGGCTGCGGGCGTGAGTCATCGGCAGCACGTTGCGCAGATAGGCGCGGCGGGCGGTCGGGCTGAGATCGTCGTAGACGCCCCAATCCACCAGGAAGTCGAAGGGGCCGCGGACGTGTTGCAAGTTGGTCAGGTCATCCTCGATCCACTGCACCGTCACGCCCGCGGCCGTGCCCCGCTGCCGGCAGAGGGCGATGGCCGCGGACGAGTAGTCGGTCCCGGTCACGTCGAAGCCGTGCTGGGCCAGGAAGATGGCATTGTTGGCCGTGCCGCAGCCGAGGTCAATCGCCCGGCAGGGCTGGATGCGCCCGCTCTCAACCGCCTCCACCAACTCCCGGCGCGGGCCGAGATCCCAGGGGGCGCGCAAGCGGCTGTAGAGGAGGTTGTAGAACAGTTTCATGCTGCTTCCCTCTCGGCCTGCCGCGCAAACAGCACGCCGGTGGCGATGATGATCAGGTGGATGGCGATAAAGACCGCATAGCCGACCGCGTCATAGCCACGGGCGATCAGGTAGATGTCGTCCAGCACGCCGTGGGTAAACTCCAGCCAGACCAGCAGCCAGGCTGCGCCCAGGTTGCGGCGAGGATTGCGCGAGGCCCACAGGGCAAAGGTAGCGATGCCGAAGATCTCGAAAGCGAAAGGCGACCAGCCATCTACAAAGGCCTGGGTCGTGTCCGGCGTGACGGGGAATGGAAACGCCGCCATGGATGTCATACCAGCCGGGTTGATCAGGACAAAGTAGAGGTTCATCAGCGCCAGCAGCAGATAGAACACACCGACGATGCGAAACCACCAGGTGAGCTTTTTCATGGATTCGTTCTCCTTTGCAAAATGTGTGAATGGGTTGCTTGATCTACAGCGACGCCTCGACCAGGCGCAGGGGGAACATTGGCGACTCGGTGGGGACGATGACACGGCGCATCTGCAGGCCGGCGTCAGGCTCGCCTGCACCAGTCTGCGCGGTTTCACGGCCGCGCAGACTGTGCATTCCGGCAAGTTACGCCTTGCGGAACATGCGGATGCCGCCCCACACCAGCCAGACCAGCACGAGCAGAAACGCCGGATAATAGGTCAGGTTGCTCAGCAGGGTCAGCGTCGGGCTGGACAGGTTGGTCCAGTCCCCGCCGCCGGAGATGTTGACGATGGCGTTGACGACGCCCAGCGCGCCGCCGACGATGCCGAAGATGGGCAGGAAGCGTGGGAAGCCGGCTTTGCCTCTGGCAGCCAACCCGGCCAGCAGAGCGGGAAGCATGAAGGCCAGCACCATGAAGCTGTTGGTCGGGGTGGACGGATCGGTTCCGGTGAAGAACAGGCCGATGCCGCCCACCACCGTCGAGCCGACCGCAGCCAGGCCGAGGGGGGACGAGCCGAGGGATTTGTCCAGAGTATAGTAGAATAGGGCCAACAGCAGCACGCCGATCCCCAACAGCGCGGGAATGGCGTACCCGCCGAACAACAGCAGGATGCCCAGGATGGCGGCGATGCCGCCGATGCGGTTGACGGATGCGTTGTTCATGGTTTGTTACTCCTTCAGTTGGGTGAGTGGGGTGGGTATGGAAAAGGCTCAGGCCACAGCCGTCGCTTCGATCTCGACCAGCATCTCCGGGAAAGCCAGCCGGGCCACGCCGATCAGCGAGCCGGTGTGCTGGCAGCCGGCCGCGGCCAGGCGGCTAATGAAGGCGTCGTAGTGCGCAAAGAACTGATCCACGTCGGTGGTGTAGATGTTCAGCCGCACGATGTCGGCGAAGCTGAAGCCGGCCGCGGCCAGCAGCGTCTCCAGATTGTCCAGCGCCAGGCCGATCTGGCCGCGCATGTCGCCGGCCAGCACCGCCGCGCCCGTCGCGTCGTTGGCGGCCTGCCCGGAGCAGTACAGGGTGCGCTGCACGCCGCTGACTTCGTTGGCCTGGACGTAGCCGAACTCGTCCTGCCAGGTCCAGGGGTTGATGATACGTCGTTCCATCGGTTGCTCTCCTTGGGTTGGTAAGTTGGTAGATTGGTAGGTTGGTAAGTTGGTACATTGGTAGGTTGGTAGACTGGAAGGCGGGTTGCTCGTCTCTGGCGCCTGACCCCCGACGCCTGACCCCTGACTCCTGACCACTGCCCCCTGACGCCTGATCACTGTTTCCCAGCCACGCCGCCAGGTACGCGGTCAGCCCCGTCAGGTCGGTGAAGCCGCGGCGCTCGGCAGTGTGTGGGTCTTGCAAGCTGAAGCGCCAGGCGGCCGGCTCGCCGGTACGACTGCTTGCCTCCCACGCACTCAACACAAAGATGTAGTAACGCGCTGACCTGGCTGCCGAACCTCGCGACATTTGCATTCGCCTTGCGTCTCCATTTGTGTTATACTTGCTTCATTATAGTCTTGAATCGTTTGGAGATCGTTTGCTGGCGCGGAAGATGGACACGAGTTTAGAAATTCGTCTGTTCGGCGGCTTGCGCGTGGCGGTGGACGGCGCGCCGGTGACCGGCTTCATGTCGGCCAAGGTACCGGCGCTGCTGGCCTACCTGGCCGTGACCGGCCGCGGCCAGCGCCGCGATGACCTGGCCGGCCTCCTGTGGGGCGAGATGCCCGATGCCGACGCGCGCAACAACCTGCGCCAGGCGCTCGCCAACCTGCGCCGCAGCCTGGAGCCGTACCTGATCATCACCCGCGAGGAGGTGGCGCTGGATCCTGAAACGATGCTGGCGGCGAATGCCCACGCTGCGGCCGGCGAAGATGCCCGGCGACCGAGGTCGCAGCAACCGCTGCAAAGTCTGCCTGCGCAGACTGGCTCAGCCGACGCAGGTCGGCTTCGCAATGGTGGCCGCGCACCTGCCAGAAGCGCGACTGATAGCTGATGGCCTGGGGCGGCGCCTGCCACTCGGCGGCCTCGATCTGCCAACGCCAGGCCCGGCGCAGGTTGGCCGTCTCCCGCTCGATCCGGTCGAGGATGGCCGGCTCCCGCGGGGAATACGCGGCCGGCCACTGGCTGTCGAGCAGGTCGAAATAGAACCCGGCCTGGGCCGCGACCAGCCGCTCCCACTCCCCGGCCGCCTGGCACGCCTGCCGGGCGAACCCGGCCAGGGCGTCGAGCAGGCTGTAGCGCGGGCCGTCCTCCCCGCGGCGCGCCTGCACCAGCCCCTTGCGCGCCAGGTTCTCCAACACCTGCCGCGTCACTGCCTCCCCGCTGACAGGCAGCGGGCTGACCCCGTGGGGGCCGGCGACTGCGGCCAGGGGCGCCTGTGGCTCGGCGTAGCCCGCGGCGACGATGCTGGCCGCGGCCAGGTCCCAGCCGCCGTCGAAGACCGCCAGCCGCCGGAAGAGGATCTGTTGCACCGGCGACAGCAGGTCGTAGCTCCACTGGATGGCGGCGCGCAGCGCGTCGTCCCCGGCCTGACTCAGCCCCAGTTCGATCTCCGCCGATGAACGGCGATCCATCTGCGCCGCGGCCAGCTCGATGGCGAGGGGGATGCCCTCCAGCCGGCGGCAGATGCCGGCCACGGCCGCGGCGTTCCCCGCGCCGAGCTGAAAACCAGCGTTGGCCGTCCGCGCCCGCTCCACGAAGAGGCGCATCGCATCGTTTTGACGCAGCGTCCGCAGGTCGCTGCCCTCCGCCGGCGCGGGGAAGGGGGGCGTCTCCCAGGCCACCTCGCCGGGCAGGTCGAGCGGCTCCCGGCTGACGGCGAGCACGGCCAGCCCCGGACAGCGGGCCAACAGAAACTCCACGACCAGGGCGCAGGCGGCCAGCAGATGCTCGCAGGTGTCCAGCGCCAGCAGCAGGCGCTGCCCGCCGATGCGGCTGGCCGTCAGGGTCAGCAGGCTCTCGTCGCCCCGCTCCGCCACGCCCAGGGCACGAGCAATGGCCCCCGCGACCAGCTCCGGCTCGGCCAGGGAAGCGAAATCCACCCACCAGACACCGTCTGGATAGCCGTGGCTGGCCTCGTCGGCGGCCTGGATGGCCAGGCGGGTCTTGCCGCTGCCGCCCGGCCCCGTCAGGGTCAGCAGGCGGGTTTGGGCCAGGAGCGTCTCGACCTGCTCCAACTCCGCCTCGCGGCCGATGAAGCTGGTGAGTGGGCGGGGCAGGTTGGTCAGCCGGCCGGCGCCCTCTGCCCCCTGCTTGCGGATGCTCGCGGCCAGGGCCAGGGTCTCGGCCGACAGGTCGGCGTCCAGATGTTGGCGCAGCGCCGCGCGGCACGCCTCCACCTGGGCCAGGCTGGCATCCCGCTCGCCGCTCGCGGCCAGGCAGAAGATCAGGTGCTGGTGCGCGGTCTCGTGGGCCGGTTCGCGCTGCAGCAGACGACGGGCCTGCTGGATGGCATTGGCGTAGTCCCCTGCGGTCCGGTAGCGCTCGATGAGCAGGAGCAGGGCCGCCAGCCAGGTCGCCCGAAAATGCTCACGCAGGGGCAGCACCCACTCGTCGTAGAGCGCCTCCAGTAAATCGCCGCGGTAGAGGGCCAGGCCGGCCAGCAGATCGGCGGTGAGCGCGGCGTGGGGTTTGCCCAGCAGGCGGGCGAAGCGCTGGGCGTCAATCTCGGCGGCCGCGGGGTTCAGCGCCAGCGCGTCGCGGTCGCCGAGCAGCGTGGCGTCGCCCAGCGCCTTGCGCAGGTCGGCCAACGCCACGCGCAGCGAACGCCGCGCGTCTTCGTCCGCCGTGTCCCCCCAGAAGAGCGCGGCGACCTGCTCGCGCGGCTGCTCGCCCGGGTGCAGGGCCAGATAGGCCAGCAGCGCGGCCGTCTTGCGCCGGGCGAAGACGACGGACTGGCCGTCCCACTCGACGCGCAAGGGGCCGAAGAGTTGGATGCGCAATGCGCCGGTGGAGTGGTTTGGCATCATCTGACTTTCTACGGCAGAGCAGAAATTCTCACTGGGAGTGCGCTTCGCACGATCATGGATCCGGTTCTTGACCCCGCCGCCCTCTACAAGAGCGGATCCGGCGGTTGGCGGCGGTTGAAGATCCAGACGTAGGCCACGGGCAGCACGGCAGCGATGCCCAGGGCCATGGCGACCAGCACACCCAGGGCTCCCAGGCCCGATAACGCACCGCCGGTCTCAACCAGAAAGCCCTCCAGCAGCACCAGCAGCAGGCTGGCCAGCAGGATCAGCAGCCCAGCCGCGCCCAATGCCAACGTCAGGTTGCGCGCCGGCCGGAAGGCTGCCTGCTTGCGGCCATAGACCTTGCCCGTCTGCCCGTGGATGAATACCGGGTACACGACGCCATCTGCGTCTGCGTAGTAGCTGGCATACACCGGCAGCACCAGGTGCGTCCACTGCCGGTTGCCAAACTGGGGGCGCCACTCGAACTCGCGGATGTGGTGGGCGCGGCAGGCGGCGCCGCACTCGGCCGCGGCCCGCTGGCGGATCGCAGGCGCGGCGTCGCTCCAGGCATCTTCGGTGGAACGATTGGCCGTCCGGATCAGGGCCGATTCTGGCAATCGTCCGGCGACCGGCGCTGCCGGGGTCAGGTCAAAATCCCCCAGCCGCTGGCGCACCGCCTCGTCTTCCTCCATCGCTGGCGCGACCACGTTCTCGTAGCGCCGCACCAGGCGACCCACCCGCGTCTCCCAGCGCACGCGCGTTTCGCGCACCTCGCGCGACTGCCATTGCCTGGTCGCATCGCTGTACTGGTCTTCGTGGCTGACGACCTGGTAGTTGAAGCCCACCTCCGCGCGCCACTCCGCCTGCACGTCACAGTCCACCAGCCAACGCGGCAGATAGAGCGACTGCAGGCGGCTGCGCAGGTTGCCCGCAGTCAGGTCCGGCGGCGCGAAGAGGAACCCGCTGGCGAAGCGTTGCAGGTTGGCCGTGAGGTCCACATCTGTCACGCTGAACGGCACGGCCAGCTCCGGTGCGGCCGCGCCGGCCGCCAGTTGCGCCGTCAGCGTCAGGACAGCCCGCTGGCAATGGGGACAGACCGGCAGCGCCTCGCCCGCAGGCACGAGGAAGCCCCAGTCGCAGTGCTCGCAGAGGGTCGAGGCGTCGTCCAGGGTCATGTTCGAGGTGGAGGTAGGGAATTCAGACATCGTCCAACCTCGCAGCAGCCGCCAGGATCGCCAGCGCCGCGGCGATGCCGGCCATACTCAGCAGGACAGCCAGGCAGGCGACGGCCGACGCCGCGTCGGTGACCTGGCTCAGCCCCAGGATGCTGAACAGATAGAGCAGCGGGCCGGCGGCCAGCAGCAGCGCCACAACGGCCCCCACCTTCAGCCAATCGGCCGGCCGCTGGCCGGCGATCCCGCCGCTCTGGCCGTTGATCACGACCTGGTATGTCTTGCCGCCGTGCTCATAGGCTGCCAGGTAGAAGGGCAGCAGCAGGTAGCGCCACTCCTCGTCGGCAAAGTCCACGTTCAGAGTGAAGTTGCGCAGTTTCTGGGCCTTGTCAGCTTCCAGCGCCTGCGCCCGCGCCGCCTGTACGGTGCGCTCACGGATCTCGCGGTGGGCTGTTTTCCACGCGCTCTCCAGCGGGGTGTCGTAGGCCTGCGCCTGAAAACCCGCCAGGTAATCCGGCTCATAGGGCGCCAGGCCGGCCAGGCGGAAGTCCCAGATGGACGCCAGCAACCGGGGCGGGATGCGCGCCGTGCCGCTAACCAGATGGTTGCTGAAGCTTTGTCTGACCGCGCCGGTCTGCCAACGCCACTTGATCTTATCGCGGTTCTTGTAGCCGACCTCGGCCTGCCAGGCGCCGGCGCATCTGAGATCGAACGACCAGCCCGGCAGGTAGATGGCGATAAAGTCGGCGCGGCTGGCTGCCTGGTGCAGGCCGGCTGGCATCATCCAACTGCTGCCCAGCCAGCCGCGGGCGATTCCCCGCACCGCCTCCGCCTCCACCTGAAAGGGCAGCAGGAAGCGCGGCCGCAACTCGTCCTGGGGCGCCTGCCGCTGCACCACCCGGTTGGACGCGCAGAAGGGACAGGTGTGGGACAGCGACTGGGCGGGCAGGGTCGTGTGTGCGCCGCAGTTCTGGCAGACCAGCTCCTTGCGCGCCACGCCCCAGCCGTGGCTGGCCCGCGCCACCACATCCACGGTGAACTCGAAGCCGGCCGCTTCCTCGCCCACCGGTCCGTGTCGCGGCGCCTGGTGATAGCCACAATAGGTGCAGACCAGGCCGCGCTCCGTGATGCTGTAGGCGGTGTTGGCGCCGCAGCCTGGACATTTGAAGGTAACGACCTCGCGATGGGGTGCGGTCGGCGGCGCCGGCTTGAAGATCTCGATGCCGGACACCGCCGACTCAACGGCGATGTAGTCAGGAGGAGGAAATGTTTGGCTCATGCTGCTGTTGTGGGACATGGTACCCCCGAGTCTGGGAACTGGGAATCAGAGGCGCTCATCCATCCCAGCAAGGCCGATTGACGTTGCTACTGCGGCTCAGGCCGGCCGATAGCTGCTCGAAAAGGCGCACACTCCGCCGCTGCGCATCCCCCGCGTCGGCCTTGGCTATAGTCATACCGGATAGAAAAATCGAATTTCTCGCTATAGCGGCGCTAGAACGTCGGTCAAGTAATCCGACACGGGCGACCGAGGTCGCAGCAACGCTTGCGAAGTCGCCCTGCGGCGACTAGATTCAGCCAACGAAGGGCGGCTTTGCAATGGTTGCAGCGGTTTCCAATCGCCCGACCGTGGAGTTCGGCATTACTTGACCGGTGCTCTAGGGTATTCCATCATCATCCACCTCCACCGTCGCCCGCAGCGGCGGGTCGTGAATAAACCACGCCAGCCATTGCGCGTAGGACAGACCCGCTTGCTTCTCGTATGACCAGATGCCGGACGACAGGTCGTGCTGCTCCCGCTACTTTCTGCGCACCAGGCGCACCACGCCCGACCAGAGCACGCTGCCGTCCCCGGCGTAGATGGTCAGGCGCTGGCCGGTGGCGAGAAAGAAGGGAGAGCCCAACTCCTCGACGAACAGCGCATACTCGACGCGTCCTTCCCATCCCTGCTCCCAATAGGCTTCCAGCAGGCCGGCGTAGCGATG
>Ga0194126_10012944_pt1 | contig 10493 bp, 10 predicted proteins | sample TA2KigC150mmetaG_FD_148641 | JGI IMG/M metagenome (GOLD analysis project Ga0194126, IMG submission 148641) | Freshwater microbial communities from Lake Tanganyika, Tanzania - TA2015035 Kigoma Deep Cast 150m | ecosystem: Environmental > Aquatic > Freshwater > Lake | place: Tanzania: Lake...
AGTCCACACTATGATGAGTCAGCCGAACCAAAACTCAGATCCCCTTCGGTAAGCTTTTCCCATGAGTCAACGCGTCCCCTCAGTTAACGACGGTGGGGTGACGCTCCTGCGGAGCCTTTCTTCGATGGCATTGGCTCGGCGGGAGCCTCGCCCCACCCTCAACTGAGGGCATACAACCTGAACTCGTGATCTCTTTTCTTGGACTTGAACGTCTTTTTGAGGCAAATTCTCCACCAACAACCCGAATTCTCGCCAAACCTCAAGCTATGCTATGAACAGTAATCTTCGGCCTGATCGGCAGGCATCGCGGTGGACTGCCGGATTCACCCTCATCGAATTGCTCGTCGTCATCGCCATCATCGCGATTCTTGCAGGCATGCTCTTGCCGGCGTTGAGCCGGGCGAAAAGCAAAGCCAAGTCCACCCACTGCATTTCTAATCTGAAGCAGTGGGGTTTGATCTGGGTGTTTTACACGGACGAAAACGACGGCAAGTTCAGCGACGGCGATACCGTCGGTTGGGCGCGAGGCGAATGGGTGCGGGCGTTGGCCAAGCACTACAAGGAGAAACCTTCTTTGCTCCTGTGCCCAGACGCCAACATGCGGCGAGCTCCGGCCACGGGAAACACCGAAATGAAAATGCCGTTGAACACGCCGGAGAGCCGCCTGGCCGAATACGGCGGACCGCACACGGCCTACAACTTTCCGAACTTCGCGGAGGATCTGTCGGCGACGCAACTGGTGAGCAGTTACGGCGGGAACAATTGGATTTACAATGCGAAGAACGACATTCAAGGCCGGCGCTGGCAGGATCATTGGGGATCCTTCAACGTCCCGGACGCGGCTTCGGAAATTCCGTTGTTCGGCGACTCGATGTGGCGCGGGGGCGGACCGGATCACCGAGTCTCCGACAAGGATCAGGCGCCGACTTTCAATGGCCAGTGGATCAGTGCCGGAGCGGAATCGGCGCATTTCGCTTTCAGGCGTCACGGCAAAGGCATCAACCTCGCGTTCTTCGACCATTCCGTCCGCGCCACCACCACGCCGACGAAGGTCTGGACGTTCAAGTGGCATCGCACGTATCAACGCCACGGGCAGGAGCGGACGAAGAATTTCCCGGCGTGGATGAAGTAACCTAAAGCAACCTACATGTAGAGGAGACTTACTCAACGACGCTCTGAATCGACATTTCGCCGCCAGGTTTTGGAGTGCGCCAGTCCTCTGGCGCTTCGGGAGGACGCGGGTAAGTCAAAGGCGGCAGAGGACTGCCGCAGTCCAAGACGCTGGCGCGCAATCGTGCGCTCTTCTGGGTTCATGGTCCCGATGCGCGGTTTCAGAATCTTCCTGACTGCCCATGCGACAGCCCAATTCGGGGTTCACTTTGATCGAACTGCTTGTGGTCATTGCGATCATCGCTCTGCTGGCGGGAATGCTGTTGCCGGCGTTGAATCGCGCCAAGGCAGCCGCGCACCGGGCCAAGTGCATGAGTAACGTCCGGCAGATCAATCTGGGAATGATGATGTATGACCTGTTTGTCGCCGACGAACCAGCCGTTTTCCACGCCGAGGATCGCCTTCGACTCGGAGACTTCGCGAGCCAGCCAGCGCTGGAACTGATAGCGAATTCCGCGCAGGCTCCAGAAATCATGTTCCTGGCCGGCGATCCGGATGTGCGACCAAGCCCAGTAAAGTCCGCGATGATAAACGTGGTCCTTGGGGAAATCATCCGTCAGCACTTCGCCATCCAGACCGTAGATCGGATGGAAATAATTGGAATGGCTGCGCGCGTTTGGCGCGTTCGGGCTGGTCACTTCGCCATGATTGAAAACCAGGATCGGGCGCTCGCCTTCCCAAAGGCCGAGCGATTGGCCGTTGACCGTTTCGAATCGAAAACGCGCTGGGGAAACCGGCGTCCGCTCCGGCCTGGAGTCCTGGGCGGTTTCCGTCGCAATTGCAGCGGTCAGCGAAAGGAGGCAGCCAACGAAAATTAGCGAAGGAGTACGGCGGATCGAAATCCGAGGAAATAGCCTGGGTGTTCTCATGCGAGTCTCATAGCGTCCGAACCTCGAAATGTCAGAGACAAACTGCGTACGGCAGGCTTGCCTTTCTGTTTAGCGTTGGTAGGGACGGATTCCACTCCGTGCTAATCCTTGAGGCGTCTCTTGAAGGGGAGGCGGACAACGGAAAGACCAGGAGCCTCCGCCGGCCCATCGTCGCTTCCTGGGCGGCGGTCTGCCTCAAGGCTTGATTTGGGACGGAGTGGAATCCGTCCCTACCACGCTACTGTAACTAAACCCGTACAGGCTTCCCGCCTGCCCCATTGGGACGCGTCCAAAGAACCTGGGACGTGCAGGCAGGATGCCTGCACTACTTTGCTGAGAACGCAAACACTGTCGTGCTTTTGAAGGTTTGGCCGGGACGCAGAATGGTTGAAGGGAAATTCGGCTTGTTGACCGAGTCCGGGTAATGCTGGGTCTCGAAGCAAACGCCGCCGTGCTTGAGATGATTGCCGCTGTACAGTTGCATGCCCGGCTCGGTAGTGCGCACTTCCATAACCCGTCCGCTCTGCGGCTCCGTGAGACGCGCGGCAAGCACGAGCGATTTGCCGCCGCCGGGAAGGACGTAATTGTGATCGTAGCCGTTGGGCCTGGGCTTCAATTGTTCAATGCGGGCGCCAATCGTCGTCGTCGTGGTGAAATCCAACGGTGTTCCCTTCACGCCGGCGATTTCGCCCGTCGGAATCAACTGGTCGTCCGCCGGCGTGTAGCGGTCTGAAGCGAGCCATAATTCGTGGCCGAGCACGTCGCCCTGGCCGGCGAGATTGAAGTAAGCGTGGTTGGTCAGGTTGACCGGCGTGGCCTTGTCGGTCGTGGCTTCGTACTCCAGCCGCAGTTCGTTCTGGTCCGTGAGCGTGTAGGTGACTTTGACGGTGAGGTTGCCGGGATAGTTTTCTTCGCCGTCCTTGCTGAGATACGTGAGTTGAACCGCCGCCTCGTGGTCGCGGGCTGGAAGGGCGCTGGCTTGCCACACAATTCGGGCAAACCCGACGCGTCCGCCGTGGATGTGATGCGGCCCGCTGTTGGCTGCAAGTTTGTATTCGACGCCATCGAGGGTGAAACGAGCTTTGGCGATCCGATTCGCCACGCGCCCGATGACCGACGCCGCGTTCACGCCTTTGAGATATTGTTCGAGCGTGTTCGCGCCCAACACGACGCTGGCCAGCGCGCCGTTGCGATCCGGCGCTTGAAGCTCGGTGACGGTGGCGCCGTAGGAGATCACTTTCGCGATCATGCCTTGGGCATTGCGCAGAATGAATTGCTTGACGGGCGTGCCGTCCTGCGTCTTGCCGAATTCGCGTTCCTCAATCCGCTTCAGTGGTTCGGCGGCGCGGGCATGGGCGGATGCCACAAGGATCAGCACGGCGAAATGAGCGAAGCGCTTGTAGAAGTTCATAACTGGATTCTGTTAGCTAAAGCACCCCGGCGCAAACTGAAAAATCCGCGCAACCATACCCGGTGCATCCACAAGAATTGAACAGGAGCAAACAGAGGCAACGGAGTCGAGGATTTCGGAGAAATGTTGTTGCCAAGCACTCCGTTTGCTCTGTTGCCTCCTGTTCAGATCCTAAGAAGGTTGGCGCACGAACGGCTCCAGCGCGGAACGAAAATCCTCAAACGAGAGGGTGGCCATGTCCGGAACCTTGCCCATGTCATCGTAGCGCCGCAGCGAGACGGCCGAGGCAAAGTGCGGGTGCGCCTCGAAGGCGCGGGCTTCCTCGTCGCTCATGGGGCCGCCCTGCAAAGACAGACTCTTGAGAGACGCTTCGGACAAGTCATCCAAGTAAGCGCGTTCCTTCCAACACAAGTATCGTTTGGCCCGCACGTGCAAACGAATCGGCTCCACTACGTCCTCCGCGAAATAACGTGCCAGATAATTGGCGCCGATATTCTCATGCCTGGCATCGACGCCCTGATCGGCGATTTGCTCGCCAAAGTTGTGCAGCAAATGCCCGTAGTCGTGCAACAGACACGCCGCAACCAGGTGCGCGGGTTCTCCGGCCTGACGCGCGAAGGTGGCGCATTGCAGCGCGTGCTGGGTCTCGGTCACTTGCTCCCCGTAGTGGCGGTGGCCGCGTTCAAGGAACAGTTGGAAGAGTTCGTCGATGATTTCTTGGGCTGGCATATCGCGGGACCGTATCAGAAAAAATCGCGGCGGTATGCCAAAACCCTGTAACTTCGTTCGACCTCGCAGGGTCCCGTTCCCCTCCTGGGAAGTTTCCTTGGCCTCGCGGAAGGGGACAGGCACTCCAGCATGCGCTCGAAGTTCCCGGCAGACAGCGCCCAGAAGTAAGTTTGGATCGTGGCCTCCGGAGGAAAAGTGTCTTGATGCTCTGGGGCATAGATTCGCGCGGCCAGGCCGATGTTTTTCATATTGTTCACGCAGCGGATGGAATCCGCCCTGGCTCTTGCTTTCGCCAGCGAACTGTCCATGGCGGCAGGCCGGGCCAGTTCGGCTCGGAGATTCTCGTTCACGACTCGCAGTTGAATGAGACCTGCGATCTGCTGCTGGAGTTGCGCGGCTTCCGCGCGGAGTAAGAAAAGATCTTCTCGTAATGAAGTCCGACCAGTTCGGAAGCGGCTTCCAAATCGCCCTCGCGCGCCCGGAGGCAGAGCTTTTCGATGTCGTTCATCTTGTCTCTATCTGTTTAGTCGCGAGCCGCGCCTCGATTGGCCAGGTAGTTCTGAAGCAAGTAGGGCAGGCTTCCAGCCTGCCTCCCCGCGTTCCCGTGCCTGGAAGGGTTCTGGCAGGCAGGATGCCTGCCCTACCTTTCTCTCAGCCGTAAGGATTGAAGGAAGACAAACTCCACTCGTCGATCAGTTCTTTGGGAAGGTCGCTCAGAAAACGAGACGGCCGCTGCATGAAGTCGTCGCTGTAACCGCCCGCAACTCGAATCAGCGGGTAGGTCAGATAAAGTTCGCTTTTTGCGCGGGTGATGGCGACGTAGAAGAGGCGGCGTTCCTCTTCTTCATCGAGCGAGCGCGCCGCGGGAAAGAGCCCCTCGCAAAGCATGATGATGAAGACCACGCTGAATTCGAGGCCTTTGGCCTGATGAACGGTCGAGAGCCGAATGCGTTCGTCGTCCGAAGTGGCCGGCCGGTCTTCGTCGGCTTCGAGGTTGGAGAGCAGCGCCAGTTGGGAGAGGAATTCCTCCGGGTTTTTGAATTGCAGCGCGTAGTTGGCGAGTTGCTCCAGATCTTCCAGGCGCGCGCGGTAATTGGGAAAATATTCCTGCAAATATTCTTCGTAGCTCGCTTCGAGAATCAGCCGAATCATTTTTGACGTTCGGCCGCGCACAGGCTCCGACTCCAATTGCGCGATGGTCGCTGTAAACTGCGCCCAGGCAGTTACCGCCTTCTTCGGCACGCTGGAAGCGCAGGCCTGGAGCGCGGCGGCCAGGGTGGGGATTGCGGAATGCGGAGTGCGGAGTGCGGAGTGCGGAGACTGGCCACTGATGACTGACGTCTGATTACTGATAACTGATTTCTGAATACTCGCATCTCCTTCGCCGTCTCCCGATGCAGGCAGGCTGGAAGCCTGCCCTACGCTAAGACGCGCTTTGAACGCGTGCCACAGTTTGTCCCCGCTTTTGCCGCCAATGCCGGGGAGAAGGCCGGCCAGGCGTTTGAAGGAAAGTTCGTCCTGGGGATTGTTGACGAACTTGAGGTAGGCCGCGACGTCCTTGATGTGGGTCTGCTCGAAGAAGCGGATGCCACTGGTGATCGTGAAGGGGATATTGCGGCGCGTCAGTTCCAACTGCAGCTCCAGTGCGTGGAAGTGCGCGCGGTACAAGACCGCCATCTCGCGGAGTTCAATGCCCTCGTCACGCAATTCCAGCGCCCGTTGCGCGACAAAGCGCGCTTGCTGAGCGCCGTCACCGCACGGCACGAGCACCGGTTTCATCCCGGATTTCCGCGCTGAAGTCAGCGCTTTGGCGAACTGCTGGCGATTCGGAGCGATGGCTGCGTTGGCCAGCGCCAGAATTTCCGGAGTGCTGCGATAATTGATTTCAATCTTGTAGATGGCCGCTTTGGGATAGCGATTGGGGAATTGAAGGATGTTGTGGAAGTTCGCCCCGCGCCACGAGTAAATGCTTTGGGAATCATCGCCCACGACCATGACGTTCTGGTGCCGCGCCGCGAGCAGATCGATCAGATCGCTCTGGAGCTTGTTCGTGTCCTGGTATTCATCAACCAGAATGAACTGAAACCGCCGCTGATACCTTTCGCAAACATCCGGATGCTCCCGGAGCAAGCAGAGCCAGAGCGCGAGCAGGTCATCGAAGTCCATGACGTTGGCCGCCCGTTTGCGCGTGGCAAAGCGCTGTTGGAGATCGTGAAGCTGCGGCTCCAGGATCTGAAAGTAATCGAACTGTTCTTTGAGAATGTCCGCCAGGGATCGCTGCGTGTTGACGGCCAATGAAAACACCTCGCTGATCACTTCGGCTTTTGGGAAGCGGGTCTCTTTGAGGTCGATGTTGGCGTCGCTGATGCACGACTTGAGGAGGTCTTCGGCATCTTCGCGATCCAAAATGGTGAACCCCGGCGTGTAACCCAACGGCTCCGCGTGCATTCGCAGAATCCGGTTTCCAATCGAATGGAACGTGCCGCCCCAGAGCGACGACAGATCGCCGCCGAGCAGATCGGCCACGCGGCGCATCATTTCCCGGGCGGCCTTGTTCGTGAACGTCAGGAGGAGAATGCGCTCTGGCGGAATGCCCTGTTCCAGGAGGTAAGCCACGCGGTAGGTCAACGTCCGGGTCTTGCCAGACCCAGCCCCGGCGATGACCAGAGCCGGACTCGGCACCGCGGTGACCGCGGCGTATTGCTGTTCATTCAGCTCGCCGGCGTAATCGATCTCCAGCTCGATCGGCGCGCGAAACGGTTCGAGCACATACTCGCGTGACATGCCGAAACGTTAGCGACTGGGAATCAGGCCGGAAACGGAAAAAGGACAAGGCGGACCGGACGTCAACGGAGTATTCGAGTGGCGGAGTCAGGGAGTATTGGCGTTTCAACACTCCATCACTCCAAGACTCCACCACTCCGTTTCACTTGGGGATGACTGACCTCGGTCAAGCTGCCGCGGCGCTGAGGGTGCGTTCGACCCGCTCGATATTCGCCTCGATGCATTCGAGGTATAAACTGGGCCCGTCCGGATACGGCTGGCTCAAGTAGCGGTGGAGTCCTTGGAAATCCTTTTGCACCCGCGGCATCACGTATTTCCGCCAGAAAGCGGGGGTCTTCTGGATCAAGTCCTGCGCACTGCTGAAGACGGCTCGGTGAGCTTTGTTGCCGGCGTTGAAGCGTTCGGACTCGGCGAATTCCTGGTAAAGGATCGGAAGTTTTTCCACATAACACGACAGCGACACTTTCCGCTTGCGCTTCTTTCGGAGTTGATTTAGCGTCGAACCCGAGTGAATGGCGCTGGGTCGGAGAGTGAGACCGCGTGGGTAATCCGCGGACGCAACCTCTCGTCGTGTGATGTCGCGACGGTGTGGCAACTTGTGGAAGAGTTTTTCGAGGCGGGTCGCACGCGTATTGCCTACGAATTGGCGCAACACTGGCAGTGGCGAAGCAACAGCGGCCGGCTCAAGATTCGCGCCGCCTTGGCTATTTTAGTTGGATTGGAGAGGCGCGGGTGTCTGAGCTTGCCGCGACCGAAAATTGTGCGTGGTCGCGTGCGCAGTTGTGGGGACCAGCCCTGGCCTGCGGATGCGGTCGCCAGCCTGTGTGGATCGTGCCGCGATTATCGTCCCTTGTGTTGGCAATTGGTCGATTCGGCTGAGCCACGTCGCCAGTGGAGAGAGGTTTTGGCGCGGCACCATTACCTGGGAGCGCCGGGATTAGTGGGCGCCCATCTCCAATATCTGGTCTACAGCGCCGCAGGAGATCTGTTGGGAGCGATGGGATGGCAGTCGGCGGTGGAACGGTTGGACTGTCGGGATCGGTTGGTCGGAGTCGATGGACAACCGGCGTTGCGCACGCAATTTCTTTCTCACGCCGTCAACCAGGTGCGCTTTCTGATTTTACCGTGGGTGAGGGTGCGGCACTTGGCTTCTGCGGTGTTGGCAGAAAGTCTGGAATATCTGCAAAAGGATTGGCTGCGGCATTACGGCGCGCCGGTGTGGTTGGTAGAGAGCTTTGTCGATCGAACGCGCTTTAGCGGAGCGTCCTACCGAGCGGCCAATTGGGTGGCGCTGGGTTGGACCCGCGGTTACGCCAAGCAGCAAGGTCAGTTCATTTATCACGGTCAACCCAAGGAGATCTACGCCTATGTAATCGAAAAACGAATTCGCCAGATTCTCAAGCAGGATCCCGCGCAGCCGTTGTTGACGCGGGAGTTTCTCTTGGCCCAGCGCCCCACCGGAAATCCCCAACCACTAGCCAGGAGCAAACGCATGTCTGAAATCCTTCAATCATGGGCGCCCAAACTCCCCCCGGAATGGGAGCTGAGCGCCGAAGATCTCGAGCCTGTGCGCCGAGACCTCAACGAGTTTACCGCCCAGTTTAACGACACCTTCCGCCGCGTCGAATCGACCGAATTGTTCCAACTGTATGTGCAAGGGCTCTTAAGTGACACCGAGCGCAAGAACGTGGAGGCGATGGCGCTGGAATTGGAAGGGCCGCCGGTGGTGCGAAACCTCCAACGGTTTATCACCGAATATGAGTGGGATGAACCCAAGATCAGAAAGCAACACTGGAAGTTGTCCGCCGAGACTTTGGCCGACGAGCAGGGAGTTTGGAGCATCGACGCCAGCGAGTTTCCCAAGAAGGGCCAGGAATCTGTCGGCGTGGCTCCGCAATACTGTGGGGCGTTGGGCAAGACGGCCAACTGTCAATCCGGCGTGTTCATCTGCTATTCCAGTCCGAAGGGACACACGCTTTTGGAGGCGAGGCTTTATTTGCCGCAAGCCTGGTTTGGCGAAGACTACAAACTTCGACGAGAGAACAAATGTCGCGTGCCCGAGAAGATCCAGTTTCAAACCAAACCAGAGCTCGCTCTGGATCTGTGTGTCGAGCTTTGGAAAGACAAACTTTTTCCCGGCCAGTGGGTCACTTGCGACGCTTCCTTCGGCAACAACGAAGACTTTTTAGCCAAACTGCCCAAAGAAATGTTTTACCTGGCGGAAATCCCTTGCACACGCAAGGTCTGGCTCAAAGCGGCGCCACAACATCCGAACTTGGAAACCGATGGCTGCACGGTGGAACAATTAGTGGAAGAAAAAGATCTGCTGCAGTGGCAATCGCGCAAGATTGCTGAAGGAGAACGAGGCCCCATCGTGGCAAGCTTCGCCCGGATTCGCGTTTACTTGAACAGCGAGCGCACCGTCGCAAGCGAACGAACGCTGTGGTTGCGTAACAATCCCGATGGAACCATCAAGTATGCTTTGAGCAATGCGCCGGAATCGACGGCCATGAGCCAACTGGTCCGCGTCAGTGCCGCTCGATGGCCCATTGAACGTTGTTTCCAAGAAGGCAAATCCGAGTTGGGCCTCGACCATTACGAGCACCGGTCTTGGCCAGCCTGGCACCGGCACATGCGCTTGGTTTTTTTGGCGCACTTGTTTCTGTTAAGGTTGCGCCTGAAATATAAAAAAAGCCCCAGCGCTGACGCTGCCGCAAGCACGAGCGTTACTGGAGTGGAGTTTGCCTCATCCGAAGAATCAACCGCACTACATCCTCAGCTTCGTCTTATATCACCAGCAGCGTAACCACGCAGCCTATCAATCGCATCGCAAACGTAGACTCGACGAGCTCAAAAAGTGGAAAGATCTGGAAATGTCCCTTGCGGGCTAAGCACGAGAGCAAAACCAGGCAAAAACAAACCTCCAACCCACAAAGAACGAGCCGCATTCAACCGAACGCGTCGGACGTTCGATTCGAATGTTGGATGTTTTTCCTCTCGCGCGGTCGGAGGCGGCGAGCCAAGCGCCCCCGCCAAACCCATTCTCAGCAATCAACTCCACGGATCGTGGAGTTCTCTCGGCTGATTTCGGTGATCTGTCGCTGTAGTGTTAACCCCAAAACGGCTTCTTGTAACGCACCCCAACGAGAGGTCGTGGCGTTACAAGATTTCGCTCTGACCGATCATCCTGCGTTTGTGGGGCTTATCTCCCTGGTCACCGGCCGTACGTTACAAGAGGACATCGCCACCATCGGGCGCCGTTTGCTACTTCAGGGCCAAAACATTCTGGGCCTCCAGGTCCAGGAAAAAAATCGGCCACCTCATGATTCACAAACGACTGCTCCGCCCTGATCGAGTCCGCCAAGTGCCGCCCAGTTTCAACTGGGTGGACCATCGCCTGGTGCGCGAGCGCTACCTGGATCGCTGCGACTGCACCGCTCTGGCTCTCTACCTGTTCCTGGTCACCGTCTCCGACGCCCAAGGCTTGAGTTACTACTCCGACGCGTCCCTGTGTCGGCGCTTGAAACTGG
>Ga0194126_10012945_pt1 | contig 10493 bp, 11 predicted proteins | sample TA2KigC150mmetaG_FD_148641 | JGI IMG/M metagenome (GOLD analysis project Ga0194126, IMG submission 148641) | Freshwater microbial communities from Lake Tanganyika, Tanzania - TA2015035 Kigoma Deep Cast 150m | ecosystem: Environmental > Aquatic > Freshwater > Lake | place: Tanzania: Lake...
AAAGTCAGTGTTGTCCTGGATGCAATAATTGGATTAGACAAAAAGGATTATGATACTGCAGTTGAACAAATGAAAAAAGTTTTAAAGGTAAATTTAATTTAATTCCTGCAGGAAAGATTCAGCAGGAATTAATTTAAACATGAAATAGTTTAAAGTAAAAAAGGAAAAAATCATGTTTTTTTCTTCAAAAGATGAAGATATAAAATCAGGTAAGACAACAGATATTTATTTTGAAAGAACAGAAAAAATTTTAAAAAAAAGAGGTATAAATCCTATTGTGGTTGTTGAAATTTATTTAAAAGGTTTTCCTGATAACTATACATGGGGTGTGCTTTCCGGAGTTGAAGAGTGTGTAAAGTTGCTTGAAGGAATACCTTCAGTGAATGTAAACTGTATGGCGGAAGGAATGGTATTTAAACTTGAAGAACCTGTAATGGTAGTAGAAGGAAGATATCTTGATTTTGGAAGGTTTGAAACTGCTCTTTTAGGTTTTCTGTGTCATTCAAGCGGTATAGCTACAAAAGCTGCAAGGTGCAGACTTGCTGCTTCAGGCAAAGCTATTTATAATTTTGGTGCAAGAAGAGCCCATCCGGCAATAACTCCAATGGTTGAGCGCAGTGCATATATTGCTGGTCTTGATGGTGTCTCAACAATTGCCGGTGCAGAAGTAATAGGAGAAAGTGCAGTTGGGACAATGCCACATGCACTTATTCTCATTATTGGAGACACTGTTGAGGCGGCAAAAGCATTTAATGAAATAATAGAAGGTGATGTTAAAAGAGTTTGTCTGATTGATACCTTATGTGATGAAAAGTTTGAAGCAATAAGGGTATGTGAGGAGCTTGGAAAAAATATTTATGCATTAAGGCTTGACACTCCTGCTTCAAGGAGAGGTAATTTTAAAAAAATTCTTGAGGAAATAAGATGGGAGCTTGATATAAGGGGTTTTCAGAATATAAAACTTATGGTAAGCGGAGGCATTGATGAAACCGATATTTTAAATTTAAGAGATACTGCAGATGCTTTTGGAGTGGGAACTGCTATAAGCAGTGCAAGAGTATTTGATTTTTCGCTTGATATTGTTGAGATTGAAGGCAGAAAAATTGCCAAAAGAGGTAAAATGTCAGGTGCCAAAAAAATAATAAGATGCCACCGTTGTCTTGAAGATAAAGTAGTTCTGAAAGATGTGGCAGCTTCTAAACATATCTGCAAAAGTTGTGGGCAAAAGTATGAGGAATTGTTTGAAAATTATTTAAAAGATGGTAAACTTTCCCGAAGTTTACCTGCACCTTCAGAGATTAGAAAAAGAGTATTAGGTCAGTTAAGCTTATTAAAACTTTAATATAAGAAACAATATATTGAAAAATACATATAAAAGAAGCAAACAAAAATATACATATAAAAGCTAATAAAACAGGGGAAATTTATGGGCATAAAACTATTTCTTTTAAGACATGGACAGACAGAAAGCAATGCTAAAGGTATATATCAGGGTTCAATGGATACCGAACTTACAGAGGAAGGTATCAGGCAGGCAAAACTTGCTAAAGATTACTTTTCCAGTGTCACTTTTTCAAATATTTACTCAAGTCCCAAGAAAAGAGCTTTAGACACTGCCAGAATAATTGTAGAAGGTACAGGTCTTAAAATTAAAATAAGAAAAGACCTTGAAGAGATGAATTTTGGTAAATGGGAAGGTTTAAAATTTAATGAAATAAATGCAAGATATAAAAATGATTACCAGAACTGGCTTTCAGACCCTTTTAATAATCCACCGCCTGGTGGGGAAAGCTTTGGTGAATTAACTGTAAGGGCAAGTGAAGAGATAGATAGGATTGTTGCTGAAAATCCTGAGGAAAGTAATGTTCTGATAGTAACACATGGCGGATTGATACTTGCACTTATAGTAAAGTGGTTAAAAATCCCGAGTGAATGCTGGCGTTCTCTTATCCAGAGGCAGGGAGCGATAAATGTAGTTGTTATTGAAAAAGGTTTTCCATATATTTCTTCAATAAATTATACAGGTCATATAAAGCCTGTTTATGATGATAGGGAAGACAGAGTTATAGAAATCTATAGCAAAATTAAAGAAAAATAGTTATTGCTAATTAATACTAATTATTATATTATCCTTTCGGAAGGCTTTTATAGTTTGGAAAATTAAATATTTATAACTATTTTTTTCCTTCTGCTCTATTGAAATGTAGAGCCTAATTTTTAATTAAATTTTAGTCCGGAGAGGGAAATTTTATGAAAAATTATGAATTGGTGCTTATATTTGATCCTGCATTAGAAGAAGCTGCAATTAACGAAGAACTTTCCAAGATAACTTCAGTTATAGAAAAAGCTAAAGGAAAAATTCAAAATACTGACGTCTGGGGAGTTAAAAAGCTTGCCTATCCAATAAAACATCAGGAAAATGGCTATTACGTTTTAACCTATTTCAGTTCCGATACTAAAGTATTGTCAGAGATTGACCGCATAAATAAAATAAATGATAAAATCCTCAGGCATTTAATTGTAAAGACAAATGAAAATAATTAAATATTTTATTTTTTCTGAAAGTGGGGTTTGCCATGGCTTCAGGAATTAACTATGTTACTGTGCTGGGAAATTTAACAAGAGATCCGGATTTAAGGTACACACCTAATGGAACACCGGTTGCAAGTTTTGCAATTGCAGTTAATAAAAGAATTCAGAATAAAAATTCTGGAGAATGGGCCAATTCTGCAGATTTTTTTAATGTTGTCACATGGTTCAAACTGGCAGAAAACTGTGCTGAAAGTCTGGGAAAAGGTGATAGAGTGCTTGTTACAGGAAGGCTTTCGCAGGAAAGCTGGAATGATAAAGATGGACAAAAAAGATCCGCCTACAGGATTATTGCAAATATAGTAGCTCCAAGTCTTGAGTTTGCAACCTGTAAAATAGATAAAAATGCAAGAGTTGAAATGCCTGTAAGTCAAAGAGAAGAGAGTAGTGAAGAGTTAATAGAGGGAGATCTGGATTTTAATGATGAAGATATACCTTTTTAGAGTGTATTTTTATAAGTTATTACTAAATTTATTCTTAATGTTTATTATGAAATAAATTTTTAAAATAAAAGGAGTTACATTTGGGTAGAAGGATTAATAAAACACAGAATGATAGAAATGCCATTGGCCCATCGGCTTTAATGGTGAGGCAGAGAAAGAGATACTGCTATTTTTGCAAAGAAAATATTGATTACATTGATTATAAAAATGTCGCAGTATTAAAAAAATTTGTTTCTGATAGAGGTAAAATAAGACCAAAAAGATCTACTGGAAACTGTGTTCAGCATCAAAAAATAATTGCTTCTGCAATTAAAAGGGCAAGGGAAATAGCGCTCATGCCTTATTATAGAAGATAATTTTTATAATTAATTGGAACTTTAATTTAGATTAATGATATGTCCTTTGATAATTTAAATAATGCCGGTAATAAGAGGGTAAATTTAGCTTTTATGATATTACTTACAGTAATTGCACTTGCGCTAACTGTATTTGTGCCTTTTTTAAATTTTTTTAGCCTTTCATTTTTGCCTGTGCCTGCAGCACTTCTTATGGTTAACAGAAGAGTAAGGGATGCCGTAATCTGTGCATTTGCTGGCGTTATATTGCTGTACATTTTCAATTATATACTTGCTACTGTTTTAATTGTGATTGTTCTAACTGTCTCATTTAACTACAGATATATTACAAGCAAGCATAAAAAATTATCTTTTATACTGGCAAGCATTTTTGCAATATTTGTATTATCAGCAGCATTATTTGTACTGATAGCTTCTATTGAGAGCAGGCAAAATATTGTAACTGGAGTGATTTCCGAATATTATAAATATGTTGATAATATAATACAGGATCCGATTGTAAAAAACTACCAGAGCCTGCTTCTTATTGACAGCAACCAGTTCAGTGCTTTGATGGGACAAACTCAGGAAATACTGCGCTATATACCAAAACTTGTACCTTCTTTTTTACTGGTATATTTTGGTATAGCCAGTTTTTTAAATTATTTATTTAGTTACCTTTTTTTTAAAAGATATGATATAAGCCTGAAGCCGCTTCCAGCATTTAAGGAGTGGGATTTGCCATGGTTTTTTTGCTGGGGAATGATATTAGGAATTACTTTGGTTATAATTCCGCGATTTAACAGAACTTTTTACACAATAATGTCTGTAGCTGGTTTAAACCTGATGATAATATTCGGATTTTTATATTTAGTCCTGGGGGCTTCAGCCCTCTGGGGGTTTTTTGAAAGGATTAATTTTAAGACTTTTTGGCGCTATATAGTATTAATTTTTATATTTCTTATGCCTGGATTAATATTGTTTTTGCCTGTGTTTGGATTAATAGATATCTGGGCAAATTTTAGAAAACTTAAAAGAACCTGAATATATTATAAGGAGGAAGTTTTGAAGATTATACTTATTAGGGATTATGAAAAATTAGGTTATGCAGGCGATATTATTAATGTAAAAGATGGTTATGCAAAAAATTATTTAATTCCAAATAATATTGCTCAGACAGCGACCACCGGTAATATTAAACAGATGGAGATTGTTAAGAAATCTTTGATTAAGAAAGAAGCAAAAAATATTGAGGAAGCTTCCAAAATCGGGGAAATAATTGACGGCATGCAAATAAAATTTGTAGTAAATACAAGTCCTGAGGGCAAGCTTTATGGTTCAATTACAAATAAAGATATAGCTGAAAAAATACTTGAAGAAAAAAATGTTGAAATTGACAGAAAAAAAATTGAACTTGATGAACATTTAAAAGAACTGGGTGTATATGATATTGGAGTAAAGCTCTATAAGGATGTTAAGGCAGTGATAAAAGTTGAAGTTGTAAGTGAAGGATTTGTGGAAGGTGCCCCAGAAGGTGTTGTAGTGGAAGATGCTGAAGAAAGTGTTGGATTGGAAGGTGCCCCAGAAAGTGCTGGAGTTGAAGTTGCTGAAAAAGATAATGGAATAGAATATGACAGCAAAGTTATTTCAGAAGAAAGTGCTTATGAAGTTGATGGGGTGGAAATTTCTGAGGCAAAAGATGAACAGAAGGTTTCTGAAGGTAAGCCCGACAATGATGAAAAAATGATTTCAGGTGAAGAAAATAATGAAAATATTGAAGAAAATAAGACCGAACCTGAACCGGACAATAAAAAACAATGAAATGAATGTTAAAATTCTTAGAGTTTTGAGAAGTGAAGAGGAAAAAATTTTTAAATATATAAAGGATGATGATAAATGCAGAATCCTGTTAGGAAAACAAATCAGATTACTCCACTTGATACCAGCAGACTTGATAGAGTTCCGCCCTATAATCTTGAAGCAGAAGAGTCAGTTTTAGGTTCAATGCTTATTTCAAGGGAAGCAATAATTACTATTTATGAGATAGTAAATGAAGAAGACTTTTACAGGAGAGCAAACCAGGAAATCTATAAGGCAGTAAGGGAACTTTTTGCACTGGGCGAGCCGATAGATACAATTACTGTTGCAGATTTTTTAAAGAAAAAGGGGCTTCTGGAAGAGGTTGGTGATAATACCTACATCCACTCACTTGTATCAAACTTACCTTTAGCTTCAAATGCAGAGTATTATGCGAGAATAGTGAAGCATAATTCAGTTTTGCGCAAGCTTATATATGCTGCTACGGAAATTGCTACTATGGGATATGAGGTTCCTGAAGATTTGTATAACACTGTTGACAGAGCACAGCAGTTAATTTTTGCTATTTATCAGGACTTGAATGAAGGGTCAAAAACTGGTAAATTTTCTGTGATAAAGGACATTCTTTCAGATGTTTATGAGCAGGTTGCAAGCCTTTATGAAAAAAAATCAGGAATAACAGGTGTTGCTACAGGTTTTGTGGACCTGGATAAAAAAACATCAGGCCTTCAGAATTCAGATCTAATAATAATTGCTTCTAGACCTGGAATGGGCAAGACTTCTTTTGCGCTTGGTATTGCAAGAAATGTTTCCATGATAGAAAAAATACCCGTTGCTATTTTTTCCCTCGAGATGTCAAAACAGCAGATAGCCCAGAGACTTATGTGCTCTGAATCAAGAATTGACCTGCAGAGATTGAGGTCTGGTAATCTGCGTGATGACGAATGGCCAAAGCTTGCAAGAGCAATTGAAAATCTTGCTGAAAGCAGGATATATATAGATGATGCTGCCTTTCTGACTATTATGGATTTAAGGTCAAGAGCAAGAATGCTTGTAAGTTCATATGGAATAAAATTATTAATAGTGGATTATCTCCAGCTTATGCAGTCAGGGGTGAATTTTAGAGAAAATAGAGTACTTGAAATAACTGAAATTTCAAGGAATTTAAAAAGCATTGCCAAAGAATTAAAAATACCTGTGGTGGCTATTTCCCAGCTATCCAGGGAGGTGGAAAAAAGGGATAAAAAAAGACCGCTTCTTGCTGATTTAAGGGAATCAGGAGCAATTGAGCAGGATGCAGATCTTGTTATGTTTATTTACAGGGATGATTATTATGATGAAAACAGTTCTCAGGCCGGGCTTGCAGAAATAAATATCGCAAAGCACAGAAATGGACCTACAGGAACGGTAAAATTGAAATTCTTCAAGGAATATACTTTGTTTGTTAATGCTGCAAAAACTCAGGCAGAGGATACTGAAATTGAAAATGAATAGAGGTGTTTAATAAAATGTCAGGTATTATATTACTTGGAACTCAGTGGGGAGATGAAGGTAAAGGAAGGATAACCGACCTTCTGGCAAGACAGATGGATATGGTTGTAAGGTTCCAGGGTGGTAATAATGCTGGTCATACTGTTGTGGCAAATGGAAATCAGTTTAAGCTCCATCTTATACCATCGGGAATTTTGTACCCGGATATAATCTGTGTAATTGCCAATGGAGTTGTTGTGAACCCTGAAGTCTTAATTGAAGAGCTTGATAATTTAGTTATCAAAGGCATAAGCACTGAAAATTTAAGGATAAGCGGCAATGCCCATCTTGTAATGCCATATCATATAATTTTAGATAAAGCAGGTGAACAGGGTCTTGGAAAATCAAAAATTGGAACGACACATAAGGGTATTGGTCCTGCTTATGCTGATAAAGCATACAGAAGCGGAATAAGGGTTCAGGACTTAACAGACCTTAAAATTTTTAAGGTAAAACTTTATGAAGCATTAAAACTAAAAAATGCAATTATTGAAAAGGTTTATAATCTTGAGCCGCTTAATCTGGAAGAGATATTTGAAAAATATAAAAGCTATGTGGGAAGAATCGGGAAATATATAATAGATACCTCAATGCTTATAAACAGGTTTCTGGAAGAAGGCAGGTTAGTATTCTTTGAGGGCGCCCAGGGCACACTTCTTGATATAGATCATGGAACTTATCCATTTGTAACATCCTCATCAACCATAGCGGGAGGAGCCTGTATAGGTGCAGGCGTTGGGCCCAAACAAATAAATGAAATTATTGGAGTAATGAAAGCTTACACAACAAGAGTTGGTTCAGGGCCATTTCCATCAGAGATTGAAGACAGAACAGCTGATTATATAAGAGAAAAAGGTTATGAATATGGTACAACAACTGGAAGACCAAGAAGATGCGGGTGGCTTGATGTCCTTATTGTGAAGTACTCCATAATGATAAATTCGATTGACAGAATAGCACTGACAAAGCTTGATGTGCTTTCAGGTATTGATGAAATTAAAATTTGTTATGCATATGATTACGAAGGAAAGATTTATAAGGATTTACCCCCGCACCAGACCATTATGCACAAGTGCAAACCTTTATACAAAGTATTAAAGGGGTGGAAGGAAAATATAGACAAGATAAAAACTTATAATGAGTTGCCTGAAAATACTAAAAAGTATATTGAAGAAGTAGAAAAATTGATAAAAATACCAATATCACTTGTAAGTGTTGGTCCTGAAAGAAACCAGATAATAATAAGGGATATAAATCTTGAAAGAAAGTTCTTAAATAGAGACAAAAAACCGCTTCTTGTTCTTTGAATTTAAGAAAGCATCTCTATTTTCGAGATAAAAATATAGTTACTGGGTTAAGGATGGTTATTGAAAAAACCTTTTGAAGACTTAAGCGGGCACGGTTGTCCCTTCGGAGGAGAGCGAAGTCTGAAACAGAGCATCCTTTTCCTCGCTGGGGAAAAGAATGCGTGTTTTTGAAATAACGCATCCTTAACCCTTAAAGTTTTAATTTAATTGATATTATGAAAATGGAGATACTGACTGAATTTAATTTACTCTCAAATTATTAATGTTTAACTGGCTGTAATTGACATTTCGTAAGGAAGGTATGCAGAAAAGGAATTATAGAGAAAAGAAGGTAGTTTATGAATATACTTGTTATAGGAGGCGGCGGAAGAGAGCACTGCCTTGCATGGAAAATTTTAAAAAGTGATGCAGATATAAACTTATTTGCAGTACCTGGCAACCCCGGTATAGCAGAGCTTGGGGAGTGCTTAAATATTGGTACGGGAGCTGAAAATTTTGGAGGTATTATTGATTTTGTAAAGGAAAAGGAAATAGATTTTACTGTTGTCGGTCCCGAGGCACCGCTTGTAGATGGAATTGTGGATTATTTTGAAGAAAGAGGGCACAAAATTTTTGGTCCTGACAGAAAGGCTTCAAGGCTTGAAGCAAGCAAGGTTTTTACAAAAGAGCTTTGCAAAAAATACAGCATTCCTACAGCAGAAAGCATCCAGTTTAGCCGTTTGGATTACGAAAATGCAGTAAAATATATTTGCAGTTTAAAAGAAGACAGCTATCCAGTTGTAATAAAAGCTGATGGTCTTGCAGCAGGTAAGGGTGTAATTATTACTGAAAACAGGCAGCAGGCAGAAGCCGCAGTTGATGACTGTTTTGTAAAAGATGTTTTTGGTTATTCAGGGGATTCATTAATAGTTGAGCAATATATTACAGGGTTTGAGGTTTCAATCCTGTGCCTGTGTGACGGTAAAAATATTATTCCTATGGTTTTAGCACAGGATTACAAAAAGATATTTGATGATGATAAAGGGAAAAATACTGGTGGCATGGGAAGCTACTGCCCTGTTCCAATGGTTGATGAAAGTTTATATAAAAAAATTATGGATGAAATCATTTATCCTACCTACGATGGTTTATTTAAGGAAGGAATCCTATATAAAGGTATACTTTATGGGGGTATTATAATCAGTGATGAACAGCCATTCTTGCTTGAGTACAACTGCAGATTTGGGGATCCGGAAACCCAGGCAATTCTGCCAAGACTTTCAGGTGATTTTCTTGAACTTCTTATAAAATGTTCTGAGGGAAATCTTTCGCAGACAAAACTGAACTGGGATGATTCAAAATGTGTATGTGTGGTAGCCGCTTCAAGGGGATATCCCCAGTCATCCTCAAGCGGTGACGAGATAACAGGAATAAAGAATTTTAAGGAACTGCAGGATATTTATATATTTCAGGCAGGAACTAAAAAAAATAATGGGAAATTATACACCAGTGGCGGAAGGGTGCTTAATGTTGTTTCAAAAGGAAAAACATTTAAAGAAGCAAGAGAAAAGGTTTATAATGCTGTAAGTATTATAAATTTTAATGGTATGCAGTATAGAAAAGATATTGCTCTTAGAGCAGAGGAGTGATAAATCTGAAAGAAATCAAATTGGTAATATATTTATAAAAGAAAAAAGGCTTAAGGACAACTGGTTTTTATCCTGTTTTGTGCCTTGAGCGAAGCGAAAGGAATGGCTATAAATATGGCAATTTCAGGAAAAAAAGTTGCAATAGTTATTGGAAGTGTTTCTGATGAGACAGTGATAAAGGCTGCTGCAGAAACACTTGAGCAATTTGGTGTTGGATATGAATTAAAGGTTCTTTCAGCACACAGAATGCCGAATAAGACAAGGCAGTTTGCAGTTGAAGCTGAAAAAAATGGGCTGGAGGTAATCATTGCAGGAGCAGGTAAAGCAGCGCATCTTCCCGGGGTTATAGCATCATATACAACACTGCCCGTTATTGGTGTGCCGATAAAAACTGATGACTTTCAGGGGCTTGATTCACTTCTTTCCATTGTCCAGATGCCCCCGGGTGTTCCAGTTGCAGCGGTCGCAGTAAATGGTTCAAAAAATGCAGCTCTTCTTGCTTTACAGATACTGAGTCTTAAATATGAAGAAATTAAAAGAAAGATTGCTGACTATAAGAGCAATCTTGAAAATATATGAAACTCCCCAACTGAAATCAGGGACTTCTTCTCCTTTCTATATAACAGTGGAAGCCTGTCCATCACCAGACTGAAGTTTGGTGATTTAACAGCAGACTAAAAATTACATAAATTACATATGCGTGATTTTATTTTTTCATAAATTTTATACTTCTATTTTTTTTATCTTTTTATTCTGCCAGAAATACCACATAAGTAAACTGCAGATGTAAGCGCTCCACTGAAGGTGGGTAGGCAAAATCTGAAGAAGTAAGTCATATGGGTC
>Ga0194126_10012960_pt1 | contig 10486 bp, 6 predicted proteins | sample TA2KigC150mmetaG_FD_148641 | JGI IMG/M metagenome (GOLD analysis project Ga0194126, IMG submission 148641) | Freshwater microbial communities from Lake Tanganyika, Tanzania - TA2015035 Kigoma Deep Cast 150m | ecosystem: Environmental > Aquatic > Freshwater > Lake | place: Tanzania: Lake...
GCCTTTGGTGCCCACGCCTGCCACAAGTAGTTTCGCGATGCCAAGGTCAATCAGTTTCAACTTGCCGTCCGGCGTGATCTTGATGTTGGAGGGCTTGACGTCGCGGTGAATCACCGGGTTCGGTTGGCGCGTGTGCAGGTATGTCAGCACGTCGCACAACTCTTGCGCCCACACCAACACTTGCGCTTCCGGTAGTGGCGCGCGGTTACGCGTCAGTTGCTCTTCCAACGTCTCGCCTTCGACGTACTCCATCACCAAGTAATCACGATTGCCCTCGCTGAAAAAGTCCATCACCTTGGGCAGCGTCGCGTGATTCAACTTGGCGAGGATACTCGCTTCCAGCCGGAACTGATCGGACGCGGCTTGCTGTTGCTCCGGCGTGGCGGTGGGATCCGGGTACAGTTCCTTGATCGCGTACAACGCGCCGCCGAGTCCGGTATGCTCGGCTTGGTAGACCGCGCCGTACCCGCCGCGCCCGAGCAAGCGCGCGATGCGGTACTTGTTTTGCAGAATGAGCGGCGCGCGGCAGTTGGCGCAAAAGCGCGCGGTGGGACGGTTGGGATGACCGCAGATCGAACAATTCATCGGCTATTTTCCTTTCCGGCGGAACGCAAGGCGGGTGCGCCCCATTTGCATCTGATCGCCGTTTTGTAGCACCGCGCTTTGGGCGGGCGTGTTGTTCACCCAGAGCGTTTGTCCGGGTTCCGCGCGGAGGGTGAACTTGCTGCCATCTTGCGCGATCGTCGCGTGCTTGGGCGCGATCAGCGGATCGCCAAACAGACCGACCTCACAATTATTCGCGCTCCCAACAACATTAATGCGTTTATCGAGCGGAAACTCACGCCCTTCGGTTGGACCGCTTGAGATGATCTTGAGCCACACATTTTTCAAGAGATCGGGAATCAGCCCGACGAACAGCCCGATAAACGCGCCGAGGATCACAAATCCGACCGCGCGATTTGTCAGTTGCAGACTCGATAGTCTGGCGATGGCGATGAATGTCACCCCCCCCGCCATCCCACCGAGCAAGCCGCCCAGTCCACCGAGCAGAAATCGTTTGGCGGAAAAGGTCAACACACCTTCCGCGATGCCGATGCCAATGCCGAAGATCGCCCACCCGATCACGCGGAAAGCATCACGCAGCAAGGAATCGTCGCCGAGTGCGCCTCCAATCCGGTACGCGCCTTCGCCAGCGAGTATTCCCAGGACTCCGCCGAGGATGCCGGTGATCAAACCGACGAGCAGACTGCGGAGCACAAGAACGAAACGCCCGGTCGCCAGTCCGCCCACGCTGCCGACCAAGACGCCGATGCACATTCCGATCAGGGCACCGTTGACGATCAGGTCCAGCCAAATTCCCACATCTGCCGGTTTGATGCGCAAGAGGAGATCAAGGATTACCCAGGCAATTGAGCCGCCCCACGCGCCGGCGAGTGCGTTATACGCTGTTTTGAATCGAAACGACATGGTCATTTCTCCTTTGTCATTGTGGTAAATCAATCAAGGGTCAGCGAAGGACCGTCCCCACGGTAGGCGTCGCAGTCGGCGTCCTACTAAAAGTGGGCGATGGCGTGACCGTTACGGTTGACGTCACGGTAGGTGTTGGCGTCGGACGACGCACGATCACAATGCTTTGCCGCTCGACGACAGGTGGAGTCATCGGCTCAAGCGACACCGCGATCTCAGCGCCACCGCTCGGCGCAACCGCGCGCACGAGCCACGAGCGCGTTGTAAAGTTCGCGCCGGCTTCAGGCGCGATCGCTTGAGTCGGTGTGCCCTCGACTAATAGCAATTCAGGTGGCAACTGCAAACGCACTTGCTGTCCCGCGCGCGGATCGCTGACGCGCGCGACGATGTAGAACGACGCGCCTTCGTCCACGCGATTCGAAGAGATGCTCACACCCAGATTCGGATTCCGAGAAGTGACGCTAGAAATTGTGCCCAGCCCGTAAAACGTGACAATTTGCCGCCGTTCCCCCGGCGCTAGCGGTTCGATGGGATAGTACAACCCGATCGCGCTGTCCGGCACACCGTTGACTGCGCCGTTGCGGCGCATCGGTGCGCCCACTCCGCCAACCGCGTCGAGATAGTTCCAGGGCACCTCGCGATTGAGAAAACCGGTAATCAGCACACGTTCCGGCGGCGTCGCTTCCCCGCCGCGCAGTGTAATCTTGACAATAACGCCAGGGTTGACGAGACTGGGTTGTTCCAGAACGTCAATAAAGTCAGGTGGCTGCTTGGCACGCAAGTCAACCGCGTGATCTACGATTCCCGTAATCCCCGGCACGGCAAACGGTACACCGTCGTTCGCGCCAATGTACGTGTCCAGCATCATTCGCAAACCGACTTGGTGCGAAATCGTATCACGGTTCTGAATGGCATACTCGATCCGCAACGTATCGTACCGATTCGTAATCGAACCGACGACGATGGCTACCCGCTGTGTGACGCGGATGTTTTTATATTCCCAATCCATCAACCACGTGTTTCCCTCTACATGATTTAGCGCGACGGTTGTGCCGGGTCTCTCGCCAAAGATCGGCGTGTCGCCATCCACATAGACGCGCGTATTGTTCGAATCGCCGGTTTTGCTGTACGTGAGGTTCCTGTAATCGTCGTCTGGGCGACTTGGGTCGCCAATCGTCGTGGCTAAACCAAAACGCCCGAGTGAATTAAAGCCCACTTGCACAACCGGTCCCGGATAATTGAGCGTCGCCGTGGGTGGCTCGGTTGGCAGAACAAATGTTGGCTTGGGCAACGGCGTTGGTGTCAGCGATGGCATCGGTGTCAGGGTCTGCGTCGGCGTCAGCGTTGGCGATCGCGTGGCGGTCGGTGATGGCGTGATGGGAGTCGGCGTTGGATTCGCGCTTTCCCAGGAATAGACGAAGAACAACCCGGAGCATAACGGCAACACAAGCAATGCCATCAAAAGAATGTGGATCAAGCCCATCGGCACGCGCCTATCCTTTTTTTGAACCGGCGGTGGTGGCGGCATCGCGCCTGGCGCAGGCTGCGCGGTCAGTGACGTCTGGCAAACGCTACAGAACCGAGCGGTCGGACGATTGATGTTTCCACACTTGGGACAGACGTTGCCACTTTGCCGCGCGGCTGGTTGTTGCGCGTGCGGCAGAGGCGGACTAGTGATCGGCTTGCCACACACCCCACAAAATCTCGCGTCGGGGCGAATTGGACTACCACAGTTCGGACATCTGGACAATGACATGTTCTTTCCCTTTCACGTACAGCGTTTGTTTATCTCACAACGTTTGCCCGCAACCCGCGCAGAATTTTGCGCCGACGCGGTTCATCCGCGCGCAGCGCGGGCACATCGCAAATTGCTGCGCCGGTTGGTTGCGCGGCTGGATACGCGGCATCGGCGCGACAGGTAGATTCGTCGGTTGCGCGAGCAGATTCGGTTTCGCGCGGCGCATTTGCACGACAAAGCGAACGGGTTCGGCAATTGTGCTCATGCCGAAGAACAGAGCAAAGAGCAATGCCAACCCCCATGTGGGAATGCTGATGATCAAGACCCAGAACCAATACGCGCAACCCTTGTCACGATGGCTCCGACTGGTTCGAATCTCGATGCACCCAGAATCTACCGGCCCCACCGATTCCCAGCCGTCCGCTTCCCACTTTTGCAATGCGGCAAGGATTTCGCGACGATAGTTTTGCCAGAATTCAAGTTTGGCACCGGCTTCGGTGTATGCGCCGGACTCGACGCGCGCCCACATCCCCTTGCCGGAGGGCGGAAAGTCGTAGACGAAATCTTTGTATTCCCAGTCCACGTTCCCGCGCGGCGCGCCGCGACCTGATGCAATCGGCGAACCGCAATGCAAACAAAATGATCCGGACGGTGTGTCTTTGCCGCAAGATGAACAGCGCACGGTGAAATCTCCTTTGCCAAGAGGTCAGAATGATTCCCAAGTCCCACTTGAATACAGAATGAATTTCCCCAACTTGCCCAGGTCAAGCACCAGACCATTCACAAAATCCTCTACGGCAGAATCGGTAATTGCTTGCTCTCTCTCCAAGGGTTGTCCGATCTGATCTTTCCACCCCGCGCACCACAATTTTCCAAATCCGAATATCGGACCGAGATCACCATTTTTGGCGGCATCGGCGCAAGCAGGGCTTGGATAGGGACCCGGATCAGGTTGACTTTCCCACCGCCCATTTTTGTAAACCGCGTAGATCATCAAGGTATTTTTGCGCCAGAGCATCAACCCTCTTTGAAAGTTCTGGTAGCCCAAATCCGATCTCTCCGCTCGCTTCGAACACCCAAGTTGTGTGCGAGACTTCCAAACACCTTGATAGAACACTGATGTGGGGCATGGCGCTATTGTTGGTACGTTTGGTTTCGTGGTTGCGATTGCGGCTGGGGCAACCGGTCGCGTCGTTGGTGAAGACGCTGGCATTGCAGTTGCCATTGGTGCTTGAGTCAGGACAACATTAGGCGATGACGCAGCCGATGGCGCGACCATAGTGAGTTGCGCGATCAGTGTTGACGACGGCAAAGCAGGTGAGGTATTCCCAGTTGTTGCACTCATAGGTATCGGCGTGCGCGTCGCCATCGCGGTCATCGTTGGCGCAGCAGAACCGATTAGGGCAATTCCGGCTATCACGAGTGCACAGATGCTGACGAGTGCAAGCGAAATTACTGCATACGGTATTTTGGTGTGACGTGCTGGTACAGTTGCCGAGATATTCGGTGACGCGCTTGGCACAGGCACTGTCGTTGTAATGGTTTTCGGTTTTCGCAACGCGGTTTGCATCTCTGTCGCGTTCTGGAAACGACGGAGCGGATCTTGGTCCATCGTTTTGAGAATCACTGCCTCAAGACCGGCTGAGAGTGTTGGATTCCACTGATGCGGCGGCACGACTGGCTTGGTCATCCGATCCGGCGCTTCGGGTGGCAAATGATTTGTGAGCAGTTGATACAGTGTAACGCCAAGCGCGTAGATGTCGCTACGCGCGTCTGTTCCACTGCCGTACTGTTCCATCGGCGAGTACGGCGCGGAAACCGCGCGCGCAGCGGTGGCGGTGCTGATACCGACGGCCATAAATTTGGCAATTCCAAAATCAATCAGTTTAAGTGTGCCGTTTGGCGCGATCTTGATATTGCTTGGTTTGATGTCGCGATGTATGACTTGCGGCTGCCGCGAGTGCAAATATTCCAACACCTGACACAAGTCATTCGCCCACTTGACCACATCTCGCTCAACTAGTGATGTACCGACGCGACCCAATCGCTCTTGCAGTGTCTCGCCTTCGACATATTCCATCACGAGATAGTAGCGACTGTTTTCGCTGAAGTAATCCCACACCTTCGGCAGCATCGGGTGATTGAGTCTTGCGAGCAGGTTCGCCTCAAGTCGAAATTGTTCCTCTGCTTGCTTTTGCTTTGCCAGTGTCGCTCCTGGGTCTGGCAACATTTCTTTGATGGCGTACTGCACCCCTGTGAGCGAGAGATGTTCCGCGAGATACACCGAACCAAAGCCGCCACGTCCAAGCAACCGCGTAATGCGGTACTTGTTTTGCAAAAGCAGAGGCGCGCCGCATTGAGAGCAAAAACCTGCAGTGGGATGGTTGAGTTGGTTGCAAACGGGACAGTTGTTCATCGGCCTAGTCACCTGAATTGAGCAAGGAATCATCAATGGGCATTAGCGCACGCCCCACACTCGAATTGTTCCATCGTTAGAACCGGAGACGATGGATTTACCATCCGGCGAAAAGGCGACACTGCCCACCACATCTGTATGTCCTATGAGTGTTCGCAGTTCACCTCCGGTTGCCGGATCCCACAATCTCACTGTATTGTCGCTTGAGGCAGACGCGAGTATTTTGCCGTCAGGCGAAAACGCCAAACTCCAGACGCGGTCGGTGTGCCCGGTGAGGGTTCGTAATTCGCGTCCTGTTTCTACATCCCATAATTTTACTTTATTCCCTGCAGTAGATGCCAAGATTTTTCCATCAGGCGTGAAGGCAACACTCCAAACCGGTTCGCCTGAACCTGGTGTCAACTCTCGTATGAGATAACCGAATAGAAAATTTGACATCACAGGAAAGGGTGTAGGTGAAGGAGTAGCACTCGCGACGCGTACCATCGTCGGTGTCAGCCAGAGTGTTGCCTCAAGTGTTGGCAAGAATGCTGGAATTGGAGGTGGGATACGCGGTGATGGTATTACCGTTGGGATAGACGTGACCGTTGGAGTGGATGCGACCATTGGTTGGGGAATGTTCGCGTACAATACCGTCGTCCCATTTGTTCGCCCTATAGCAACAGACTTGCCGTCTGGTGAAAATGCCCAACAATTCGCAGTTTGTTCCGGGTTAATGGCCCATCCCTGCGGTGCGACTCCGAAAACTCGCCCGGAATAACTCTGGAGCTTTTGTCCAGTTACCGTATCCCACAGCAATATTTTCGCATCATTCGAACCCGATGCAAGCGTTTTATCATCAGGCGCAAATACAGCACTCAAGACCCCCCCCTGGTGTCCTATGAGGGTTTGTATCAGATTCCCTCTAGTAATACCCAAAATTCTGACCGCCTTGTCGCTCGATCCCGACGCAATCATTTTACTATCCGCAGAAAATGCCACACTCAAAATCGCACTACCGCTGAACCCAAGCGTGCGTAATTCTGCGCCGCTTGCTGCGTCCCAGAACTTGATCGTTCCATCATCCGAAGCAGTTGCAAGTGTCCTGCCGTCAGGAGAGAACGCCACACTGAAAACAGAATCGGTGTGCCCACTGAGCGTACGTAGTTCGCGTCCTGTTGCTCGATCCCACAATCTGGCTGTTTTATCTCTTGAGCCAGATGCGAGTACTTTGCCATCGGGCGAAAACGTCGCGTCCAAGATTAGGTCAGTGTGGCCTATCAGGAATTGCCCTTGGTAACCTGTTTGAAGTGTTACACTGTTTTTATTTCTTATCACAACAGACTTCAAATCAGGCGCAAATGCAAGAACCTCCCCATCAAGTCTAGTCCCCGAAACAGCGTTTCCCGTCTCAGCGTCCCATAATACCCAATATTTTTCGCCCCCAGAAATTGTTTTCCCATCAACAGAAAATGCTGATACTTGAATTGGACCATACCCTGATGGTAACAATAACATGCGCAAGCCACGTCCCGCCGAAACATCCCACAGATTTACTTTACTCTCTGCTGCAGACGCAAGCACCTTGCCGTCCGGCGAAAAGATTAGATTTCGAATTGTATTGGGACGCCGATCTTCCGCTAGTTGTCGGTTTTCGGATCGCTGAGGGTTGAGCGCGGACACGTCCGTTGGAACTACTACCGTTGCGTTGGGCATCTTCGAGGCAGTAAACACGCTCAGTGCGGTACCAGTCGCTGTATCCCACAGTTGCACTGTGGCATAATCCAGAATTGCGGCAAGCGATTTACCATCTGGCGCAAATGCAATGCTCAATACTTGGTGTGGCGTCTCAATTAGTAAACTCTCTTGAAGCAACAAAGCATCATAGAGATGAATACCAATCGAGGAGACAATAGCAATTTGTTTGCCATCGGGCGACCATGTGACGGGACCAATCTTGCCTTTGCCCCATCGCGCGAGTTGGGCAATCTGCCCAATGTTGCCCGGTGAAATCAGAGTATTGGAAATTGGCACCGGCGTACCGGCTAGCGTGTAGGTTCGTGGCGTCGGTGTGACCATGTGTGACGCTTGCGGCGTGCTGCCAGATGCGATCGGCGTTGGTGCCGGAATCACAAATTTGGGCACAAAGACAAACAACGCAAAAACGCAAATGGCAAATAACCCCAGCCCACCCATTATGATGATTCCTGTTAGAGTTGGGCGTGATAAACGAGCTGGTGGAGTGTATGGAGCAGGTGGTTGACGCGGCGTTATAGGCAGTTGTCGCGATATAACCGGCGGCTGTCGTAATGTCTGTTCCATCGTCGCTACATTCGCGTACCGCTGATCCCCCGCAAGTGACATTGCTTGAAAAATGACTTGCTCAACCTCCGGCGTAACGCTCGCGTTGCGTTGGCGGATAGGAACCAGTAGCGTACCATACGCGCGGTTGGGTGCAGCAGGTGGCTCGCTGCCGGTCAACGCAAAGTACAGCGTCGCGCCAAGCGAGTACACATCAGAACGCTCATCGGTGCCGCCGGTGTATTGCTCTGGCGGCGCGTACCCCGGCGAACCCAAACCGCGCGCGCCCGTAATCGTCATTTGCCCGGTCAGCATCACCTTGGCAATTCCAAAATCTACGAGCATCGCTCTGCCATCCGGCGTGATGATGATGTTTTGCGGCTTGATGTCGCGGTGGATGATGTGGTTCGCGTGCAGATAGCGCGCCGCATCCAAGACCTGGAACATCCACGTCAGCGCGTCTTGTTCGTTCAACATTCCGCGCGCCTGGATGATCTGCTCCAGGTTCTGTCCCGCGATATAGTCCATCACGAGGTGCTGTGCGTTGTTCGGCTCGATGAAATGGTCAATCACGCGCGGCAAGTTGGGGTGATGGAGCGCGGCGAGGATGTTTGCCTCAGTGTGAAACAACTGCGGGTCGCCGCCGCGATTCTCTTTGACGACGACGCGATTGTTGCCCAGGCGCGAGTCGGCGGCTAGGTACACATCGCCCATTCCGCCGCCGCCGATGCGCTGGATGATTTGGTAACGATTTTGGAGAACAGTTCCGGTATTCAACATTGTTTTGCTCCATATCGCAGGACAAGTTCGTTCTGCGCGTTTATCATTGAATCTTCGCTGGGATGGCTATGTGCCGCAAGATTCACTGGGTGCCATCCAGGTTGAAGATCGCCTTGAACTCGCCCAAACACACGAGTTTGATGTTTGTCCGGGCTTGTGGATCAGGATCGAGCGACCAAGTGCTTTGCTTCATCACTGTCAATCCGGGACCCGCCGTGAAGATTCCCGAACTGGTCAAATTGGAGGTGCGAATAACTCCAATTCCGTCTATGAGGTAACAGCGTTCATCCAACGTCGTCTCATAACCCTGGTTCAAGTTCACAAACACTATTTCCGTTGTCAGGACGAACTGATTCGAGTAGGAGGTGCTCTTGGCAATAGACGCCCGCTGGAGTGTGATTTTGGCTTTCTGTGGAATTTCTATCGAATCGCCGACGTTTTTGAAGGCGGTGCGCGGTTGGTCGGTTGGAAAGGAAAAGACGCGCGGCGCAGTCAGATCAACATCGTCAAAACCTGGTATCTTGATGCGGACCGGACGCGCGGCTTGAGCCGCGCGAAAACTGACCGTCAGCAGTCGCGCTGAGTACGAAGGATTATACCCGGCGATTCGGAATTTGGGCGGAATTTGGAGATCAACTGCGACGTTCTGGATGTCAGCGACAGGATAAATGTATCCTTCTTGCGTTTCCACATTCGCCGTTGCTCCGCGAAATGACAAGGTCGCCCAGGTATTGCTTTGGTTTTCCGCAACCAAACCCACTTGGTACTGAGTGTACCCTTCGCTAGTTCCTCCTGGCTTGATTGCGCTGGCGTAAAGGCGCCAGGTCGGCGGTGGAATCGGAGTGGCGGTGGCTCGGCTCGCTTGGGCAGGCGCGCTGATCGAGATGGACGGATCGTCGTAATTGGTGAAGTCCAAAGTCGTCACACGGATATCGTTACCGGATTGAGACTCGAAGGTCCATTTGCGTAGTTGCAGACTGCGCGGATCGACAAGCCAGGTAGCGGTCCCTGTTGCGTAACTCCCCATCGCATTCCGACACTCGGCGATGACTTGCCACATATTCACATTCCCGAGTTTTGTTGTAGAAACCCCACCGCGCGGGGTACATCCTGACGAACTCAGTTTGACGACAGAGATGATTGAATCCAATGAGATCGCCGTCGTTGTGGGCACATAACTCCAGGCGCTATTGCCGCATCTTGTATAACTAGTCTGTCCGATCGCTATCGTTTCCTGATCTCGTTTATCCTCACATCCTTCGGGAGAGGTATACCGCACCTTGTCAGGAGAAACGAAATCTTGAGACAAGGTCTCCGAGTCTCCTTGATAATTCGTTGTCGTCTTGATCCGGACGCTCTTGGACTTGGCTACCGCGTCTAGCGATTTTGCGATCAAAGAGCTCGCACTCGGTGGCGTAGCCGTCGGCGCAAAACTGATCGGAGAATCAGGGTTGCTGAAAAAGAAGAACGCCGCAAGGCTAGTAATACACGCACACACGACACACCCCAGGATCACAGCCCCGAGAATCACCCAAACTCGCGCCCTGGGAGGAAGAGCAGGCGTGAGCGCCGAAGGACTCCCCGAATCCGTTTGATCGTTTGGTTGAAATACTGGCGCGGGTACGGCAAGGTTGACCTGGGTCGGCTGGGCCGGGGAAAAGGCGTCAACAGGCAGCGTAGTCCCGCAAACGCCACAAAAGCGATATCCCGCTTTGTTTTCAGTTCCGCAACTAGGGCATTTCATTTCACACCTCCTCGTGATGATCTGGTACTCTATCCCTGGACGAACGCCGGGATCCTGGTTA
>Ga0194126_10012965_pt1 | contig 10484 bp, 10 predicted proteins | sample TA2KigC150mmetaG_FD_148641 | JGI IMG/M metagenome (GOLD analysis project Ga0194126, IMG submission 148641) | Freshwater microbial communities from Lake Tanganyika, Tanzania - TA2015035 Kigoma Deep Cast 150m | ecosystem: Environmental > Aquatic > Freshwater > Lake | place: Tanzania: Lake...
TCTCTTGGAATCCGATCTGGCGCGCTCCAGTCTTTCCAACCATCCGAGTTGTACTTACTTGCCCTGTAATTGCCAACACAGGAACTGAATCATAGTAACTGCAGCAAAGCCCTGTTATGAGGTTGGTAGCACCAGGGCCACTAGTAGCTATTGCCACTCCAATATTATTTGTGACCCTTGAGTATGAATCAGCACACATGGCTGATGCCTGTTCATGGTGGTTACAAATATAATCTATTGAGCTATTGTTAGCAATCGAGTGAATTAAATGGAGCGATGCCCCACCTGATATTGCAAATACGTGTCGAACGGACTTCGATACTAGAAAGTCTGCAACTATATCTGATACCTTTTTCTTGCTTACCATGGCATTTCCTTTCTGGCTGAGATAAAAAGAGACCCATGTGTGTACGAAGTCGGCATATCCGCAAGAGATTCGACCTTCGACCAAGATAATGCTTGGGCAAATAGATTAATTCTTGTTCCTTCAAAATGGCTATAGATTATACTTGCATTTTCCTCTGATCCGATCTCTATTAACGCATCAGTTGTTATCCATTCGGATGGACTTGTTGAGCTTATAATTGCCGCTTCATGGCCCTCTACATCAATTTTAAGAAGACCATGATCTGCTAAGATCTTTCGAAACGACTTCGTAGGAACTATAAACTTCTGAAGTTCGCCGTATGGGTCTTGTTTGGCCCCTGACAGATGGCTTCCAGTTGTGTTACCCACAACTCGTGTGAATTCGGCTTCTCCTTCTTCTCTAGAAACCGCACTAGCGTGAATTTCTGGTGATACACCATTCAGCTTGCAATTGAGCCTGAAACGCTCAAGATGATCTGGATCAGGTTCAAATGAATCCACCTTATATCCTAATTTACTCAGACATATTGAATGAAGTCCGATATTTGCTCCTAGATCCGCAACCTTACTATAACGGTCTCTATTTCTTGCGTAGAAAGAAAATATAATAAGCTCATCTAGGCCAAAGAGATGTGTAGAGTCTATAGCCCCCATAGAAAAGAAAGGTAAGTGAAAATTCCCTAACCCAATCAGTCGGGAATTGCATTCTGAGTTTTTACCGTACAGTTCTTGTATGGCGGGTTTTACAAGACTATCTAAATAGGTATAAATCGATGAATTCCGTGAGTGGTATCTCCACAGAGATGGTAGTGCTTCCAGAACGAAATTTAGCGAACAAAGCGAATCTTTCATTGAGAGTACCAGTGCTTAGCGAATTCATTACCATGCCTTCGTAGCTTTAAGGCATCATAATCTGATGATATTAACCCAATGAAGTCATCGGAGTCAAATGGATCATTGGCTGTACTAAAGTTTCGTCCTCCAACAATCTCCTTGCTTTTAGAAAATACCCACATAACACTCCGTACAACCTCCTCCATCGAAACAAAATCATTCTCTCGTATCCGCCTTTTGGTCTCTTTGAATGCTTCCAACTCTTCTAAGCCCTGCGCCAGCGACTGCTCATGTATCTTTGTATTTACCCAGCCTGGTCCAATTATTGTGAAACAAATATTATCCATTTCTTCATTGAGCAACTCCACAAGCTTCATTAATGCGATCTTAGATATTATGTATGCTGAGTAGTCTTTCGGCGCTGAGTTTGTTCCTCCTCCAGCAAAAAATACCACCCTAGGCATTTCTCCCCCCCTTGATGGGAGCAACTTGCGCAAAAGATATACCTGATTCGTAAAGTTAATATTAAAAGTCGCAACCCACCCGTCAATATCTATGTCTCCAAAGGGTCCTATCGGACTCATCACAGCAGGGCAGAAAACAAGGCGTTTCCATACATATTCCTGTGAAAATCTTTCAATAAAGCCATTTATTGAGTCTAATGAAGAGACGTCTAGCATGTAAACTTCATCGGCGTCTTCATCTGATTTCGACATTGATCTCGATGTACCGACAACCTTATCGCCCAGTACTTTTAGATGGTCAGAAAGTGCTTCTCCAATACCACTCTTAGCGCCTATAATGAGTGTACATCCTTTGAGAGCCATTAGAACGGCCCTGTGAAATTTGGATTTGGCTGGTCCCTAGGACAATCATCTCTAATATGTTCGAGTTCAACTGACTTAATCTCAAATATCTCGGCTACTTGCCTCACGATATCATCTGATGTTGGATAGTAAGCCGCTGCCATCGCGTAACTGGTAGGTACTGGGTGACTTGGTAGACATATTCTTCTTGGCCTTGACTTAAGGTTGCCACCTAAACCCTCAGAAACGCAACTTATTATCTCACTACTAATTCCACAGGATGCATCGGCATGGTCGACTATAACAATCCTTCTCGTTTTCTCAATTGAAGAAATGATTGTCTTTTTGTCTAGCGGCTGAACGGCCCTGAGATCAATTACCTCTGCTTTAATCCCTAGCTTACCCAGCTTCCTTGCGGCCTCTACGCATTCCACCGTCATATATGAAACGCCCACTAATGTCACGTCTTCACCCTCTTTCACGACAGAAGACCTAGATAATGAGACCTTGTATGCGACATCTGGAACTACGCTCGTTGTGTTGTGCAGCCATCGATGTTCTAAAACTAGCACCGGTCCGTCGTCCTCTGCTGCCGCTAGCAACAATCCCTTCGCATCATAGGCCGTTGATGGCATTACAACCTTCAACCCAGGGATATGTGCAAACCACGCATGTAGGCTTTGGCTATGCTGTGGACCTTGTCCCCAGCCGCGACCAATTATCATACGTATTACAAGTGGAACTCTCATAGTTCCATTAAACATGTAATGCCACTTTGCTGCTTGATTGACTATTTGATCAATCGATACCAGGGCAAAGTCAAGGCGTTGATGGGTAAGGATTGGCCGCATGCCAGTGATTGCGCTGCCGATTGCGATCCCAGTGATTGCATTCTCCGATAAAGGGATGTCAAACACACGCTCCTTTCCGTATTTCTCCTGCAACCCCAACGTCGTGCCAAAAATACCTTTGGGGTCAGGGACTCCAAGCCCCATTAAGTAGCTATCTGGATACTTGGCTAGGCACACGTCCTGCGCTTCACGCAGGGCTTCTGCATAGGTGAGCTCTCTTGTTCCTCGTTCCGGTTCAGGCTCAGTCTCTTTTGGAGGTGCATACACATGCAAGCCTGCTGAAGCAGCATCAGGAAATGGATCGCTGATTGCTGCTGAGAAAGCGGCTTCAATTTCCTCCCGGATGGCCTCGATCTCAGTTGGCTCCAGAACCGTTGATGTTTCTTGAGCGATTATCGCTATAGGATCACGTCGCCTCCACTCATTGAATTCATTTTCCGTTCGGTAACCTATGTCATTGTCGTAACTAGGTCCACAATGCTCTAGCCAACGGTAGGTAGACAGCTCCATGAATACAGGGCCCGCACCTTGGCGCAAATCTTGCACTGCGGCTGAAGCCTTTTCACAGACTTCAAGCACGTCATTCCCATCGGCTTGCACTGTCTTCACACCATGGCCGGCCGCCAGATCTGCAATCGTTCGCTGAGGAGGCTGTCTTACTTCTAGCGGTGAATACACGGAATACAGATTATTTTCACAGGCAAACAGAATCGGCAATTTCTTGAGTGCGGCGAAGTTTAGGCTTTCATGCACCACGCCTGCCTCTATTGCCCCGTCTCCAAGAAACACAACTACAGCTCGCCCTTTACCCTCGCGCTGAGCCGTGAGAGCTGCACCAACTGCAATCGGCACCGTGCTTCCCACAATCGGCGTAGAACCAATGAATCCAGCCGCCTGATCGGTGAGGTGCATCGATCCGCCTTTGCCTCCACAGCATCCCGTGGCTTTCCCGTAAATCTCTGCGAGCATCGCCTTGAGATTGCCGCCCTTGGCGAGGTAGTGGGCATGATTTCGATGACCGGAAAACACCCAATCTGTGTGTTCAAGGGCAGCGCATACGCCCACGGCCGCTGCTTCCTGGCCGATGCTGATATGCACAGGGCAACGCATCTGCTGCTGTGGATAACGTTTTGCGATTTCTTCTTCTACCATCCGGATCCGTATCATGGACCGAAGCAGATTCAGCGGTGCTGTCATCGATATAGGGTTGTCTAGCTTTATGTCCATGAATCAGAGCTTCAGCTTCTGCATCCACTTCACCGTGTAACAGGTTTCGTCTTCTGTCAGGGCGTTCTGTTGGAAGGCCTCGGCGATCTCGCTGATGGCATTGGCAACGCTGTGGCTGGGCTGGAAGCCGGTGGCTAGCAGCTTGCTGGAATCTTGGCGGTAGGAGCGGGGATCATTGGAGCCACTCACCACGATCTCGGCGCCGATTCTGCTCTTGACGCGTTCGGCGATTTCGAGAATCGAGATGTTTTCAAAGCCGGCGTTGTAGCAGCCACTTGGGATCTCGGGATGGGCCAGGAAATGGCGGTAGACGTTGGCAATGTCTTGAATGTGGATGTTGGGCCGTGTCTGATCGCCGCCGAACACGGTGATGCAGCCATTTTTGAGCGCCTGATAGCTGAGCATGTTCACGCTCACATCCAGTCTCATACGAGGTGACACACCGCAGACGGTGGCCGGGCGGATGCAGTGCACGTGCATCTGATCCTGATAGGAGAGGAACACCCGCTCAGCCACCATCTTGGTTTTGTTGTACACCGAGATCGGTACCAGGGTGAGGTCTTCCGTCACTTTCGGCTCGTCTTTCACCCCATACACACTTCCGGAGCTGGCGAAGATGAACTGCTTCACTCCCGCACGCACGGCCCGATCGCACAGCTGCTGCCCGGCCAGCACATTCACCTCCCAGCTAAGGGTGGGGTTGAGCTCCACCGCTGGGTCGTTAGCGATGTTGGCCAAGTGAATGATCGCCTCCACGCACGGGAATCGCGTCGGTTTCGCGAATATCGAGCTGGAGGTTGATGAGATTGGGGTGCTGCGGCAGGTGGTTGCCGAACCACTGCGTGTCAACGCTGACTACCTGATGGCCATCGGCCAGCAGCAGCGGCACTAACACCGAACCTTTGTAGCCGCAGCCACCGGTGACCAGAAGTTTCATGCTTTGTGTTGATAGGTCCAGGGAAGGGTCTTGAGTTGATCGATGTTTTCGTCCACCCAGGCCAGGGTTTCGGTGAGGCCCTCTTCAAGGCCCACCTGATCATTCCAGCCGAAGGCCTCCCGTATCGAGGTGCTGTCGAGCAGGTAGCTCTGGTCTTTACCCAGTCGTTCACTACTCTCCTCTACCACGGCGCTGGAGGGCACCCCGCAACGCTCGCAGATCCGCTCCACCAGCGCGCGGATGCTGATCGGCTCGCGGGTGGAGAGATGCCAGGTGCTGCCTGGATCGGCCTCCAGCGCCAACCGCAGGGTGGCCTGCATGGCATCGCTGATGTGGATGAAGCAGCGTTCGGAATAGCCACCGCCGTGAAGTTTGATTGGCTTGCCGGTGCGGGCGCTGAGCATGGCCCGGGGAATGATGCGATACAGCTGCTGGCCGTGCCCGTAGACATTTGCCGCCCGTGTGAACACCACAGGAAAGCCATAGGCCTTGTGGAAGCTTTGCAGATGAAGGTCGCATGCGGCCCGACTAACGGCATACGGCGTGCTGGGGGAGAAGTGATTGTGCTCGCGGATCCAACCTGTATCGGTGCTCCCGTACACCTCGGGGGTAGTGACATGCACGTATTTCTGCAGGAAAGGTCGTTGACGCAGCGCGTCATGCAGGGCCACCTGGCTTACCACATTGGTCTGATACCAGTGGGTAGGGTTGAGCCAGCTCTCCGCCACCATACCCTGGGCCGCAAAGTTAACGATGATCGCTGGTTGCACCCGATCGATGAGCTCAACCAGTGCGGTGAGCTCTGTGTTGAGATCAACAGTCTGGAATGCAAAATTCTCCAGATTGGCAAGCGTATGCCCTGTTGACGAATCAGGCCAGCGATAGGGCAGAAACACGCTGTCAGGCTCACAGGAGCGGCTGACCCCCCACACCTGATGTCCGGCCCTGAGGGCTTCGGCTACAAAGTGGGAGCCACTGAAGCTGTTGCTACCAATGACCAGGACCTTGATGCTCATTGCGCCAATGCTTCCTTCAGGCTGCTTCGGAGGGTGTCGGCGGCAATCGGGGTGTTGCCCATGGTTTCGACGGCTAGTGCTGCCATGCAACAGGCCAGGGCAGCTGTAGGCATCATCGCCTGCCGGCTGGCTAAGCCAGTGGCCATGACGGCCAGCACCGAATCGCCTGCCCCTGCGACATCGAGAGGATTGACCGACAGAGCCGGGAACGGCTGGCTGCGCATCTGGCCGTCGCTATCGCGGTCGTACACAATGAATCCTTCTGCAGCCAGCTTGATCAGCATCCTGTGGCAACGAGTGCTTTCTAATAGCTGCTGGCTCAGGCTTTCCAGGCCACTGTCCTTGTCTTGCAAGGCCAGGCGCAGCTCCCGCTCGTTGGGGCATAGCAGTGAAAAGTCTTGAAAGCGTGTGATCGATCCCACCTGGCTGCTGCACTGGAGATCACCGAACAGCAGTAGGTCGTGGCGCTGGGCCAGCTTGGCCACAGCCTGAAGCACCCGTGGGGTCACCACCCCATAGACAAAATCGGACACCACAATGCCCTGGGCCTGCGGGGCCAGGGCCTCCAGCTTGGCGATCACCTGCGCTTCGATGGCCGCTTCGAGGTTGTGCTGCTCGAGCCGGCTCACACGAAACAGTTTTTGGTTTTCGACCACGTAGCGCTTTTTGAAGGTGGTGGGCCTTGAGGGGTCGCGCGTCAGGGCATCACCGATGCCCTGGGCTTTCAGCTCGCGTTGAACCAGCTCGGCGGTGCTGTCGTTGCCAACGACCGAGACCAGATCGCACTGGGCCCCCAAGGCGCGAATGTGCGCGGCTACGACTGCTGCAGCACCAATGAAGTTTCGCTTAGCCAGCTCGCGCACCACCACCACCGGCGCTTCGGCGCTCATGCCAATTGCTTCGCAGGCGGCGTACTGGTCGACGATCGTGTCTCCCAGTACAATCAGGCGTGCCTGGGACCACGCCTGCATCGACTCCACCAGATGCCCATGGCTGAGCCCCTGGCGCTTGCAGGCCTTCTGGAACTCTAGACGGCGCTGCATGCGCAGGTCTCGCTCCGAGGTGGTCAGTAGCTCGGCGCTGGCGTAGTGCACTTCGCCGGCGTGGTACTGCACACTGCCGCCCTGGCGTTTGAGCAGGGCCAGCGGTTGCTGAAGCCTGGCTGAGCTCTCCAGTTCGGTGCCAAGAACCACAATGGACGGTTGCAGTTGGCTGATGGCCGGGCACAGGTCATCAGCATGAAGCAGCACGATGGCGTCGGCCAGTCCCAACAGGCCCAGGGCTTCAGCCCGCTCCTGTTGAGTGAAGGGATAGGGCTTGGTCTGGGGTTGGCCTGCATCGCCAACAAGTGCCACCACCAGCTGCTTCCCCAGGCTCAGGGCATGGCGCAGATAGCGAATGTGCCCCGGGTGAATGGTGCTGAAGTGGCCGTAGGCCAGCACACAACCCTGGCAATCGTGCGCCTGATCCAGCGGCAACAGGCGAGTACTCATAGCTGCAGCATCACCCTGCCGGCGGTGGCGCCATCTCGCATCGCGGCGATGGCGTCATTGATCTGCTCCAGCGAGTAGCGGGCGCTCACAAAACGATCGAGCTGTAAGCGCCCTTGCTGCAGCAGCCGCAGGTAGCGGGGGATGTCGCGCTGGGGTTGGCATTCGCCACCATGAGAACCCATCAGCACTTTGCCGAAGTGCAGCGGCAGTGAGTACAGGTTCACCGTGTTGCCCTGGCGCGGCACACCCACCAAGATCACACGCCCCTGACTGTGGGTGAGCCGGTAGCCCTGCTCGATCACGGCCGGTGAACCCGTGTTGTCGATGAACACATCCAGGGGCTGCCCCGCCAGCACCTCTTGGATGCGAGATTCGGCATCATCGCGGCTGCTGTTAATGCAGTGGGTGGCTCCCAGCAGCTGGGCCAACTCAAGGCGGCTGTCGAACAGATCAACAGCCACAATCACCGAGGCCGACACCAGAGCAGCGGCCTGGATGATGTTGAGGCCAATTCCTCCAGCACCAAACACCACCACCGATTCGCCCATTTTGAGCTGGGCATTGTTTTCAATGACGCCAAAACCGGTGGTGATGGCACAACCAAACAGCGCGGCAGCCTCGGGGTCGGTTGTGGCCGGCACCTTGGTGCAGCGGTTTTCGCTCACCACGGCATGGCGGTTGAAGGTGGTCACCCAACCGGCGTTGAGGGGCTGGCCGCGCCAGCGGTACTGGGGTGGGTCGGCCTGGATTCCTGCTCCAGGGCGCCAATGCAACACCACGCTGTCGCCGGCTTGCACATGCTTGACCCCTGGGCCCACCTCCAGCACTGTGGAAAACCCCTCATGACCCATCAAATGGGGCAGATAGCGATCGGGACCTTTGACGCCCTCGATCTCTCCCAGTTGAGAACCGCAGATGCCGCTCACATGAACCTGCACCAGAACCTGGCCTACGCCCAGCTCAGCTGGCAGCTCGATCGTGTCCACCACCAACGGCTCGCGTTGGGCCACCAAAATCGCAGCCTGGGTGGTTGTAGGGCGTTCCGGCTTCATTCGAAATAGATGAACGAGTGGTCACCGCTGTAACCCGTCTGCTTGAACCACCAATGCCAGGCTTCCGGTGTGTTGAATGCTTCGCAGGTCACCTGCCAGTAGAGCAAATTAGCTTTCTCGGCTTGATTTCTCCAGCTTTCCACGCAGAGGTATTTGTTTGTCTTGCCAACACGCTCCATCTCTCTCAGCGCCGGATCTAAATCGTAAGCGTGTAAGCAGTGAAGGGTGTTGATTGAAATCACCAGGTCAAAGTGATTGTCAGGCCAAGGCAAGGCAGTGGCAGAACCCACTTGCAGCCGATCACGAATCTGTTCCTTGCAGTTAGCAATCGCATAAGGAGAGATGTCGATGCCGTAGATCTCCGCATCGGGAATCACCTTCAGAAAGTCGTACAGCAGAAAACCCTTGCCGCAGCCAATATCCAGGATCTTTGGTTTTGCGGGTAGCTGGTAATGCTCGGCCATTGCCCGCGCCACCTTCTCCCAGCGACCCTCGAGATAGCGATAGCCGCCGTAGCAGATGCGGCGGTCGCCATCCCAGTAGTCAAAGTCAAATCGCTTGGCCAATTCTGCAGCCTTGGCCTTGGGAAAGTCGGGATCGTTCACCCGAGCCAGGTAGTCGCGCTGAGTGCTCTTGTGGAGCACGCTCATGAAATCGATTTCGGCCATCAGCTCAGGGCACTCAGCTCACAGGGTTTGTCGTTGTTGAGCCACTGCATGCACAGATGGCCCACAATCAGCTGTGTGTCTTCGGCAACCTGCATGTCGTCGATCTCAAAATGAATGACCGTGTCGGCCAGCTCTCTGCAACGGCCGCCGCTGAACGCCAGGATCGCAAAACTCGTGATCCCCATACTGTTGGCTGTTTCCAGCGCGCGCACCACATTGGCCGAGTTGCCGCTGCCCGAAAGCACGATCAGCAGATCTCCTTTCCGCCCCTTAACCTCTAACTGGTGTGAATAGATGTTGTCATAGCCGGTGTCATTGGCCAGGCAGGTGATCACGCCCGAATTGGCTGGCAGTGCTTCCACCCGCAAGCCAGGCACTTTGGTTCCAGGACCGCAGGCGCCGATGCCGTAATGCAGATCATTGGCCAAGTGGATCGCATTGGCCGCACTACCGCCATTGCCGCAGATGTACACGTGCCGGCCCTCGATCCAGGCTTGGCGCAGGGCCAGGGCCAGGGTTTCAGTGGCCGCCAGATTGGCTGCAGAGAAGCAACCATGAAGGCGGTTCAAGTAGGCCCAAGCAGCTGGTGCAAACGTACTGTCGATGGTGGTAGCCAGGGTCATGGCTGTTGATTCAGCAGCTGTTGCGCTGTGGCCAGTGCCTCGAGCGTGCCGATATCCAGATAGGCCTGATCGGTGTGCCATGTCTGGATGCGGCCGATCAGCCTGGGGATGACCTCGGTGCTGAAGTCGCTGGGTGGTGGTGCCATGCGGTTGAGTTGATCCAGCAGGGGTGACTCGAAGGCGTAGAGGGCTCCGTTAGCCCTGTTGCCCGGTGGGTCCACTACTTTCTCATGGAAACCCTGGACGATGTCCTGGTCATCAAGTTCGACGATTCCGCAGCTGCTCGGGGTGTCGGTGTTGAAGGTGAGCATGGTGAGTAGGCACCCCGCCTGTCGGTTGTAATGGGCGCTCAAAAACGGCCGCAACCCCTCGGCCATGGCGTTGTCGGCGTGGATCAACAGGCCTGTGCAACCCTCAAAGAATTCCTGATTGGCCAGCAGAGTGCCTGCTGTCCCCAGCAGCTTTGGTTCGTACATGGTGTGCACGGCCATTGTGGAGCTGTGCCAGCCCTGGAGATAGGTTTCCACCTGCTCAGCCAGGTAATGGGTGTTGACCAAGACCGCGGTGCAGCCCGACTGCTCCAGCTGGCGCAACCACCGGCTCAGTAGCGG
>Ga0194126_10012969_pt1 | contig 10483 bp, 8 predicted proteins | sample TA2KigC150mmetaG_FD_148641 | JGI IMG/M metagenome (GOLD analysis project Ga0194126, IMG submission 148641) | Freshwater microbial communities from Lake Tanganyika, Tanzania - TA2015035 Kigoma Deep Cast 150m | ecosystem: Environmental > Aquatic > Freshwater > Lake | place: Tanzania: Lake...
AAGAGGATGCCGAAGGAGGCGCTCGAGGCCATGGACGTCGAGGGCATCGACGTCGGCATCCTCTTCCGCACGTGGGCGAGCCAGGCCATCAACGTCGACGGCCTCGAGCCCGCGTTCGCCGCGGCGATGGCGCGCGCGTGGAATCGCTGGATCATCGACTTCTGTCAGGAGAGCCGGGACCGGCTCAAGGCCTCGGCGCTGATCCCGATGCAGGACATGGATCTCGCGGTCGCCGAGGCGCGCGCCTCCGTGCGCGACGGCGCCGTGACCTTGGTCCTGCCGTCGCACATGGTCAACAACCGGCCGATCTACGACCGGTTCTACGATCCGCTGTGGGCCGTGGCGCAGGAGCTCGACGTCGCGGTCTCGTTCCACGGCAACCACGCCGCGCACGCCGAGCACCTCGCGAAGCGCTACCTCGACAACCTCGTGCTCAGCCACGCGTGCGGCCAGCCGGTCGAGATGATGCTGACGCTCGGCGCGGTCGTCACCGGCGGCGTGCTGTCGCGGTTCCCGCGGCTCCGCATGGCGTTCCTCGAAGGCAACTGCAGCTGGCTGCCGTGGTGGCTCTGGGCGCTCGACGAGCGCTGGGAAGCGTGGGGCGATCAGGAGCTCTTCGGCCAGGACGCGCTGCCGTCGGAGCTCTTCCGCCGTCAGTGCGTCGTGTCGGTCGAGCCGGAAGAGGGGCTGGCGAAGCACGTGGTAGCCGAGCTCGGCGACGAGAACCTCGTGGTCTCCACCGACTGGCCGCACGACGACTCACGCTATCCGCACGCGGTCGACACGTTCCTCGAGCTGCCGATCGCGAAGGACAGCCAGCGCAAGATCCTCTGGGACAACTGCGCGCGCCTCTACAGGCTGTGAGGGCGGAGCGATGAAGATCACCGCCGTCGAGAGCATGCTCCTGCGCGTCCCGACGCCGAAGCCGATCGCGCTGGAGTTCCCGCAGCAAGGCCTCGTCACCACGCTGATCCACACCGACCAGGGCGTCACCGGGCTCGGCTACTCGCTCGCGATGGGCGGGGGCGGCGCGGAGGCGATCCAGGTCTATCTCGAGACGCGGCTCAAGCCGCTGCTGATCGGACAGGATCCCCTCTTCGTCGAGCGCCTGTGGGAGCGGATGTACCGCGCCGACCGCGGGATCAAGCGTCAGGGCGTCGCCGGCTACGCGATCAGCGCGCTCGACATCGGGCTCTGGGACATCGTGGGCAAGGCGTCGAACCAGCCGCTCTACACGCTGTGGGGCGGCATGACCGACCGCGTGCCGGTGTACGGCAGCGGCGGCTGGCCCGCGTACAGCCTCGACGACCTGATCAACGAGGCGCTGCGCTACAAGGCGCAGGGCTGCCGCTACTACAAGATGAAGATCCACGATCCGGATCCGCGCGTGAACCGTGAGCGCGTGGTGGCGGTGAAGAAGGCGCTGGGCGACGGTGTCCGGATGATGGTGGACGTCAACCAGAAGCTCGACGTGCTCGGCAACATCCGCCAGGCGGCGATGCTCGAGGACCTCGATCTCGTGTGGTACGAGGAGCCGGCGCTCGCGGACGATCTGGCGGCCTGCGCCGAGGTCGCGCACGCGATCAAGATTCCGGTGGCGACCGGCGAGAACAACTACACGCGCTACGAGTTCCGCGAGCTGATCGAGCGCCGCGCCGCGCGCTACCTCATGCCGGACGTCTGTCGCGCCAACGGGTTCAGCGAGACGCTGAAGATCGCGCGGCTCGCCGCCGCCCACCAGGTGCTCGTGTCGCCGCACGTGGTCCACGAGCTGTCGCTGCAGGTCCTCGGCGCCCTCTCGAACGGCTTCCTCGCCGAGTGGATCGACTGGGCCCCGGCCGACCTGCTCGAGGGGATGCCGAAGTGCGAGGACGGCCACTTCCGGATCTCGGACCGGCCCGGGCACGGCCTGGCCCTCGGACCGGACGCGGTGAAGAAGTACCGGGTCAGCCCTTGACCGAGCCCGCGGTGAGGCCGACGACGTAGTAGTCGAGGAAGAAGACGTACATCACGACGACGGGCAGCGCGCCCGTCACGGCCCCGGCCATGATCCCGCCCCAGTGGAAGACGTCGCCGCGGATCATCTCCGCGGCGACGCCGACGGTCACCGTCTTCGTCACGCTCGCCGACGTGAAGGTGAGCGCGTAGAGAAACTCGTTCCACGCGAGCGTGAACGCGAAGAGCATCGCGCACACGATCCCCGGCACGGCGATCGGCAGCACGATGCGGAAGAGCACGCCGAGCCGCCCACACCCGTCCACCAGCGCGCACTCCTCGATCTCGCGCGGCACCACCTTGAAGTAGCCGAGCAGGAGCCACGTGCAGAACGGGATCAGGAAGGTCGGATAGGTCAGCACGAGCGCCCACAGGCTGTCGATGAGACCGAGCCAGTTCACGATCTGCGTCAGCGGCAGGAAGAGCAGCGTCGGCGGGACCAGATACGTGATGAACACGCCGATCCCGAACGACCGCGCGCCGGGGAACCTGAGCCGCGCGAGGCTGTACGCGGCGAAGATGCTGATCGCGACCGAGACGGTCATCGTGACGAACGAGACGACGAGGCTGTTGAAGAGCCAGCGCCAGAAGTTGGTCTTGAAGAAGAGGTGGTGGAAATGGCCGAGCGAGACGCCGTCGCGGATCCAGAACGGGATCGCCTGGAGATCGTAGAGCTCGCGATCGGTCTTGAACGCCGTGACGACCATGAAATAGATCGGGAACAGGATGAACAGGAGGAACGGGACCAGCCCGACGTGATCGACGACGAACAGGCGGAACGCGCCGCCGCGGCGGACCCTAGGCATGGCGCGTTTCGTCCCGCTGCAAGTAGTGCAGCTGCAGCGCCACGACGACCACGAGGACCGGGAACATGAAGAGCGACACGGCCGCGCCCCTGCCGAGCTGCATGCTGCCGAAGGCCAGAGCGTGGGACAGCGTCGCGAAGAGGTGGGTGCTCTCCTGCGGCCCGCCGCGCGTGAGCACGTACACGATGTTGAAGTCGGCGAACGTGAAGATCGTCGAGAACAGGACCACGACGGCGAGGATCGGCTTCAGGAGCGGATAGGTGACGTGCCAGAAGCGGCCCCAGCGTCCCGCGCCGTCCACCTCGGCGGCCTCGTAGAACTCCGTGGGAATCGCGGTCAGCCCCGCGAGCACCGTCACGGCGAAGAACGGCAGGCCGCGCCAGATGTTGACGACGATCACCGCGGCCATCGCGAGCGCGGGCGAACCGAGCCAGTTCACCTCGAGCGGCGCGAACCCGATGGGGCCGAGCACCACGCGGTTCACGGTCCACGTGATGACGCTGTAGAGCGAGTCGAACATCCAGAGCCAGCCGAGCGTGCTGAGCGCGGTGGGGATGACGAACGGCAGCAGCACGAGCCCGCGGATCAGGCGCTTGAGCCGCAGCGTGCGGTGGAGGATCAGCGCGAGCATCACCCCGAGCACCGCCTTCGCGGCGACGGCGCTGACCGTGAAGACCACGGAGTTCTGCAGCGTCTGGCGGAAGCTCCCGTCGTCGAGCAGCGCGGTGAAGTTGGCGAGGCCGACGAACGTGCCGCTGCCGCCACCCACGACCGTATTGCTGACGCTGTAATAGAGCGCCATCGCGAACGGATACGCGACCAGGAGACTGATCCAGAACAGGGCGGGCAGGATCAGCGCGACCCCGGTGATCGCCTCCAGGCGCCGGGCGGAGCGAAACCCACGGGACCGGCCGGCCGCGCGCGCGCGCGCGCGGCCGGCCGTGGCCAGCGCTATAGCGTCTCCTTGAAGATCTTCTGCATCTCGCCTTCCATCCACGTCATCGCGTCCTTGATCGGCGTGCCGCCCACGACCTTCGCGATCATGTTCGGCAGGAGGTATTTCGAGTCCATCGCCGCGATGTACTGCGTGGGCGGCCCGGGCCAACCCTGCGGACGCGTGAACGGCCCTTCTTTCGGCAGCAGCGTGAGGTTCGGATCCTTCCTCCACACCTCGTGGCCCTCGAACTTCTTGAACGGGCTCATGCAGAAGCCCTTGGCCGCGGCGATCCACGAATTGAACTTGTCCTCCTGGTAGAGGAACCGCAGGAAGTCCTTCGCGAGGTCGACGTTCTTCGAGAACTTCCAGATGCCGAGCCCGTGGTGGAACGTGCCGGCGAAGCGGCCCGCCGGCCCCGCGAGCCCCTCGTGATGGCCGAGCTCGCCGGTGATCGGCATGTCCTTGTCCTTGGCCGCGAGGTAGATGCTCACCGGGTTGTGGACCCAGCCACCCTTGCCGGACAGGATCAGCCGGTTGTTGCCGGCGTCGTCCCAGGAGAGGACCTCGGACGTCATCGCATCCGAGTACAGGCGCTTCGCGTAGTCCAGGAACTCGGCCGTCTTCGGCGAGTTGATCGCGATCGTCTTGCCGTCCGCCTCGACCTCTTTCGCGCCGTAGCACCACATGACCGTGCGCCACGAGAGGATCGAGTCCGTGCAGTTGGAGATCGCGATGCCGACGGGCGCGCCGCGCTTCTTCAGCTCGGCGCCGACCTTGCGGAGGTCGTCCCACGTCTTCGGCGTCTGCAGGTTCGCGGCCTTGAAGTGCTTGGTGTTGTACGTGCCGACGAACGACAGCCAGTACCACGGCGCGACCTTCCAGTGGCCGTCGATGTGGAACGTGGCCTTGTGGCCGGGATAGACCTCGTAGCGCCGGCCGACGTCGTCGATGACGTCCTCGATGTTCGCCAGGTTGTTGCGGTGGAGGTAGCCGAACGCTTCCCACACGTTGACCAGGTCGTGCCCGGCCTGCGCGGTGGCCTCGGCGGCGAGCTTGATCGGGACGTCGGTCACCTTCACGGTGTCGAACCGGACGTCGCAGTTCGCCTGCTTGCCGAACTCCTGCATGATCTGCGTGAGCCGCTCGTCCCCTGACGGGACGAAGAGGCTCAGCGCGAGCGCGGTGAGCGTCCGCCGCTGGGCGAACGCGGGAGCGACGCCGCCGGCGAGCCAGCCCATGGACGCGGCGCCGGCCGCCGCACCGGTCGTGGAAAGGAACCGCCGTCGTGTGATCGCCATCCTCCACCTCCTGGGTGCGGGCGACTATAGCGAACCGCACTTCTGAACGCATCCGGCCCCGGTCGGAGGTATGATCCGGACCACAGCCGAGGCCGCCCCCTCGCATGGCTCAAAGGAGCGCGACATGGCCTACGACCTCCTGATCCGCAACGGCCGCATCATCGATGGCTCCGGTCGACCCGCCTACACCGGCGACGTCGGCGTCAACCAGGGCAAGATCGTCGAGCTCGGCAAGCTCAATGGGGGCGCGAGGCGCACGATCGAGGCCGACGGCCGGGTCATCGCGCCCGGCTTCGTCGACAACCACTGCCACTACGACGCGCAGGTCCTGTGGGACCCGCTCTGCACGTACTCCTGCCACCACGGCGCGACCAGCGTGCTCATCGGCAACTGCTCGCTCGCCCTCGCGCCGGTGCGCCCGGCCGAGCGCGAGAAGCTCGCGGGGATGCTCTCGTACGTCGAGGCGATCCCCATGGACGTCCTGCAGGCCGGCGTGCCGTGGAACTGGGAGTCGTTCCCCGACTACATGCGCGCCATCGGGACTCGGCTCGGCGTGAACGTCGGGACGCTCGTCGGCCACTCGGCCGTGCGGCTCTACGCGATGGGCAAGGACTGCTCGGAGCGCGACGCGACGCCGAAAGAGCTCGACGAGATGCGGCGCATCGTCCGCGAGGCGATCGACGCCGGCGCGCTCGGGCTGTCGATCACGCGCAACATGAACCACTTCGACATCGCGGGTGTGCGCATCCCCGCGGCGTGCGCGCCGGAGTCCGAGCTGTTCGCGCTCGCCGACGTGCTGCGCGAGGCCGGCACCGGTGTCATCCAGTGCGGCGGCGGCACGAACCCCGAGCTGAAGGACAAGCTGCTGAGCCGGATCTCCCAGGCCTCCGGCCGCCCCGTCATGTACAACACGCTCCTCGAGCAGGCGCGCCAGCCCGGACGCTGGAAGACGCACCTCGCGCACGTCGAGGAGACGGTGAAGCAGGGCATCCGCGCGGTGCCGCTCGTCAACCCCGGCAGCATCATCAACCGGTTCACGATGCGGAACTGCCAGGTCTTCCGCAGCATGCCCACGTGGCTGCCGATCCTCCAGGGCCCGGACGACGACAAGCTCCGCGCCTACAGCGACCCCGCGATCCGCGTGAAGCTGCGCGAGGAAGTCGACGCGCCGCTCGGGCCGGATTCCACGTTCTCGAAGCGCTGGGACCTGATGGTCGTCGAGGCGCCGAAGCTCGCGAAGAACCGTGGGCTCGCCGGCAAGCACCTCGCGGAGATCGCGCAGGCGCAGGGCAAGCACCCGATGGACGCGTTCCTCGACCTCGCGGTGGAAGAGAACCTCGACACGGTGTTCACGCTCGGCGAGATCAACATGGACACCGAGGCCGTGGCGCAGATCCTCGGGAGCCCGTACGCGGTCGTCGGCCTCTCGGACGGCGGCGCGCACGTGCAGTTCCACTCCAATGTCTCGAACCCCACGCGCCTGCTCGGCTACTGGGTGCGTGAGAAGAAGATCATGTCGCTCGAGCTCGCGGTGCGGCGGCTCACGTTCGACTCCGCGGCGGCGTTCGGCATCTACGACCGCGGGCTCCTGATCCCCGGGATGGCGGCCGACCTCGTGGTCTTCGACCCCGACACCGTGCGGCCGGTGCCCGAAGACGTCGTCCACGACTTCCCGAACGACGGCTGGCGCATGCGCGAGCTGGCGGAAGGCATCCACTACACGGTCGTCAACGGCGAGGTCCTGCTCGAGAAGGGCACGCACACCGGCACCCATCCCGGCCGCGTGCTCACCAACGCGCGTCACCAGGCGAGCTGAGAGGAAGAACGATGGCGTACGACCTGTTGATCAAGAACGGCATGGTGGTGGACGGTTCCGGCTTCGCGCGCTATCGCGCCGACGTCGCGGTGAAGGACGGCGTGATCGCGGACATCGGCCGGCTCAACGGGGCGAGCGCCACGACGACCATCGACGCCGAGGGGCGCTTCGTCGCCCCCGGCGTCATCGACCTGCACACTCACTACGACGCGCAGCCGTTCTGGGACCGGCTCTGCACGTCATCGATCTGGCACGGCGTGACGACGGTGCTCATCGGCAACTGCGGGCTGACGCTGGCGCCGCTGCGGCCCGAGCATCGCGACACGATGCTCGCCACGTTCTGCTGCGTGGAAGACCTGCCCGTGCGCTCGCTGAGCGCGGTGCTGCCGTGGAGCTGGCAGAGCTTCGGCGAGTTCCTGAACGCCATCGACATCGGGCTTGGCGTCAACATGCTGCCGCTCGTCGGCCACAATCCCCTGCGCCTGTCCGCGATGGACAAGGCCGCGTGGGACCGCAACGCGACCGAGGACGAGATCGCGGACATGCAGCGCATGCTGCGGATCGCGATGGAGGAAGGCGCCTGGGGCTGGAGCACGACCAACTCGCCGACGCACGCGGGGCCGCAGGGCCAGCCCGTGCCGACACGGCTCGCCAACGACGAGGAGCGCGTGGCGCTCGGCCGCACGCTCGGCGAGTTCAACCGCGGGATCATCGAGATCCTCCCGCCGGGCGCGGGCCAGCCGACCGACACCGACAAGCAGCACCTGCTCGACGTGGCGCGGGCCAGCGGCCGCCCGGTCTTCTTCCTCGGGTTCGACACGGGCGCCCGCCCGTTCGTGGAGGAGGCCAGCCGCGAAGGCGCGCAGCTCTTCAACCTGCTCCGCGCGATCCCGTTCAATCCGCGCATCACCCTCAAGAAGACGACGTACTTCGCCAACCTCGACGTCTGGGACGTCGTGATGGCGAAGCCGTTCGACGAGAAGATGGCGCTGCTCACCGATCCCGAGAAGCGCGCCGAGCTGCGTGACGCCGCCATGCAGCGCCAGCGCCGGCGCCCGGGCGTGCCCGGACGCTTCATCAAGTGGAAGGCGATCATCGTCAACAAGGCCGCGCTCGAGAAGAACCGCGGCTACGAGGGCAAGTCGGTCCTCGATCTCGCCGAGCAGCAGGGCAAGCACGTCGCCGACTTCGTGCTCGACCTCGCGGTCGAAGAGAAGCTCGAGACCGAGTTCCTCCTCCAGTCGCGCTCGCCGGAAGAAGAGGCGGCGATCGCCGACTACGTGAAGACCGGGCACGCGATCCCGTCGCAGACCGACGCGGGCGCGCACCTCAACACGAACTTCTGCACCGCCGGTGAGTCGACGTACGTGCTCGGCGGGTGGGTGCGCGACCGCCAGCTCCTGACGCTCGAGGACGCGATCCGGCGGTTCACGTTCCAGCCCGCGAGCATCATGGGGCTGCACGACCGCGGGCTCGTGCGACCGGGAATGGTCGCCGACCTGATGGTCTTCGACCTCGCGACGATGGGCGTGAAGGAAGACGAGATCACGCGCGACGGCCCCAACGGCTCGCCGCGCCGCGTGCAAGGCGCGACCGGTGTCGACTACGTCGTGGTGGGCGGCCAGCTCGTGCTCGACCACGGGACTCACACCGGCGCGCTGCCGGGCCGGGTGATCCGCGCCAACGGTCGCTAAGCCTCGCATGCGCATCGTCGACCTCAGCATGACGGTGGACGAGTGCGACTCGACGCCGTTCGCGCCGGAGGAAGCCTACTTCAAGGTCCGCCCGATCGTGCGCTGGGAGGACAAGGGCTTCGTCTCCAACATCGTGGAGCTCACCGTCCACGCCGGCACGCACATCGACTCGCCGCACCACTTCGTGCGCAGCGCGGGCGGCGTGGAGACGCTGCCGCTCGATGCGTTGATCGGCGACGCGATCGTCCTGGATCTCACCGCCAAGGGCAAGGCCAACGCGCGCATCGGTCCCGACGATCTCGACGCGGCGGAGCAGGCACTCGAGGCCCAGGGCATCCGCATCGAGCCCGACGGCATGCTGTTCCTCCGCACCGACTGGCCGAAGAACCAGAACACGACGTCGCCCGAGTGGTGGAACGAATCGCCGTGTCTGACCGCGGCCGCGGCGGAGTGGCTCATCGCGCGGCGGCCGCGCGTGCTGGGCTTCGACTTCGCGCAGGAGGAGAAGGGCGCGGACTACCAGACGGCCGGCGAGATCCTCACCAGCGGCATGCGCGTCCACCGCATCATCCTGCCGAAGATCGTGTATCAGATCGAAAACCTCATCAATCTCGACCAGATCCCCTCGAAGGTGAAGATCGTGGCGCTGCCGGTGAAGTGGAAGACGGAGTCGGCGCCGGCGCGCGTGATCGCCATCCTCGACTGATCATCGCGCCGGCGAAGCCGGCCCTCGAGCCAGCGCGAAGGCCCCCCCAGCGCGAGTGCCGCCACGGCGAGCGCGGGCGCGAAGCCGACTCCGAACCCGGCCAGGCCGCTGACACACAGCGGGCCGACGATCTGGCCCGTCGCGAAGGCGGCGGTGATGGCGGCCATGAGACGCGGCGCGGAGGGACCGGCGACGCGGCGGGCCTCCTGCATCCCCGCCATCGTGATCACCATGAACGTTCCGCCGACGTCGCACGCGGCGAGCGCGATCCCCGGCAGGCCGCGCGAGACGATCGGCAGCGCGACGCCGACGGCCATCACCAGGTGCGCGACGATCCACACGCGCCGAATGTGAGTGCCGCTCCACCGGGCGGCGACGATCGGCGAGACGGCCGCGGCGATCCCGAAGATCGGCCACACCCAGCCGAAGACGGCGGGATCCTCGATCAGCTCGCGGGCCATCACCGGAAGGAACGTGGCGGGGATGATGTAGCCGAATCCGAACGCGCCATAGCACAGCACCAGGCGCACGGTGTCGGGCGCGGTCCGCGCGTCGGACGCCGTCGCAGGCGCGGCCGGTACATGGGATGCCACGCGAGCCGCCGAGACGACGCCCTCACGCTCGGCGAACATGGGCCACGTCACGGCGCCGAGGACGAGCGCGACGATTCCCAGCACGTTCCAGGCGAGCGCCGACCGCGCGTCGATGCGCATGAGCGCGAGACACGTCACGCCCGCGAGCGCGATCCCGATCCCGACGCCCGCGAAGACGACGCCGCCGAGCGTCGGCCGCCGCAGCCGCTCCGTCGACCACGCGGAGGCGTGGATCAGCACCCACGCGCTCGCGACGCCGGCGACCGCGCGCAGCACGATCCACGCCGCGACGTCGTGCGTGACGCCCATCGCGAGCGTGGCGAGCCCGATGACGAGAAGGCTGACGCGGATCGTGGCCGCCGCGCTCAGCCGGAGCCACGTCGCGGAGAGCGCGCCCGCGAGATATCCGATGTAATTCGCGGCGGCGAGCCACCCGCCCAGCGCGACGGAGACGCCCGCGTCGGCTCGCATCATCGGCAGGATCGGGGTGAAGGCGAAGCGGCCGATGCCCCTCGCGACCGCGAGGGCGATCAACCCGGCCGCGGCGACGCGTGCGTCAGGCCTTCTGGAACGCGAACAGTCCACGTGGTTCGCGCAGCGATCTTCGCCACCCATCGGCGACGACCGCGGTCATCCGC
>Ga0194126_10012975_pt1 | contig 10482 bp, 9 predicted proteins | sample TA2KigC150mmetaG_FD_148641 | JGI IMG/M metagenome (GOLD analysis project Ga0194126, IMG submission 148641) | Freshwater microbial communities from Lake Tanganyika, Tanzania - TA2015035 Kigoma Deep Cast 150m | ecosystem: Environmental > Aquatic > Freshwater > Lake | place: Tanzania: Lake...
GGCAGCCTCCAGCTCACAGCCCACGCTCAGCCGCTGGGGAAGGCTGCCGAGAGGGCTGCCGTGCAGCGGCGCATCGCTGATCGGCATCAGGGCCAGGTCCATCGGCAGCACCAGATAGGCGGGCCGGCTCTGTTCCAGGGCCCGGTCGATCACCCGCTCCAGCTCGATCACCGCGTTCTCGGGGGTCAGCCGGGCGCTGACGCAGCAGGCCGCCGCCGAGATCGGCTCGAATCGCTCGTGCTGGCCGTCGCCGAGGCTGTGGTGGCAGATCAGCCCCTGCTTGACGATCCGCAGGCTCGGAGCGCCCACGATGTGAAACACGGGCAGCCGCTCGGCATTGGCCCCCATCACTCCGTTGAGGGCGCTGAGTTCACCCACCCCATAGGTGGTGGAGAGGATGGCGGCGCCACGGCGGCGGGCGTAGCCATCGGCGGCGTAGGCGGCGTTGAGTTCATTGGCGGAGGCCACCCACTGCAGGCGTGGATGGATCTCCACGGCGTCGTTCACCGGAAAGGCGTAGTCCCCTGGCACCCCGAACACATGGCCGATGCCGAGGTCGGCAAGCCGGTCGAGGGTGTACTGCACTAGCGATGGACCTGGCATCGGCATCGGGCCCGAGGGGCGGTGGAGCTGCGGTCCCAGGATGGCGATGGCGGCCGCGCCTGTCTGGCGATTCACAGCCACCCAGGCGCCAGGATGGGGGGCCTGCGTCGTCGCTTCCAGGTGCTGGTCTCCCTGCTTCCCCTGGCTGGCCTGCTGCCGCGGGGCCACGAGCATCTCGCGGGCACGGTGCTGCCCCGGGGCTTCTTTCTGGGGCTGGGCCTGATCTATCTGGTGGCCCTGGGGCTCGACCGGCTGGCGGACCGCTTGCGGCTGCCCGGAGCTGTGCTGAACCTGCTGCTCGGTCTGGCCATCCCCTCCGCGTTCATGGGCGCCCACCACTCGGGCAGCTGCAGCTGGAGTCGGTGCACCGGGTGAGCCTGGCGCTGCTGATCTTCTACGCCGGCCTGCGCACCGACCTGCGCCGCCTCAGCGGCCTGATGGCGGCGGGGATTCGCCTGGGCAGCGTGGGCATGCTGATCACCGTGGCCCTGGCCGGCCTGGCGCTGCTGCTGCTGGCGCCGTTGCTGCCCGGGGGCCTGCCGCCCGCAGCCGCCCGGCTGGCGGTGTGTTGTCTGGGCGCCACCGACAGCGGAGCCCTGGAGGACATGATCGTGGCCCTGCCCCACGCGCTGGGGGGCCGCCTGCGCCACCTGCTGCAGTTTGAGACGGCTCTGAGCACGGTCACGGCCCTGCTCTGCTTCGGCTTCGTCGCCGGCCTGCTGCAGGCCCATGGCCACAGCGATCACCAGGGCCTGCATGGCCCCCTGGCCATCGGCATTCAAGCGCAGCTGGGCAGTGTGCTGCGCCAGCTGCTGGCGGGCGTTGCCGCAGGGCTGGCCGTGGGCGCCCTGGCGCCGTGGCTGATCAACAGCCTGGTGCGCTCCGACGCGCAACTGCTGCTGGTGGCGGTGGCCCTGGCCTTCGAGACCTACGGCCTCGGGCAGCTGCTCGGTGGTGGCGGGCTGCTGGCGGTGTTCGTGGCGGGGGTGCTGCTGTCCAATGGGCTCTACCGGGTCGATCGCTTCGAGCAGCAGGCCCTCGCCCGGGTGATGCACCCCTTCAACACCGCCGCTGAGATCACCGTGCTGCTGATGCTGGGGCTGCTGGTGGATCCCGCGGCCTTGATCGCTGTGCTGCCGGCGGGGCTGCTGCTGGCGCTGCTGCTGCCCCTCGCCCGCCTGGCGGCGGTATGGACCGTGCTGCCGGCCTCCTTGTTTTCCCGCCGCGATCGTCTGCTGGTGAGCGGCGGCGGCCTGCGGGCCGCGGTGCCGCTGGCCCTGGCCGTGGCGATGGCCGAGGAGCTGCCTCATCTGCGCGGCGTTTCGCCGGCGCTGGCCGAATCCCTGGGCGCCAACCTGCTGGCGCTGATCTTCTTGGTGGTGCTGGTGGATCTGCTCCTGCAGACCCTGCTGATGCACCGCCTGGTGCCGCTCACCTCCGAGGGTGCAGCGCAGCGCTGACCGCTGATTATTCGGCCGGCGCAGGCAGCCACGCAGCTGCTCGCCCTCCTGCAGACGACGGCTCAGGTGAAGGCGATGTCGCTGCAGGGTGAGCGGCCGGTCGGTGGCCTCGAACGACCCGTGCCAGCAGCCCTGGGAAGGGCGGGCGATCTCGGCGGCGTTTCAGCTGGTCTGCCGCCTGCTCTTGCTCTGGCGCAGCACGGGAGTGCTGATCAGCGCGGTGAGGAGCACATACAGCAGGATCGCCAGCTTCAGCCCGTACACCTCGTCTCCGAACTGGTAAGCGAAGAGCAGGGCCAGGCCGGCATTGCGCATGGCGGTCACCACGGCGGGGGTGGAGCCGTGCAGCGCTCCATGGCTCCCCTCCAGCGCCCGGCCGATCAACAGGCAGCCGATCACCTGCACGGCCATCCGCAGCAGACCGGCGAGGTTGGCGCTGAGAAAGCCGAGCAGGTAGTGGCTGGCGAAGGCAAGGATCAGCAGCGTCAGCAGCAGCAGCAGCGCCGCGATTCGGTTGAGCGGCTTCTCGATGCGATCGGCGAGGGCCGGCCGGTGGCGGCGCAGGGCCAGCCCCAGCAGCAGGGGAAGCACCTGAACCCTCGCCACCTGCAGGGCCACCTCCCAGCCTGTATGCAGGGTCAGCGACACCTGCCCGGCCAGCCAGCCGCCGCGATCGAAGGCATGGGGAAAGAAGGGCGCCAGCAGGGGGATGCTCAGCATCGCGATGATCGCCGCCATCACCTGCACCAGGGCGGCCAGGGCATGGTCGCTGCCCTGCCGGCGCACCGTGCGGATCGCCAGCAGTGCGCTCGGGCAGAGGGCCATCAGGGCCATCGCCACACGGATCAGCTGGGCGATCGCACCGCTCCAGGGGCCATGCAGCAGCAGCACCCCGAGCAGGGGCACCAGCAGAGAGGATCCCAGGGCCACCCGCACCGCCATCGCTGGCTGGCGCAGCCACAGATTCAGGCTGTCGCGGGGCAGCCCCAGGCCGAGGCCGAGCATGGTGATGAACAGGGTGACGGCGACGAACAGCTGGATCGCGAGGTGCATGGCCGCCGCTGCGTTGTGGTTCCCAGGATGGTGAGCGCAACGGGAGCCTGATACCCCTGCAGCCCGTTGCTGACAGGATTGAAGTCACGATTGGCACCATCAGGATTGGCGCCATCCGCTGCTGGTCACTACGGTCTTGATCTCTGCAGCCAGACGATGGGTTACCCCGATCTCAATCAGCTCGCCATGGAGGAGACCATCCGCAGATTCGTCGAGCTGGCCGATCTGGTGGCCTGAGGTGGGGGCAGGCGGCCGTTGCACGCGATGCTCCCCCCCCCTGTCGATCTAGCCGCCTATGGCTTCCCGCTGGAGCCGTTCGAGGCGCTGTTGGCATCCCTGGGCTGGCCGGAGCGGGAGGCCTGGATCGCCCACTGGCAGGAGCGTAGTGGAGCCCAGCTGGCGCGCGACGCCTGGAGCATCGCGCCATCGCAAGAATGGATCTGGGGCCTGGCCCTGCCCTTGCTGAGCCAGATCGAGGCCCTCTGCCGTGAACCCGCGCCCAGCGTGCTGGGCCTTTCGGCGATCCCCGCCACCGGCAAGACCACCCTCTGCCGCTGGCTGCGGGCGGCGGCGGCGGAGCTGGGCCTGGCGCTGGAGACGATCTCGATCGACGAGTTCTATTTCGCCAGCCCCCAGCTCGATCACTGCCTGGCGGGCAATCCCTGGGGGGTGGGGTTCGGCGGTGCCGGGGGCATGGTGCATCCCGCCTCCGGCTTCATGGTGGGAAGCCTGTTGCGGCGTGCCCCGAGCCTGGCCCAGGCCACTGCGACCTGCATGGCCGATTCAGGCGAACACGGCTCCACGATCGCGGCTCCACGATCGCGGCGACGGCATGGCAAAGCCTCTGGCCGCTGGAGCTGCGGCCCAGGCATGGCTTCTACCGCTTCGGGCTGAGCAAGCTGATGGGCTTCGAGGAAGCCCGGTTGCGCCATCCCTTTCACAGCTTTTTCCAGCTGCCCGATCCGCTCTGGTATGGCTTTCTCACCAACACCCTGAGCGTGGGCGAGCCGGCCGTGGCCATGGCCCGGCTGTTTGGCCTGGCGCCCTGGGATGTGCGCGCCGGTCTGCTGCTGCCTGCTCAGCAGCCACCCGCCTGGCGCAGCGCAAGCCCAGCCTGCCACGCTGACAAGCCAGAGCTGCTGAATTAAAATAATGGCGTGCCCCTTCAGCAGAGCGGTCATGTCCCTTCAACAGCCACTGCCTTGTTTATGAGACCTCTCTCACGCGGCCTCCTGGCTGCAGGCCTTGCTGCAGCAGCGTTCAGCCCGCTGGCAGCGCATGCGGATTACTCGAAATGCACCGGTAAGATCCGTTCGATGGGGTATTTCATCATCGACATCGACTCCGACTGGGGACGCCCCTACGACAAATTTTCAGCCGTCAAGAACGGCAAGGAGTACGACATCTGGGTGAACAAGGACACCTGCAAGGTTGAGCAAACCTTGCTCGATGACGACCGCCGTTGGTACGACTGAGATAGCGCCCTTCGTACGACTGAGACAATGCGTGGTGAGATTCCACTCGCCAACGCTCATCCATCTCCCTCGTTTGCGGGATGGCATTCGGGGGAGAAACCCGTGCCATGCACGTCTTCATTGATCCAGGTGCAGACAAGGGGAACAGCACCGTCATCGACCTAGCGAGACAACCACCGCAAATCCTTCGAATCAGCAGTCGATGAGCGCGAGAGCAACCTGGCTCAGGCTCTGGCCCCGGCAGATCGGCAACCAGTGCCTGCTCATGATTGCCATGGGTGGTGCGCTTGGATGGATAGCGCCCGGACAGGTTCACTGGCTGCAGCCCCTGGCTTCGATTTTCCTGCAGGCCTCACAGATTGTGGTGATGCCGTTTCTGATCTGCGAACTGGTGGTGGGCTTCGGCAAGCTCAGCCCAAGCTCACTGAACCAGCTGGCGCGCCGCGGTGGATTGATCCTACTGGGCATCTGGCTTGCGGCAGCACTGCTTGTTGTAGTGTTGCCACAGTTCCTGCCTCCTTTGGTCACATCAGAGTTTTATCACGCGGGGCTGTTTGATGTGCAGCAGCCCAAAGACCTGCTGACCACCTATCTACCTGACAACATCTTTGCAGCCCTAGCTGATGATAATTTTCCTGCCGTTGTACTGTTCAGCTGTGTCCTCGGCATTCTCTTGCAGGGCATTGCAGAACGCGATGTGCTGCTAGCACCCCTTGCGGTGGTTCGCGATGTGTTTAAACGGCTCAACAAACTGGTTGTTCGTCTGATTCCCTTCGGCATCTTTGCGCTGATTGCCATCAATGTGGCACGCTTTGACAGCAGTCAATTGATCAGAATTCAGGGGTTCTTTACACTCTGCCTGGTCAGCTTTGTGGTGCTGACGCTGCTGTGCATCGCGTCGGTCCTGAGTCTGACGCCACTGCGGGCGGGAACCCTCTGGCAGATCGTCAAAGGGCCACTCGCCCTCACCGCCAGCAGCGCCAATCTGCTGATCGCACTGCCGATGCTGGTGAGCAACCTTCAGGAGCAGTTGCCCAGCGCACTGACCGGCGACCGCAACGACCGCCGGGTGACGGAGATGGGCGAGGAGTTGGCGCCTCTGGTGTCGCTCGGCTTCTCCCTGCCCACCCTGGGCCAGGTGGCCAGCCTGATTTTCATCCCCTTCAGCGCCTGGTACGTGGACCGCAGCCTCGATCCCTGGACCACCTTCACATGCTGCTGAGCGCCATCCCCGCCACGGTGTCGGGGATCAAGGCCGTGGTGCGACAGGAGCTGCTCAACCTTGGGTTGCCAATGGATCTGCAGCAGCTCGTCTACATCAATGGCGAATGGCTCTATCGCTTTGAAAAAGTGCTGGGCCTCGAAGGCCTGGTGGTGCTTGCGCTGTTGGTGTACGCCCTTGGGGTGGGCGCCTGGCGGACGCAGCCCCTTCGCGCTCTGGCAGGTCTGGCCGGCGCCAGCGCCCTGACGTTGGGGCTGGGCTGGGGCAGTCGAATCAGCCTGGCGGCAGCGCTGAATGACAGCTACCACAATGACGATCGTTTACTGGCCCTGAGCACCATCCGCACGGGCCAAAGCCCCCAGGTGCGTTGGAGACCCTGGCCAGCGGAACCCGTGAATCTGCAAGCGATCCAGAACCGTGGTGTGCTGCGGGCTGGGCTGCAAAGCGATGCGGTGCCATGGGCCTTCAACAACGCCAACCGCGATCCGGTGGGCTTCGATGTTGACCTGCTCAAAAGCCTCGCCAAGAACCTGGGGGTCAGGCTGGTGCTACGGCAGGCCACACTCAAGCAGCTGGAAGCAGAACTAGGCCAAGGCCAGCTCGATCTGGTGGCAGGCGGCATCCAGAACACACCCAACCGGGCCATTCGCCACGAACTGAGCCGCAGCTATCAGTCCCTCAACCTCGCCCTGGTGGTGGCCGATGCCAAGGTGCGGCAACTGCAGGGTGACGAGCGGAAGGCGCCGGCGCAGCCCATCACCCTGGCGGTTGAAGACGAGAGCCTGATCAGCCATGGACTCGAAGCCCAGATCGCCAAAAACCTGGGCGACGCCCATCAACGGGCCAACGTGAACCTGATGCCGATTGACTCGAGCGCCGTCTTCTTTAGTGCCGAAGGGCAGCGACGCTTTGACGGGCTGCTGGTGCCCGCAGAGGAGGGCTCCGCACTGGCGGTGCTACATCCGCGCACCACCTTGATCACCCCCTTCGGCCGCGAACTCAGTTCCGAACTGGTGCTGCTGGTGGGCGGCCGCGATGCCGGGTTTCGGCGTTACCTCAACGGCTGGCTCAGCCGTGAGATCTCGCTGGGACGCATCCAGGAGCTGTTCAATTACTGGATCCTGCTGAAAAGCTCACCCAGTCGGCGGCGTTGAGCAGGGGGAACAGCCCGTCTTCCTGCTGCACGGCCTCCAGCCACCCCTCTGGCAGGGGTGTGTTGTTGTTGATGGCATCCATCAGGCGCCAGAAGCGATCGAGATGGCGCTCGATGCGCTCTTTGGCCAGATCGGTGGTGGTGCCGGCCCGCAGGATGAAGCTCCAATCCGAACTCTGGGCGAGCAGCAGCTCGCGGCCGGCCTGGGTCAGCAGGTCGCGCTGCTGGGCGCTGCCGACGCCGCGGTTGACCCGGCGCACCATCGCCGCCGAGGCCCGTTGCCACTCGATCACCACCCAGGCGTTGCTGTCGTTGAGCCAGTAGTCGTGGTAGCCGCCCTGACCCCAGCTGCTGGGGGAGGGGCGACACACCTGCAGCGGCTGGTCATCGGCCAGAACGCCACGCAGGTGCACAAAACGGATGCCGCTGGCCGGACCCTGGCGGAACAGCTCCGCCAGAAACGCCGGCCCCTCGTACCACCAGTGCCCAAACAGCTCGGCGTCAAACGGTGCCACCAGCAGCGGCGAGCGCTCCATCACGGCCGTGAGCTGTTGCAATTCGGCGGCGCGGCCTTTGAGGTAATCGCTGGCATCGACGATCACCTGGGCGCGGGCCGCCTGCGGGTCGTAGGGCAACTTCTGGTCGAGTGCGGCCGACTGGGCCGTGACGCGATGCAGCTTGAGGCCCAGGGGACGGCGGGTGCTGATGCCGGCGGCGGCCAGCTCGGCCTCCGGCAGATCCCAGCCCAGATCGCGATGAAACTCGCGGTAACAGCCATGACCTGGATACCCGTCGCGGGCGCTCCACACCGGCAGGGTGGAGGTGCTGTCACGGCCGAAGAAGGCCACACCCCCGGGCGAACAGATGGGGGCATAGACCCCGTAGCGCGGCCGCGGCAACCCATGCAGCAGGCCATGGCCATCGAGCACCGAATAGCGCAGACCGGCGCGGATCAGTTGCTGATCGAGCTGTTCGTAGTAGGCGCATTCGGGCAGCCAGATGCCCAGAGGGCGTTCGCCCAGCAGGCGCTCGTGCTCGCGCACAGCCGTGAGCAGCTGGGCCCGCACCGCCTCGGGCGTGTGCCGCAGCAGCGGCAGATAGCCATGGGTGGCGCCGCAGGTGATCAGATCGAGCACCCCCAGCTGCCGCAGCTGCCGGAAGCGCGGGATCAGCTGACCCTCGCAGCTGCGCCATTGCGCCAGGGTGCGCTGAAGTTGGCCGGCCAGATCGGTGGCGGCCCCGCGCAGATCCGCAGGTGCCTGGGGCAGGAGCTCCAAACGCCGCTGCAACCAGGGCTCAAAGCCGGCGTTGAGGTGGCGGTCGCTGAGCAGGGTCAGCAAGGTGGGGGAAAGGCCCAGGGTGAGCCGCGGGGCCTGGGCGGGGTCGGCGGCGGCGGCCTCGAGCACCGCCAGCAGGGGCAGATAGCACTCCTGCAGGGCCTGGAAGTACCAGTCTTCCTCGAGCGAACCCGGTTCGGCCGAGCGCACGTAAGGAAGGTGCGCATGCAAGACCAAGGCCAGTTCACCCGCGGCCATGGACCCTGCGCGATCCATTCAGTGTAAGGCGATCACCAAGGTCAGAACAGGCGCCAACCGAAGCGCCCCCGTAGAATGGACTTAACTCATAGTCATTCCGTCTTACGGAACCAGGGGTGCTGTCCATGGCCCGCGATCCAGGCCGCGTACTGATCTTCGACACCACGCTGCGCGACGGCGAGCAATCGCCCGGTGCCAGCCTCAACCTCGAGGAAAAACTGGCGATCGCCCAGCAGCTCGCCCGCCTGGGGGTCGACATCATCGAGGCCGGATTCCCCTTTGCCAGCAGCGGCGACTTCAATGCCGTGCAGCGCATTGCCCACGCCGTGGGCACCCCCGATGGCCCGGTGATCTGCGGCCTGGCCCGCGCCGCGGCCGGCGACATCAAGGCCTGCGCCGATGCCGTGGCCCCCGCCGCCCATCGCCGCATCCACACCTTCATCGCCACCAGCGACATTCACCTCGAGCACAAACTGCGCAAGAGCCGCGCCGAGGTGCTGGCGATCACCGCCGAGATGGTGGCCTATGCCCGCTCGCTGGTCGACGACGTCGAGTTCAGCTGCGAAGACGCCGGTCGCAGCGACCCTGAATTCATGCACCAGGTGATCGAAGCCGCGATCAAGGCCGGCGCCACCACCGTGAACATTCCCGACACGGTGGGCTACGCCACACCCGCCGAATTCGGCGCGCTGATCGCCGGCATCAATGCCCACGTGCCCAACATCGATCAGGCCGTGATCTCGGTGCACGGTCACAACGACCTGGGCCTGGCGGTGGCCAACTTCCTTGAAGCGGTCAAGAACGGTGCCCGCCAGCTCGAGTGCACGATCAACGGCATCGGCGAGCGTGCCGGCAACGCCTCACTCGAGGAGCTGGTGATGGCCCTGCACGTGCGCCGCAGCTATTTCAATCCGTTCCTGGGCCGGCCCGCTGAGAGCTCAGAGCCCCTCACCGGCGTGCGCACCGAAGAGATCACCAAGACCTCGCGGCTGGTGAGCAACCTCACCGGCATGGCCGTGCAACCCAACAAGGCGATCGTGGGGGCCAATGCCTTTGCCCACGAAAGTGGCATCCACCAGGACGGCGTGCTCAAGAACCGCCTCACCTACGAAATCATCGATGCCCGCACCGTGGGCCTGGCCGACAACCGCATCTCCCTGGGCAAACTCTCGGGCCGCAGTGCCTTCAGAGCCCGGCTCGAGGAGCTCGGCTATCAGCTCGAACGCGAGGCCCTCGATGACGCCTTTGCCCGCTTCAAGGAGCTGGCCGACCGCAAACGCGAAATCAGCGACCGCGACCTCGAGGCGATCGTCAGCGAACAGGTGCAGCAGGCCGATGAGGCCCGCTACAGCCTCAAGAGCGTGCAGGTGAGCTGCGGCACCGGACTGCAGCCCACCGCCACGATCACCCTCGCCACCACCGACGGAGCCGAACTCACCGAAGCGGCGATCGGCACCGGTCCGGTGGATGCGGTGTGCCAGGCACTCAACCGCCTGGCCCAGGTGCCCAATGAACTGGTGGAGTTTTCGGTGAAAAGCGTCACCGAGGGCATTGACGCCATGGGCGATGTGACGATCCGGCTGCGGGCCGGTGGGGTGCTCTATTCGGGCCATGCCGCCGACACCGACATCGTCGTGGCCTCGGCCCAGGCCTTTGTGAACGCCCTTAACCGCCTGATCGCCGGTGGCCGCAGCCAGCCCCTGCACCCGCAGAAGGGCCCGCTGCCGGTGGTGGGCGATCTGCCCCTGGCCCAGCGGCCGCGGGTCTGAGATGCGGCCCCCAGCGACATCGGCCAGCGGCAGGCCGCCCGCGGCCCGCGGCACCCTTTCAGCGGCCCTGCAGCTGGCGCTGCTGCTGCTGCTGGCCCTGGCGATGCTGGTGCCGCTGCTGTGGTTGGTGAGCACCTCGCTGAAGGGGCCAGCCGAGAACATCTTCAGCAGCCCGCCGGCGCTGCTGCCGGCCCAACCGAGCCTGCAGGCCT
>Ga0194126_10012987_pt1 | contig 10476 bp, 9 predicted proteins | sample TA2KigC150mmetaG_FD_148641 | JGI IMG/M metagenome (GOLD analysis project Ga0194126, IMG submission 148641) | Freshwater microbial communities from Lake Tanganyika, Tanzania - TA2015035 Kigoma Deep Cast 150m | ecosystem: Environmental > Aquatic > Freshwater > Lake | place: Tanzania: Lake...
AAAGGAGAGGTGTACTGCATGTCCCGTCGCCCGGACTACAGTATACAAGGAATCTATGCGTACCAAGGCCATGTTCGCGCTGGTGGTAGTGATGATCGTCAGCTTACTCCTTGGCGCCTGCACGGCGCCCACCCCGCAGGTGATAGAGAAGCAAGTCGTAGTCACGCAGCAAGTCGTCAAGGAAGTGCCGAAGGAAGTCGTGGTCACCAAAGAGGTGCCCAAAGAGGTCGTCGTCACCAAGCAGGTCGAGGTTGAGAAGGCACGCCCCCAGATGAAGTTCTGGGTTGACCACCCCTTCTTGGTAAAATCAACCGAGGGGCTGCTCAAATCTTACGTGCTCGATTGTGGTCAGCAGAAGGGAGTGAATGTCGAGTATACCCAGGACACCGACAAAGTCATCTGGCCGCGCATCGATGCCGCGATCGAGAGCAAGAGCCTGCCCGACATCCTGCTGCTCAACCTCTCCTGGCTGCCGAAAATGCAAAAGGCCAAATTGCCTTTGGATGTAACCAACCTGGTCAAGGAGCTGAACGGGAACATGGGCGGGTTCACCAAAGGCTCGTTGGCTTCGGTCACCACACCGGACGGCAAGGCAGTCGCCGTGCCCTTCCTGGCTTCGACCGAAATGCAGTACCTCCGCAAGGACCTGCTCGACGCAAAACAACTGCCCGTGCCCGATACCTGGGAGGATGTCCTGAAGACCGCGAAGGCGATCAACAACCCGCCGAAGATTTGGGGCTGGGGCCCGCAGGTGGCTGCCTCCGCGTACGACGCCGAGCGGCATCGCACCGCGATGATTTGGGCTTACGGCGGGGCAATCATGGACAAGGATGGCAAGACGATCAAGCTGGACTCCCCGGCGACGCGCGAGATGCTCCGCATCATCAAGGATGCCTGGGACAGCAACGCGGTGCCCAAGGAAATCCTGAGTTGGGACGACGCCGCTAACAACAAGGGCTACCAGAGCGCCCAAGTTGCCATGATCGAAAACACGGGTAGTGTCGCCGCGTGGTTGAAGGACAACGACAAAACCCTGTTCGATAACACGATCTTCAAGGCATTCCCCGCCGGCCCGGCCGGCCGCTTCATCCAGGGTGATGTCTGGGTCTTGCTTATCCCGAACACCACCAAGTACCCCGAAATAGCGCAGGACTTGGTCCGCTGCATCACCCAGCCAAAGTATGCGGAAGAGTTGATGACCCAGATGAATGGGTTCCGCGTGCCGGTCTACACGGATCTGACCAAGCTGCCGCTGTGGAATGATCGCTCGCTCAAGCCGTTGGCCGACGCGACGCCATACACCGTCATGCCCGGGTATCCAGGACCTGTGACGACGGTCGCGCTGGAAACCTTCAAGCAAAACGTCATCGCCAAGATGGTGTCCCGCGTCCTGTCCGACAACTGGACGGCGGATAAGGCCATCGCTGAGGCCATCTCAACGATCGAGCGTATCCAGAAAGATAGTCAGTAGATGTTCGCCAGTCAGGGCAGGCGTCCCCGACTACACTGGCGTCTGCCCTGACTGGCATCATCTGGTAGGCGTAAGAAAGAGGTTGGCATGAGCCGCCGAGGCTCGCGCTGCAGTGTGCAAGTGTCGAGCCGGTAGGCAACGCCGACCTCGACCACCCTGGCAAGTGATGGACAGCCATTCTCGGAGGAGATATCATGGACCGAGGCACCGGCGTTCTACGCCGCGACCGCCCACGAGGCAACGCCCTGTCTGCGTTCCGCGGGACGAAGTTCGAACAGTCGACGCTGGGCGTCATCCTGGTGCTGCCATTGGTGATTGTCCTGTTGGGGCTGCTCTTGTACCCCATCCTTTCAGCGTTTATGGTCAGCCTACAGTCGAAGACCATCGGTACACCCGGCAAATTCATTGGCCTCGGCAATTACATCGAGCTTTTCACCAAGGACCAGGCTTTCCTGGAAGTTTTCGCTAACACCATCATGTATGCGGTGGGTTCGGTCATCCTAAAGACCGTGCTGGGCTTTGTACTCGCACTCATTCTCAACGAACAGATTGCCGCCCGCGGCCTTTTTCGGGGTTGGATGCTGATTCCCTGGATTATCCCCACGCTGGTCGTGGGCTTGACATGGCGCTGGATGTTCGATCAGTCCGGGGGCATCATCAACTTCGTCCTGTACCAGCTCGGCCTGGTGGATATTCCGCCCGCCTGGCTCTCCGACAAGATGCTGGCTCGCTTGGCGGTCATCATCGCCAATGCCTGGCGCGGGGTGCCGTTTTTTGCCATCACCATCCTCGCCGGGATGCAGACGATCTCGGCGGAGCTTTACGAGGCGGCGGAGATCGACGGCGCCTCGATCCGGCAGCGCATCCGACACATTACCCTGCCGGGTGTCCGCGCAGTCATGTTGGTCACTATTATCCTTTCGACGATCTGGACTTTCAACGATTTCGAGCTGTTGTGGGTGATGACGGGGGGTGGGCCGAGCTACAGCACCCACATTTTCGTCACATACGCCTTTTCGCTTGGCTTCATGGCCAGCCGCTTCGGCTACGCCACCGCAGTATCACTCGTCGCCACGCCCCTGATCATCATTTTTATCTTATTGCTGGTGCCGAGACTCTGGGGGGATGAATCATGATTGCCGGCAACCGAAGACTTACTACGACACAGAAAGTGATCCTTTACACCGCCCTGGCGCTGTTTCTCTTCAGCGCCATCTTTCCACCCTACTGGATTTTTCTGACATCGCTGAAGAAAGGCCGGGACGTGTTCAACACGGCAGAAGTGCTGATCCCCCGCCACTTGACCCTTACGAACTACATCACCCTGTTGCAGCAGAACGAGATCACCCAATGGATCGTGACCAGCACTGTCTTGGCGCTTGTCAGTACTGCCACGGCGCTGGCCGTAGCTATCCTGGCGGCCTTTAGCCTAACCCACTTCCGATATCGGGGCATCCACGCGCTGGGGCTGGCTGTGTTCTTCGCATATGTGATTCCCAAGGGTCTGCTGTTTATCCCCTTGTTCCTGCTGCTTAACCGGATCGGCCTGGTCGGGACCTTCCCTGGGCTGGTGTTGGCGCATGAGACGTTCAGCATTCCCTTCTGCACCTGGCTTCTCTATGGCTACTTCAAGACGCTACCCAAGGAACTGATGGATGCTGCGCGAATAGATGGGTGTGGCCCCCTCGGGGTGCTGGGGCGCGTAATCTTGCCGCTGGCGGCGCCCGGCATCGTGACCGCGGCCATCTTCGCGTTTACCACCTCGTGGAATGAGTTCCTCTACGCCGCCTCGCTGACAACGAGCAACGCACTCAAGACATTGCCATTGGGAATCGCCGGTTTTCTGGTTGCCGATTCGTTCATTTGGGGATCCATGATGGCTGCGGCCACGATCGCCACCGTCCCAATGGTCATCCTGTTCATTGTCATGCAGCGCTTCATCGTTCAGGGTCTCACCTCGGGCGCTGTCAAAGGATAGGAGAATCCCCGACCGATGGTGCGGGCCAGGCATGCCAGCGAATCCGCGTCCTTCTCTACGAGGGCAGCCATATCTCAATATCGCACTTGTTGGTCTGTCGTGCCTAGTTTCGCGTGGCGTGCTATTGACTCAACAAACGCGAATAGGGGAGTTCATGATGGTGTTGACCAGCAAAGAACGGTTTGATCGCATCCTGAAGCACCAGCCGGTGGACCGCGTCGGCCTGTTTGAGGTCTACTGGAAGGAGACGGCGCAGCGTTGGTCGGCGGAAGGCCACTTCGCCCGACCGGAGATGGTCAGCGACCATTTCGGCCTGGATGTGCGCCGAACCGGCGGCGAGATCACGCCGGCGAACTACCACATTGTCAATTTGATGGCGAACCTCGACGCCGGCGAACAGCTCGTGGCAGAAACAGAGTCGGCGAAGCTCGTGCGCGACGGCAACGGCGCGCTACTGCGCTGGCTCAAGGACGGTTCCGGCGCGCCTGAACATGTGGACTTCGCAGTAAGAGACCGCTGGAGCTGGGAGGAGCACATCCGCCCCCATCTGCTCGACGAACGGAGCTACGAGCGGCGGCTCGACTTCGGCAGTTATCGGGAAGTGCGAACGAAGTGCGCCAGGGATCAACGCTTCATGACCTGCGGCGTCGTCGGCGCGTTCGACCGGATGTCGCCCCTGTGCGGTCACGAGCACCTGCTGGCGGGCATGGCGCTCGATCCCGATTGGGTGACCGAAATGGCCGACCTTCTACGCCACCCTCACGGTTCACCTTCTGGAGATCCTCTTCGAGCGGGAGGGTCTGCCGGACGGTCTTTGGGTGTGGGACGATCTCGGCTTCAAAAACCGGCCGTTCATGTCCCCGGCCATGTATCGGGCGATGATCTATCCGGCGCACAAGAAACTCTTCGACTTCGTCCACAGCCGCGGGCTGCCGGTGGTGCTGCACTGCGACGGCTACGTCGAGGCACTCATCCCCGCCCTGATCGAGGCGGGCATCAACTGCCTGCAGCCCATCGAAATCAAGGCGGGCATGGATCTGCTCAAACTGAAGAAACGGTTCGGTGACCAGATCGCCCTGATCGGCGGCATGGACGAGCGGGTCCTGGAAACGAACGATCTGGAGGCCGTCGAGGCCCAACTGCTGGAGAAGCTGCCCGGCGCCATGGCCGGCAGCGGCTATGTCCTGCAGGTGGATCACAGCGTCTCCCCCCTGGTGAACTACGAGACGTACAGGTACTTCGTCGAACGAGGCCTGGAAATCGGGACCTATCGTGATGCATAGCCTGAACGGGAGCGGGTCGTGGTAGACACCTGCCAGGCCGACCATGGACACATGGGAATCCTACTTCAGCCCCGGTAGAGGAGGAAAATCACATGTTGACTTCGAGAGAGCGCGTCCTGTGCGCGCTGAACCATGAGGAACCGGATCGCGTACCGATCTTCTTCGGCACCTCCGGTGCGACGACGATGCTGGCGCCGGGCTACGAGAAGCTCAAGGCTCACCTGGGCATCCAGCGCGAAACCACGGTCTTCTGGCGCGGCCTGCAGTACGTGCTGATGGACGAGGAGGTGCTGGCCTGGTCCGGCTCGGACGGCCGCCCTTTGATCCCAGGCCCCGCGCCCGCGCCGCTGGCGCACGACGTCTCAGCCGACGCCTACGTGGATGGCTGGGGCAGCCTGTGGGAACGCCGGCCCGGCGTCATCTACTACGAGGTCGTTGACTCGCCGATTCGCACCGCCACCATCGCCGATCTCGACCGCTACGCATGGCCCGACCTGGCGCATCCGAGCCGGTTCGTCGGACTGGCTGAGCGGGCGAAGGCGATCCGGGACGCCGGCTACGCGGTGGTGGCGCTGAGCGGCGTTTCACCGTTCGAGCAAGCCTACATGATGCGCGGGGTCGAGCAGTGGCTGCTCGATCTGGCCGGTGACCCGGACTTCGCCCTGGCGTTGCTGCGCAAGATCACCGACCTGATGAAGGCGAGCGTGATCCGGCTACTGGAGGAAGCGGGGGACTACATTGATGTCGTGGTCACCGGCGACGACCTCGGCTCGCAGACCGCGACGCTGATCTCGCCGCGGATGTACCGGCGGATGATCAAGCCATTTCATGCCGAAATCTACCAGGAGATCAAGAAGCGGACGAAGGCCAGAATCTTCTATCACTCCGACGGCAACATCTACCCGCTGCTGGGCGACCTGATCGAGATCGGCATTGACCTGCTGAACCCGGTGCAGGTGAACGCCGGCGACATGGGCGACACGGCACGGCTCAAGCGAGAATTCGGCGACCGGCTATCGTTCTGCGGTGCGATCGACACAGGATGGGTGTTGCCTCACGGCTCCCCCGACGATGTGCGCGCCGAGGTGCGCCGGCGGATCAAGGATCTGGGGCCGGGCGGCGGCTATATCCTGGCGTCGGTGCACTGCATCCAGCCCGACGTGCCGCTGGAGAACGTTATGGCGATGCTCGATGAAGCAAAGCTCGCCGGACACTATCCGCTGGCGCTGTAAAGGCTGGCGACGATGAATCGGCTGCGCTTGCGTCAGCAGGACTAATAATCGCACGAATGAGGGCAACCATGCACAGTGAGGCAATGACGATAATGGCTCCCGCGCTGCGGAGTTTTGTTCGGGATGCGTTCATGGCGGCGGGCCTGACGCCGACCAATGCCGAAACTGCGGCGGATGTGCTGGCGACCGCCGACGAGTTCGGCGTGACCACGCACGGGGTTAAGCTGCTGCCAGGATATCTCAGGCGGCTAAAAGGTGGCGGAGCGCGGCCCCAAGGCCAGCCGCGTGTGATCAACGAAGGCCCGGCATGGGCGTTGGTCGATGGCGACTCATCCCTGGGGATGCTCGTCGGGGTTTTCGCGATGCGGATCGCCATCGCAAAGGCCGCGTCCTCCGGCATTTCATATGTCGGCGTGCGCAATAGCGGACACTTCGCGGCGGCGGGTTACTACTCATTGCAGGCTGCGAAGGCCGGTCTGATCGGCATCAGCGTTGCCAACGATACGCCCTCGGTCATCGCGCCGGGGGCGCGACAAGCGGTCGTTGGCACCAACCCCTTCGCCTATGCCCTTCCCGCCTCCAGGCATCCGCCGATCCTACTCGATATGGCCCTCAGTACGGTCGCCGGGGGCAAAGTGTATCAGGCACGCCAGCAAGGCAGGCCGATCCCGGACAACTGGATCGTTGGACTCGACGGTTTGCCGACGACCGATGCCGGGCTATACCCGGAGAGAGCGGCTCTGGTTCCGGTCGGCGGCTACAAGGGTTTCGGGCTGGCCCTGCTCGTTGAAACTCTTGCAGGCCTGCTCAGCGGCGCGGCGGTGACCTTCGGTGTCGGCTCGTGGATGTTTATCCCGCCTGACCAACCCACGCAGCACGGCGCAGCGTTCATCGCCATCGATCCGGCCGTGTTCGGGCCGCGGGAGGCGTTTCTCGAGCGCGTCGACGCGCTCATCGCTGAGATTCATGCCGCCCCCGCGGCCGCGGGCGTCGATCGCATCACCATGCCCGGCGAACGCGAATTCGAGAATCAGTGCAGAGCGCAACGCGAGCCACTGGTGTTGACATCGGACGTCGCACAAAACGTCCGACTGGCCGCAGAGATGGCGGGCCTGCAAATCGCAGATTACCTGCAGGCGCTTCCAGCCTCAGGTAGCCCCGGAGGAGCAGGACAATGACACATGGGCAAGGAGACACGAGTTCTCCGGGAGGTGACCCATCGAGCATCCCGAGCGCTGCGCCGGGGGCATCGGAGATCACGCAGTGGGGCCGGCGCATTCACGGGCCCACGCTGCCGGGCAAAGGCATCCGCTGTCAGCGCGAAACACCGCTGACGTCGGACGAGCTAGAGGAGGTCGTCGAGATCATCGCGCGCGGTCGCCTCGAGCACCGCAGCGCCAGCCTTCCCGAGCGGCTCAAGACCCGCAACTGGGAAACGGTGATGGCGGTGATGGAGCGGCTCAACGAAAGGCTCGCTTGGCCATCAGCAGGCTGGAAGATCGGGGCCGCAGCCGAAGAAATCAGGCGTGCGGAAGGCGTGCCCGGACCGGCGCCGGGGCTGCTCAGCCGCAAGGGTGTCTACGAAAGTCCGGCCCGTTTGCCATCGAGTCTCTTCATCAACTACCGATGCTCCGAGTGCGAGTTTGCCTTTCGAATGGGGGCCGACCTTCCACCGCGCGATGCCGTTTACTCCGAAATGGAGGTGGCCGAGGCTGTCGAGTCGCTGCTTCCCGCGCTCGAGATCGGCGATACCGTCTTTGACGATTGGTACGGCGCCAGTGGTTACCAAGGGTCCTCGATGGATAACGGCGGCGCGGCCGCGTTCGTCCACGGCGCACCGATCCGTGATTGGCGGCGGTTCGATCTACCCAACGCCAGGATCGACCTCTCACTGAACGGGGTGTACATGAAGTCGGGCTACGGCCGGGCGGCGATGGGGAATCCCCTCACCTCCCTGACCTGGATGGCCAACTGGCTGCGCCTGCGCGGCAAGGGCCTGCGCGTTGGCGAGTTCGTCAGCACCGGTACGTGCACCGGGCATTTCTTCGCGGCGCCGGGCGACCGCCTGGATGTGGATTTTGGCGAAATCGGCAACGTGGTTGTGATCTACGAGTGAGAGGCGTTATCATCATGACGGACGCATCTGATAGGGAATTCGATCATCTCCTGGTTTCGCGGGAATTCCTGGCGGACCCATATCCGCTCTTGCATCGGCTGCGCGAGGAGCACCCCGTGCACTGGTGCGAGCCCATCGGTGGATGGATTCTGACCAAATACGACGACATCATCGCTACGTTCAAGGATGTGGACCACTACGGAAACGAAGGACGCCTGGCCAAAGCCGTGGAGTATCTGCCCCCTGAGACACGGGCGAGATTCAAGAGGTTTGAGGATCATTACCGCACAAAGGGCTTGCTCTTCTCCGATCCGCCCGACCACACGCGTCTGCGCACGTTGGTCACCAAAGCCTTCACACCGCGCGTGGTGGAAGCGATGCGCCCGCGCATCCAGGCGATCACCGATGAACTCCTGGATGCGGTCCAGGCTACCGGCCAGATGGATGTGATGCGGGACTTCGCTATGCCCTTGCCGGCCACCGTCCTTGCCGAGATCTATGGCGCACCGGTTGCCGATCGCCTGCGAATTCGACGTTGGGCCGATGCCCTCTTGGCCTTCCAGGGCGTCAACAAACCCAGTCTGGAGATTCTGGATCGTGCGCAGAGCGCCCTGGTGGAGCTTCGCGCTTACCTGGTCGCGCTCATCGCCGAGCGGCGCCGCCAGCCGCGCGAGGACCTCCTCAGCCAGCTACTGGCGGCCGAATCCGAAGGCGACAAGCTGACGGAGGCCGAGCTAATCAGCACGTCCGTCACCCTGCTCGTCGCCGGTCATGAGACCACCACATCGCTTATCGGCAGCAGCATCTACACGCTGCTGCGCCATGCCGAACAGTGGCGACTGGTGCAAGATGATCCCAACTTGCTGCGTCCTGCAATCGAGGAAGTGCTGCGGTTCGAGAGCCCTGTGGCGCGCCAACCGCGTCTGATGAAAGCGGACGCGGAACTCGGCGGCTACAGCATCCGGAAGGGCCAGGTGGTGTTCCAGATGCTCAACGCGGCTAACCGTGATCCGGCCCATTTTGCGGATCCAGATCGCTTCGACATCCTGCGGCAGAACAATCGGCACATTGCGTTTGGCTACGGCATCCACTTCTGTGTAGGCGCTCTGCTCGCCCGGACCGAGGGGCAGATCGCGATCAGCTCGGTCATGAAACGGATGCCGGGAATTCGCCTGGCCACCGACACGCCGGATTGGGACGTGGAAAAGCGCAATGGCCGCGTGCTCAAGACCCTGCCCGTGCTGTTCTGAGCTCAGTCCCGGCCATCGCCCGCTGTCCAGATGGATGATACAATCATACAGATGGCTGCATACCCGACGAAGCAAAGATCGCCGGGCGGTATCCGCTGACGATATAGCAGCGGCCACTCAAGAGTCGTGAACTTGACGATCTTCGACTGAATGGAGACTGCAAAGTGCAGGAAAAGGAAAACCTGCTCCGCGCCATCACGCGGAACGACCCCGACCATGTCCCCGTCCGGCGGCTCGACGGCAGCATCCCCGGCATGGCCCGGCTCATCTACCCGAACAGTCGCGCGCTGCTGAGCGGGACCGACCGCTGGGGCGTCACCTGGGCAGGCGGCGTCGCCGCGCAGAGCGAATGGGATGCCGAAATCCAGGGCTACCCGGTCAACCACCCGCTCGATGACTTGGCGCGGCTGGGGGAATACCCGTTCCCCGACCCCGACGAGCCGGGCCTCATGGATGGCCTGATGGCCGGCGTGGATCGCGAGCACGTCCTGGTGACGGGTGAAATCTGCTTCCCGGTGCAGGATCGGGCGCACCTGCTGATGGGGCTGGACGCCTTCTGCATGGCCGCGGTAGATCAGCCCGACCGGGTCCAGGCCCTGCTGGGCCGGATCGCCGACTACCAGATCGGCATCGTGCGCCGCTATACGGCGATGGGGGCCGACATCATCCGCGGGTTGGACGACTACGGTGGCCAGCAGGCGCTCCTGCTTGGCCCCCGGCTGTGGCGCCGGCTGATCAAGCCCGAGCTGGCGCGCGTCATCCGGGCCGCCAAAGCGGGCGGCGCGCTCTTCTGGCTCCACTCCTGCGGCCACGTCATGGAGATCATCCCCGACCTGATCGAGATCGGCGTGGACATCCTGGACCCGGTGCAGGTGCGCGCCAACGATCAGGCTGCGGCCAAGCGCCTCTACGGCGACAAGATCTGCTTCATGGGCGGCATTGATACCCAACACCTGCTCACCGAGGGCACGCCGGAGGAGATCGCTGCCGCGGTGCGGGAACGCATCCGGCTGCTGGCGCCCGGCGGCGGCTACATCCTGGCGCCCGATACCTTGATCCCGGTCCCGGCGACCAACTATCGAGCCTATCTGGATGCGGGGGAACGCTACGGCCGCTATCCCTTGCGATTCGAGGAGTGACCATGTC
>Ga0194126_10012991_pt1 | contig 10473 bp, 6 predicted proteins | sample TA2KigC150mmetaG_FD_148641 | JGI IMG/M metagenome (GOLD analysis project Ga0194126, IMG submission 148641) | Freshwater microbial communities from Lake Tanganyika, Tanzania - TA2015035 Kigoma Deep Cast 150m | ecosystem: Environmental > Aquatic > Freshwater > Lake | place: Tanzania: Lake...
AGTAGTCGCCTTTTAGTTGGATTTCAACTCTCGAACTTTTAGAGGGAACAAAAAGATCAGAAGGAGGTTCTTTCCCAAATTTCTCACGATATCGATTCGTAAACCACTCAACCCTATTGTTTTTTAGTGTTGATTCTAGTCCCTTATAATGAGTTTTGGTGAAGCGATTAAACAGACCAGTTTTTAATCGTATTTTTCTGTTTCTTTCTCGTCTGCGATAATCGTGTACAGCTTGACTTTCTTCCGTACCAACAAGAGCCTCAAGCGCAGAGAGTTTAGATACCAGTGTATCCAACTGGCCTAAAAGAGAGGGCTTTTCTTGACCAGGAAGTTGGAATCTCCGATCAGTGTCCTCAACGGCTTCCTGCGCTATTCTTAGCATCTCCTCCGCGAACTGTAGTCGTTGTTGTTCTGGAATCTCTTTATAGCAATGTTCCATAGCACTTAGTACTGCATTCCAGGCATCCCTGTAAGCAGGGGCCTCATCGGTGATAACTTCCCTTGCGGCCGCCAAACTAAATTGATACTCAGCTTGATGGTTGCCTTCTACACACTTGACTTGCGCAAAAGCACGCGCTAAATCAGAGGCAGCCCTTCCCCCTTTAACACCACCGCCAAAATAACGTGCCCACAGCTGTGGTTGTTTATTAATAAGTATGTCAGAAACATATGAAACTGATAGTCCCCAATAGCGGCAGGCACGATCGAATAGTTGCAACTTTTTCTTAATTTGTTCTTTACTATTTAGAATTATCATGCTTATCTTTGCCCTATATGCAATTTGAAAAAAGTTACGTTATTATAAGCATAATTTAACAGCATTATGTTTAATTCTTAAACCTTGTCCTTTTCCTTTATTAAGGAGGACAAGATTTCCTGTGGATCAGCATTTTCTCCATCCTCGGCCAAAATCCGGTTTATCATCCGGGCGCGGAGGTCCTGGATTAAGCCTTCTCCTTGCTCCAGCAGTTCCGCCCGGGCGGCGCTGATCAGCCCTTCCCGGATGGCCATAACGCGCAGGCCCTGGATGATATCCAGGAAGCGCACGTCCTGGGGGCACTGGAAGGAGCAGCGGGCGCAGCGGGCGCAGTGCCACAGGGCCGGAGAGGACAGCAGCGGCCGCCGGAGGCCGTACAGGATTTGCCGGATAATCAGGCTGGGGGAAAAATCCGGCTCGATTTCGCTTACCGGACAGGCGGCGGTGCAGACGCCGCAGGAAAAACAGCGCAGGAGGTGCTGGCAGCCCGGCTCCCGGGCCACTTCCTCTTTGAACAGGGAATCCAAATCCTGAAGGCGAAGTTTGTCATCCATTAGCGTAAATCCAGTTCACCCCCACCCCGGCCCTCCCCCCTTGAGGGGGAGGGGGCTAATGCCAATTGCCGTCAAACATGCAACATTTAACTGGCGTAGGGGCGGGGTTTCCCCGCCCGTCTTGGGCGCTTCAGCATTCCTTCGGGCGGGGTGCCCCCGCCCCTGCCTTCTGACGGCAACCTAGATAAATCAGTGGGCGAACACCGGGCGAAAACAAGGTTCGCCTCTGCATTTTAGCGTCTTTGCGCCTTGGCGTGAGACCTATCTTTTTGAAGTAGCGCATGGATTTCAAGTTAAAGTAATGGCGCCGGTGGGGCAATGGTCGGCGCATTTATTGCATTTTTCCGCGGCCTGGACCAGGCGGGTGCAAAGCTCCTGGTGGAGCACCACCACCGCGCCGTTGACCACCTTAAAGACCACCTTATCGGCCGGGCGGGGCCCCCGTCCAAGGCGGGCCTCATCGCAGTTGCCCAGGTGATATTCGCACATGGTCACGCAAATGCCGCAGCCGTTGCATTTTTCCACTTCAATGTGCATGGCCGGGGCCCTGGCCGGGGCCGGCCCCAGCAGTTCATGCAGGGCTTCGATATACCCGGCGAAATCCGGCTCATGGAGAACCGGGCAGTCCTCGGGAGTCAATTCCCCCCGGCCCAGAGAAGCCGCAAACTCCGTGCAGGTCAAGCCGCACCGGCGGCAATCGGTCCGGGGCAAAAACTCCCGGAGTTCTTCTACCGACGCCATTATTCCAGTCCCACCCAGGCCCCTCCCAGTTCATCGGCCACCCAGAGATTCTCCGGCCGGAAACTGCGATACTGGCAAAGTTCGGCAAGCAAAGGTCCCTCTTCCGCCCCGGTGCGCCGGTAATAGGTCGCCTTGGGGGTCTCCGGCTGCACCAGGTCAAAATTCTCGATTACCACTTCCCCTGCTTTGAGCAGAGTGTGACAACGGCTCAAACTCTGAGCCCATTGGCTCGAGGGAGTGTCCGGGGGGAGGTCAAAAAGGGCCACGTCGGCCCGGGCCCCCGGCCCCAGATGCCCCCGGTCGGCCAGGCCCAGGAGCCGGGCCGGCAAGGTGCGGGTGGCCCAGGCCCATTCCGAAAGAGAAAATTCCCGGCCCGGCAGTTGCCTTTCCCAAGCCGCGGGGCGGGCCGCCCGATCCCAGAGCCAGGAAAAACAGGGGGGAAATTCCGCCGTGGGGTCCCAGACCGGTCCACAGACGGAAAAAGCGAGCCCCGGCCCCTGATATTGCAAGGCCAAGCGCATGACGCCCAGGGCCCCGTTTGCCTTGGTCTTAGGGTTAAGGTTCAGAGGGTGATACCAGCCGAAATCCACTTTTACCGGCTGCTCATTTGCAATGCTGGAGGCGTTGCGGGCCTGGAACCCCAGGTCGGCGGTGCCGCCCTTTTCCAGGTGATCCAGGGCCTGCTCCAGTTGGCGCTCCTCGGTCAAAGCCCGGCCCAGGGCCGCCAGATGAAAGGCGCGCGTTTCGGGCAAAGGCGCCTCCAGAACCTCGGGACCGGCCTCCAGGTTAAAGCGCAAACCGCACTCCAGGGCCAGCCTGGTCAGGGTCTCCAGGGTCTTGGCCGCTTCCATGGTCCGGTGGGAGTAATAAGATTGGCGGTAGCGGACAAAGGGTTCAATGAGCCGCAGGTCCAGGGAACGGGTTTTTTCCTGCAAAGATTTGATGGTCTGCCCCAGTTCCTCCAGTTGGCCGGGAGATTTGAGGGAGCTATCCAGGTCCCTTAAATTCAACGCCAGGGAGGCGGAGGTGTCCACCAGGGGAAGGGCGGCCAACTGGCGATGGACGTAACCGGCGGTGTACAGCGTCAGGAAGGGTTCATGGACATGGGTGTAACCCGAAGCCGCATAGAGTTGTCCCAGCTCCTTAAGGGAGGGAAACCGGTTCCATAAGCGCAGGAAGTTGAGGCCATAGGTAGCCACCTGGCCGCGCAGATCAATGCCCCCCGGCGCCACCACCTGGTCCCGGGCCTGAATGACCCGGTCCGGGTGCGGCAGGTGAGCGACGATCCGGTCCCCTTGAATAAAAAGATCCTGCGTCGCCCCTTGCACTCCCCGGGCTGGATCGTACAGGCGCCCTCCGGTTATTTTGATATTCATTTAAATACCAATTGTACAGTCTCTCCCCTAAACCGCCTTCATTAGGTCAAGAAGAATTTCCCGGTCGGAGGGCCAGGCCGTGGGGAGCAATTTCTTCAAGACCATGGGAAGCCCATCCATCCGGTAAGCAACTTCGGCGGCCTCCAGGCCGACCAGGGCCACCGGAAACACCACCTGGGAGCAGGAGGTGGTTCGGTTGGCAAAAGGACTCAGGGACACCACCGGCACCTGGCGGTCCTGCAGGGCGCGGCCTTGGTCCTCCGGGAGAAACCAAAACAGGTCCGCCCCCACCACCAAAATAGCGTCAACTTCATCAAAATCCCCCGGCGCGGCGGAGGTAAGTAAACCGCCCTCATGGCCGAAATCCGGCGCTTCCGGGACGCCCAACTCGTTGAACAGCAGATGATAGAGGCCGCCGGAGTTGAAATCGCTGGCCAGGGGAAAAAGCACGAAGGGCTGCTTCTCCCCCAGATGGGCCGCCAGGCTGCCCAACTCATCGAGCACCGCCAAGCCCTGGTTATAGACGGCCCCCCGCCCGAAAAAGATAACTCCGAATTCGGCCTTAGAAAGAAACCCGGCCAGCCTTCTGGTCCCTTTGACCGCCGGCCCCGGCCCCGGGCTTCCCTGCAAATGTTCCCGAATTCCTTTCAGGAGGTGCAACTCCTGGCCGGGATCGACCTGGACAAACAGGTGGCAGAATTTGGCCACCTCCGTCCGGTAGAGGTCCACTGCCGCCACCTGCCGATCTTCCACCCCCCTTTCCGTGAACCGCCCCCGGGCAAAGACGCTGTAGCGCACCAGGTGGCGGGGGCAGGAGTGCAAGGGGTTGGCTCCCCAGAACAGCACCGTGTCCGCCTCATCCCGGATAACCTCCAAGGGCGCCCAATAAAGGCCGTGTTTTCTCACGCTGTGATAATAAGGGGCTTTAAAGGCCAGGTCGGCCGGTTCCAGGCGGGCCTTGAGGTTCCGCGCCAGTTGCAGGGCGGCCTCCTGGGCCCAGGAGCCGGTGTTGGTAAGCCCGTAAATCAGAGGCCGCCGGGCTTTGCCGAGAATTTCGGCGGCCTGTTCCAGGGCCGCCCCATACGATATTCCCTGGAGCCGGCCGTTCAGTCTCCCCAAGGGTTCCAGGATGCGACGGCGCTCTTTCTTCGGATGGAATCTCTTGTAAGGAAAGAACCGGCTCAGTCCCCAGAGGCAGACATTGGACACCTCCAGGAGCTGACCTCCGGCCATGGCAACATCCAGGTCGTCACACAGGCAACCGCACCCGGTGCAGATAACGGATTGCTGACCGACTTCCACCTTTCCTTGCACCCCAGTTGGTTTAAACAAGCACATATTACCACCAATGGCGGCCAATGCCCATATGAAAAGGGGGTGGGGTTAATTCTTTCAAAACTGCTGTAAAGTGCGTTTCCGGAGACGATGACAAGTGCAGTGGGCTATTATTGCCGTTTTCGGTCTTCGGATTTCGGTTTTCGGTTAGGAAAAGCTGGAATACCAATAAGTTACAAATTATATTTGTTGCATTTGAAAGGGAATAAAGTATAAAAGATCTCTTTTATCCACCTGCGGCGTCCGGCCGGTCTCTCCCCCTTCGCACCGGGGGGAGGCGTTGGGTAACTTCGCCGCCATGGGGTTCGCTTACTGTTTTTCCATGTTCACCCCTGCTTGATCTGCCCGGGCTTTCCTCCCAAACCCCTTTTGGCGTCCTTCGCTGAGCTTCTGGGTGATTACGTAGAACACCGGTACAAAGGGGATGGCCAAAATGGTGGAGGAGAGCATGCCGCCGAAAACCACGGTGCCGATGGCCTGCTGGCTGGCGGCCCCGGCCCCTCCGGCTTTCATTAGCGGCACCACCCCCAGAATGAAGGCGAAGGAGGTCATGACAATGGGGCGGAAGCGGCGGCGGGTGGCTTCCACCGCGGCGTCGGCGATGGACATGCCGTCGGCGTGCAATTCCCGGGCGAATTCCACCACCAGGATGGCATTCTTGCTGGCCAGGGCAATCATCAGCACCAGACCCACCTGGGTATAAAGGTTGTTGTCGAAGCCCCGGGAAATGAGGGCCAGAATCACGCCCACCAGGGCCATGGGCACCACCAGGATCACCGCCGCGGGGTTGGTCCAGCTCTCGTACTGGGCCGCCAGGACCAGAAACACCAGGATAATGGCCAGGGCATAGATGAAATATGTCTGGCTGCCCACCTGCTTTTCCTGATAGGCCGTGGCCGTCCAGTCATAGGCCATGCCCTGTGGCAGGGTATGGGCGGCCACCTGCTCCATGAGATGGAGAGCCTGGCCGGAGCTGAATCCCGGGGCCGCGGCCCCGAATACCGAGGCGGCGGGATAAAGGTTATAGCGGGTGACCAGTTCGGAACCCAGCATCCTCTGGACGGACAGGAGGGTGCCCAGGGGAACCATCTCTTTCCGCTGGTTGCGGACGTAAAGGCTTTTGATGTCTTCCGGGCTCAGCCGGTAGGGGGCGGAGGCCTGCACATAGACCTGGTATGACTGGTTGAATTTGTTGAACAGGTTGACGTAGGCGGAGCCGAGATAAGCCTGCAAGGTATTGAACACGTTGTCCAGGGGAATTTCCAGGGACTCGGCCTTGGTCCGGTCAATGTCCAGATAAAGCTGGGGGCTGCGGGCGCTGAAGGTGGTGGCCAGTCCATACAGACCTGATTGGCCGCTGCCGGCCCGGATCAGCTCCATGGCCGCCTTTTGCAGCTCGACCAGCCCCAGGCTCTTGCGGTCCTCCACCATCATCTGGAACCCGCCGGATTGGCCCAGACCGCTGATGGGCGGCGGCACCATCACCGCGAATTCCGCGTCCTCCAGGGCGGCAAGTTGCCGCCTCAGGTTCTCGACGATTTGCTCCTGACTCAGGGCCGCGCCGCGCTTGTCCCATTTGTCGTAGATGGCGAAGGTGCTGAAGGTGGTGGGGACATTGGCGTTGTCCAGCATGGAGAAGCCGCCGATGGTGACCCAGGAAGCCACTCCCGGGACCTTCCGGAGAATGGCGTCGACTTTGTTGGAAACCTCCTTGACCCGGGGTTGGGACGCGGCGTCGGGCAGGCGGCCGGCGATAATGGCGTAACCCTGGTCTTCGTCGGGGAGAAAGCCGGTGGGGTGCAGGCTGAAGAGCAAGCCGCCCAGGCCGATAATGACAAAAAAAACCAGGACCATCAGCCCCGGGCGATTCACCATGCGGCGGACCAGGGCGACGTAGGCGTCTTCCACCACCGCGTAAACCCGGTTGAAGCCCCGGTAAAAGGCGTTGAGCTTTTTGCCGGGGTCCCGGGGGCGCAAATAAAGGGCGCACTGGGCCGGCTTCAGGGTGAGGGCGTTCAGGGCGCTGATGACCGCGGTGGAGGCGATTACCAGGGCGAACTGCCGGAACAGCTGGCCGGTGATCCCCGGCATGAACGCGGCGGGCAGGAAGACCGAAGTCAACACCAGGGTGATGCCGATGACCGGGCCTGTCATTTCGCCCATGGCCTTGATGGCCGCATCTTTGGGCGACAGCCCCTTTTCGATGTAATGCGAGGAGTTTTCCACAATGACGATGGCGTCGTCCACCACGATGCCGATGGCCAAAATCAGGGCGAACAGCGTCATGAGGTTGACGGTGAAGCCCAGCAGGGCCATGGCCCCGAAGGCGCCGATAATGGTCACCGGCACGGTGGTGGCCGGAACCAGGGTGGCGCGCCAGTTCTGGAGGAACACCATGATGACGATGAGCACCAGGATCCCGGCTTCATACAGGGTGTGGTACACCGCGTCGATGGCCTGCTGGATAAACTCCGTGGTGTCGTAATAAATGGCGAACTTCAGCCCTTCCGGAAAGTCCTGGTTCATCTCGGCCATGGCCTGGCGCACCCGCCGGCCCACGTCGATGGCGTTGGCCCCGGGCAGGGAAAAGACCAGGATCTGGGTGGCCGCATGGCCGCTGAGCCCGGCAAAATTGGTGAACGTCTGCTGGCTGAGTTCCACCTGGGCCAGATCTTTCACCCGGACGATTTGGGCGGTTTCCCCCCGGACAGTTTTCACAATGATATTTTCGAATTGGCTCACATCGGAGAGGCGGCCCAAGGCGTTGATGGTGAACTGAAAGGTCTGGTCCGGCGGCACCGGGGCCCCCCCCAGTTTTCCCGCCACCACCTGGACGTTTTGCTGTTTGATGGCGCTCACCACGTCCATGGTGGTCAGATTGAAGTAGTGAAGTTTGTTGGGGTCCAGCCAGACCCTCATGCTGTAAGAGCCCGCGCCTAGAACCTTGATTTGCCCCACCCCGGGAAGACGGCCCAGGGGATACTGCAGGTTGATCATGGCGTAGTTGGACAGAAAGGTTTCATCGTATCGGTCGTCGTCGGTATAAAGGCTCACCACCTGCAGAATGTTGGTGGACACCTTCCTCACGGTGATGCCCTGGGCTTGCACCGTCTCCGGCAGTTGGGATAAGGCCCCGTTGACCATATTCTGCACCAGGGCCAGGGAGGTGTTGAGGTCGGCGCCCACGGCAAAGGTGACGGTGAGGGTGTAACTGCCGTCGCTGCCGCTGGTGGAGGACATGTACAGGGAATTTTCCACCCCGTTCACCGCCTGTTCGATGGGGATGCCCACGGTGGTGGCCACCACCTCGGCGCTGGCCCCCGGGTACATGGTGGTTACCTGAATGGTGGGCGGGACGATGTCGGGATATTGGGTCACCGGCAGCTTAAAGACGGCCACCAAGCCCAGGATGATGGTGACAATGGCGATGACATTGGCAAAGATGGGCCGCTCGATGAAAAACCTGGAGATCATGGGGCGGCCTTCCCGGTCCCGGGCTGCGGGGCGGCGGGAGCTTTGGCGCCCGGGGTTTCCGGCTGGGTTGTCTTCTCAGGAGCCACCTGTTTACCGGGGATGGCCCGCAACAGGCCGTTGACCACCACCCACTCCTCCCCTTGCAACCCTTCGGTGATTACCCGGCGGCCATCCACCTGGGCGCCCAGCTTCACCAGGCGGCGCGCCACCACGTTCTTCTCATCCACCACCATGACAAAGGGACCTTGCTGGTCATAGCCCACGGCCACTTCCGGGATGAGGAGCGCCGGTTTTGCTTCGGCCAACGGCGCTCGCACCCGGGCGAACATGCCGGGCATGACCCGGGCGACAGGGTTGGGGAAAATCCCCCGCAGCAGCAGGGTGCCGGTGGAGGGATTGATGGTTATGGCCGCGAAGTCCATGTAGCCCTCATGGGGAAAGCCCGGTTCATCGGCCAGGCCGAAATATACCGGCCACTTCACCTTATGGGCCTCTTGCTTGGCCTCTTCTTGCTTCTCGCCTGTGACCCTAAGCAAGTCCTGCTCATTGATATTGAAATAGACATAGATGGGGTCAACCTGGTTGATATCTGCCAGGACGGTGCTTTCGCCGGCGCCCACCAGGTTGCCCGGATCCTTGAGGCGGCGGCCGATGCGACCGTCAAAGGGCGCCCGGACTTCCGTATAGCTGAGATTGAGTCTGGCCAGGTCGCGCTGGGCCTCGGCGGCCATCACCGCGGCCTGGGCCGAGTCCCGTTCGTAGTGCCATTTGTCCACGTCCGTCTGGGCCGCGGCCTTCTGTTGCACCAGGCGGGAAAACCGGTCGTATTCGGTCTGGGCGTGCATCAAGCGGGCTTTGTTGGCCAGAATTTCCGCTTCCGCTTGCTTCAGTTTGGCTTCGTAGGTGTTTTGCTGGATCAGGAAGAGGAGTCGTCCTTTTTTCACGACTTCGCCGTCGTTGAACAAGACCTTTTCCAGGTAACCCTCCACCCGGGCCCGCAATTGCACCGTATTAATGGCCACGGTGTTGCCGGTGAATTCCAGGTAATCAGTAACCGGCCGGGACACCGGCTGGCTTACCGTGACCTTGGGAGGCGGAGGCGGCACGTAGACGTTCCTGTCGCCGCAGGCCGGGGCCAGGACCAGGGCCGCCAGGAGGGCCGCGGCTTGAACAAGTCCGGAGCTTAAAAAAGCCATTGGTTTTCTTTCAGCCATGATTCAAATTCCTGGTCCTTTGCAGGGAAAGCCATTTTACCGAAGACCGAAGACCGCTATCGATCGTTACCAATCCGGAGGCCGGATAAGGGTTTTGGGCTGTTCCGCCGGGGGCGGGGTATGGGCCGCGGGAGTGAGCAGCTTGCCCCAATTGGTGCGCGCCGCCATGGCTTGTTTAACGGCATCCGGCACAAAATCATCTCCTTCGCGCATCTGCCAGCCGCCTCCCAAGGCCCGGTAAACCGCCACCAGGTTGCGGGAAATATCTCCCAGGGTGCTGGCCAGATCGTCCTGCTGGGTCAAAAGCTCCCGCTCGGCGGTGAGAACCGTGGTGAAATCAGTGATGCCCTCGCGGTATTGCAGGATCGCCAGGTCCACGGAACGCTGGGCCGCGGCGGTGCTCAGCGCCAGGAAATGCGCCCGCTCCTGGGACTTTAAGAACCCGATGAGCGCGTCCTCCACCTCCTGCTGGGCCCGAAGGACCGCGTTCTGATAGGTGATGAGCAACTCCTGGAACCGGGCGTCCTGAACCCTTACCAGGTTGGTGATCTGGCCATAATTCAAAATATTCCACCGGAAAGAGGGACCGAAAGATCCGGTGCGGCTCCGCCACTGAAACATGTCACCCAGGGCGAAGTCGCCTACATTGCTGGCCTGGAAGCCAAAGGCGCCGCTCAGGGAAAAAGCCGGATAAAGCTCGGCCTTGGCCACCCCGATTTGGGCGCACTGCGCCGCGGCCCGGAATTCGGCGCTTTGAATATCCGGCCGCCGGCGCAGCAGGTCCGCGGGGATGCCCACCGCCACCTGGGGCGGGGGGGCGGGGATATTGATGGAACTTCCCAGCAGGTCCGACAGGTGCTGCGGAGGCACGCCCAGCAACACGCACAGGGCGTTTTTCGTCTGGCGGAGCTGACTTTCCAGGGTGGGGATGGTGGCCTGGGTGCTGGCCAACACCGTCTTGGCCTGCTCCACGTCCCGTTGGGAGGTGGTCCCCCCCTCAAAACGGGCCGTGGCGATCTGCA
>Ga0194126_10012993_pt1 | contig 10473 bp, 11 predicted proteins | sample TA2KigC150mmetaG_FD_148641 | JGI IMG/M metagenome (GOLD analysis project Ga0194126, IMG submission 148641) | Freshwater microbial communities from Lake Tanganyika, Tanzania - TA2015035 Kigoma Deep Cast 150m | ecosystem: Environmental > Aquatic > Freshwater > Lake | place: Tanzania: Lake...
TGGCGGAATCTTTCAGGGAAGGCGAGGTCGAAAGGCCTCGCCTTTCTTTTTGACCCGCCCCGAGAGCGCGTGCTATCATTGCCTTGCGTGAGCCTCTGCGAATGTGGGTAGGTTGGAGCGTCCGGTTCAACCGCCCGGAGCCGATGCTCCGGGCCACCCGTCTTGCTGAGGTTTGGAGTAGGGAATTGGCGGAATTTTCGATAGGCATCAATATCACTCCGCCCTTTGGAAGGCGCGTGCGGAAGGCGTGGATTTGTGGGATAGTGGATGGGGTCCTTGCCGCGGAGGGGATCGACTATCCAGCGGAAGTGAGCGTGCTCATCACCGATGACGAGACCGTTCGGGAACTGAACCGCGCGTATCGCAAGATTGACTCGACCACCGATGTCTTGGCCTTTGCGTTTCAAGAGGAGGCCGAAGGTTCGGTGTTTCCTACCGGGGCCGAAAGGGTTACGCACCTTGGCGAGGTGATCGTTTCGTTGCCTCAGGCCGAACGGCAGGCCGGGGAATTGGGCCACTCCCTTAAGCGAGAGCTGGCCGCGCTTGTGGTTCACGGTGTACTCCATTTGTTGGGATATGATCACGAGAAACCGGAGGACAAGGGCAGAATGGCGGCAAGGGAAGCCGAGATTTCGGCCCGTTTGGGGTAGGGGCACGGCGTTCTGTGCCCCCACGGATCTTGAATGAGAAACGCTGTCATCGTTGATGCCGTTCGCACCCCGATCGCGCGGGCGCATCCGGAGAAGGGATGGTTCCGCAATGTGCGGTCGGATGAGCTTGGGGTGATCGTGGTGAAGGATCTCGTGCGGCGGGTAGGGATCGATCCGGACGAGATCGAAGACGTGATTCTGGGCTGCGCTACTCAAACGGGCGAGCAAGCGATGAATGTGGCCCGGTACATTACCATCATGTCCGGGCTTCCGTTCAAGGTTGCGGCTCAGACCGTGAACCGTCAGTGTGCATCGGGCATTTCGGCGATTCACATTGCGGCGCAGACGATCCTATCGGAGTGCGGGGATGTGTGCATCGCCGGGGGAATCGAGAGCATGACCCATTTGCCGGAGGGGTTCGGAGCCGATCTCAACCCCAGGCGGTTCGACTTCGTGCATCCGTCGGCGGCATCGATGGGCCTTGCGGCGGAAAATCTCGCCGAGATGTATGGGATTTCCCGCAAAGAGCAAGAGGAGTTTGCGCTGAGGAGTCATCGGAAGGCGGTGGCCGCTCAAGAGGAAGGGCGGTTCAAGGCGGAAATCGTGCCGGTAGAGGTTCTGGAGGAGGACGGCTCAAGGAGGATCGTGGATCAGGATCAGAACCCCCGATCCTATACCTCTCTTGAGATGATGGCCGCGTTCGATCCCATCGCTAAACCGGATGGCACGATTACTTCCGCCACGGTTTCGTTTGCCAGTGATGGGGCCTCAGTGCTCATGCTCATGGCGGAGGAGAAGGCACGATCTCTGGGTCTGAAGGCGAAAGCGAGAATCCGGTCGATGGCAGTAGCCGGGGTTGATCCGAAGATCACCGGTATCGGTACGGTTGCGGCGGCCCGCAAGGCGCTTGAGCGGGCGGGGTTGAGCATTGGTGACATCGACCTTGCCGAGATCAACGAAGCCTTTTCGGTGGTGGCGATGGTGTGCATGCGGGAGTTAGGCATCCCCGAAGAGAAGGTCAACCCGAACGGGGGGGCGGTGGCCCTTGGGCATCCGATGGGGGCGACCGGAGCCAAACTCGTGACCACGCTCGTTCATGAGATGAATCGGAGAAAGGCGCGGTTCGGCCTGGTGACGGTGGGGGTGGGGATGGGGCAGGGGGCGGCCAGCGTGTTGGAAAGCGTTGACTTGAAATAGCGGATTGAACTATACTTTTCTTGTCCCCGAAGGCTGTCAAACCCTCTCGGGCCTGTAGCTCAGCGGCAGAGCGGACGGCTCATAACCGTTTGGTCGTTGGTTCGAATCCAGCCAGGCCCACCAAAGGTTACAATAAAGAGAACCCCATCTACTCCTCTTTTCTTCACCGGAGTCGGCATCTCCAGATCAAACCACGGTTCAGATTGCCTGTTGCCTGCAGGGCCGGGCGATGCGAGGGAAGTGCCGTCTATCCTTGCCTAGGTTTTGTATGCCCTGCATGGCTGCCCCCGGAATAGATAACCCCCGCTGACGGGATCACAGCAGGTATCGGGGTCATCATCGATTATGGCGTTCACGTTTGATTGGAAAAAAGATTCCCATGAATCGTCTTCCGGAGCCCACCATCCATGCTCCGCCTGGATCGCCTGAGGGGTCATGTCCTTGGAGTATTCACACTTGAACTTGGCTTTCCCTATCCGGGTTTCGATCCATATCCAGTCGCCCTCGGCGATGCCAAGCTGAGTACCGGTTTCCGGACTTATCTGGGCCGTCGGGTGTACGCTCCTCTTTCGCAGTGACTCCAATTGCCGCCCCTGAGAATGATAGTAGTTGCGGTTGCGGCCCCCTCCGATCAGGGTCAGTGGAAGATCCTGTTCGGAACCCGCCAGGGTATCAGTCGGCATGTACGAAGGCAGAGGGTCATACCCCAGCTTTTCCAGAGTGGTACAATACAGTTCGTATTTGCCAGTGGGTGTGCCGAACCCCTTTGCTTCATACTTCTTCAGCGGAAGCGGTGGGGCGTCATGAGCATCGCCAGCGATGAACTGCTTGAATGTCAACCGCAGCGGTTCGAGACGCCAGTCGTAGGCCTCTTCGATTGTTTTCCATTGCCAGTAGTCCTGTTGCCCCAACCTTGTTCCCAGTTCGCGCCACAGATAGTACTCCGGCTTGCGTTCGAACAAGGGTTCGATCGCTGCCTCGCCCCCGTGGATGAACGGATAGATTTCGACACCGTGAAGAAAGGGTTTCTCGAACGAGCAGGCCGCGGGCAGTACGTAGTCGGCGATGCGGCAAGTAGGGGTCATGAAAACGTCCATGGCCACATGGATATCCAGATTCATGAGGGCTTCCCATACCAGCCTCGAATTGGGGAAGGTGAGAAGCGGGTTCTTGGCGATGGTCAGGAGGGCCTTTACCGGATAGGGATTGCCGTGGATCATCGCCCTGAATGTTGAGGCCGCGTGGGCAAAGCCGGCAAGCCAGATGCCATTGACCGGCCGGTCGCTGAGCCTTCTTGCATTTTCCTCGATCATTCGGAATGTTCGCCATGAGTACATTGGAAACCGGTCCGCGCCAATCAATTTGTCCTGCTGCTCCGGCGATAGCATCTCATGGAGGTCCATTTCCGGCACTGACCGTACCGTTGGGTGTAGCGCCATCATTACATCCCCGCCTTTGATATCGATGTTCCCCGCTATGCCGGACAAGATGTAGCGAGCCTGAAGGGTACGGGTAGAGTTGGGCTGCTCTTCCACCCCGGTCAGATGGAATATGAGTCCCGGCTTCGTTCTGGCATAGATGCGCGCCGTCTCCCTTATTTGTTCCGCGGGAATGCCGGTGATAGCGGCAACCTTTTCGATGGGATAGTCCTGAACCCGCTGGACGAGCTTATCGAACCCGTAGCACCACTTTTCGACGAATTCCTTGTCATAGAGATTCTCATCGATGATGGTTCGGATCATTCCCAGAAGCAGGGCCGCATCCGTCCCGGCACGGGGGCGAAGCCAGATATCGGCCTCTCGCGCCGAAGTCGTATCTCTCGGGTCAATCACGATTATTTTGAGCCCCAGATATTTTCTCATCTCCAGAATCCCGCGCCACAACCCGGGGACGGATCGCGCCGGGTTCACGCCAAGGAACGTAACGCATCGTGTTTCGAGATAGGGGTGAGGAATGAATATTACCGCGCCGGACATCATGTGGCTGAGCACCATGCCGGTGCCGCAACTGGGGCCCAGGAAATTCGGTGAGCCAAAGAGATTCTGGAAGCGTACCCGATACTCATCGGCGCAGTTCTGCTCACCGCTGGTCGCAATGGCCATCGTCTCGGCTCCGTACTTTCCTTTGACCGCTTCGAGTTTTGATGCAATCTCATCGAGCGCCTGTCCCCAGCTGATCCGCTCCCAGCGGCCTCCGCCGCGTTCTCCCAGGCGTTTCAGTGGATAGTTCAACCGGTCGCGATGGTAAATGAATTCCCTTGCGGCGTGGGCCCGGGGACAGGCCGCGGTCACTTGACGTTGAACTTCGGCCATGGGGGAGAGGCCGGGTTTCTTTTCAACGTCCGGCCCGAGGAATTCCCCGTTTTCCACAATGACACCATATGTACAGTGGCTGGCACAAAGGCCACAGACGATCTTCTTTGTCTCCTTGCTCATGTTGCATCGCCTCCGCACGGGTCATATTTGTCGGTCCTGTTCTCCGGCACTGGCATTGAACGTGCACGATCTGTGCTCACGGATACTTCGGCATCTCGATGTTGAACTTCTTTTCCGCATCTGAAATGGCGGCATAGAATGCTTCCCTCATCAGCGGCATGAGCTCGGCCAGCTTCACGAAATGCTCCATGTTCTTCAGGAACCGGAGGTTCCCTTTGGCGAGCAATTCCATGGCATCGAAGTTGGCATCGCCCAGAAGTCGGTAGCCGATATCGTAGGAATCGTACTCGAGAACTGCATCCCCTTCGTGGTCCACGAACTCCAGCTCGCCATCGGATGCAAAATTGTAGTGAAACGCCCCGTTGCCGTCGGGACAATCGGGGCATCTCTCGGTGAAGCTCATCCCGACGATACCGGCCTGAAAGAACCGTTCTTTGTAGTTCTGATTGATGTACTCTACCCAGCGCCGATGCCAGTAGTCGTACACCTCTGCAGGGGTATCGGCTGGTCTTGCGATCTTCTTTTTCATGGCACTCATCTCCGTTCTCAAGTGAGGGATAGACACGGCATGATGGGGAGCCCGTTCCAGAAGCATTAGACCCGTACCCCCCAATCGGGTAGTGCTCCGGTTCCATGAGCAGTTTGCTGGCAGATCACGAGACGCGTTATGCCAATATGATCAGTCATTCTGGGAAGAATGCATGATATGGTCACACGTCTCTGGATTGGTGCTGACAGATCGTGTTGGTAATATACTCCTTCTGTTGCGGTTAGTCAAGGGATAATCGGGTCGCCGATGTCTCTACACACCGTGAGGGGCTTGATCGAAACCGATCAGACATTCCCCAAATGATGTAAAATGAAAAAGGGATTTCATGGGCTCTTAAGCCCGCTTGCCGAAGGTAACAGGGAAGGAACATCCGTGAAGAAGCGATACTGGATAGGAGGGCTGATTGTGCTTGCGGTGGGGGGGTATCTCCTCTACGCGCTCGTATTCAGCGATTCTTTGACCTACTACTATACGGTGAGCGAACTCATGGAGCAAGCGGAGGCCAAATACGATCAGAGCGTGCGTGTCAGCGGAGAAGTCGTCGAGGGCTCAGTTGATTGGAACGCAGATGATATCGTCTTGTCGTTTGAGATTGGGGATGGGAGCGGCACCCTGCCTGCCGTCTACCGGCACAGCATGCCGGATGGGTTCACTGAGGGAAAAGGAGTCTTGCTTGAAGGGAAGTACCGATCGGACGGCGTCTTTCATGCCTCGAAGATAATGATGAGCTGCCCTTCAAAGTACGAATCGGGAAACTAGACCGCACATGGTAGATATCGGCCGCACCGCCCTTCTGCTCGCTCTTACCGCTTCCATCTATTCCTCCATCGTCCCGATTGTAGCCATCCGCCGCGGATACCCCCGGTTTATTCTGAGTGCCCGAAATGGACTTCTGGCCGCGTTTGCGCTATATACGCTGGCGATGGGGGCCATGCTCCACGCTTTGCTCACCAACGATTTCAGCATCGATCTCGTAGCCCAGCATTCCAGCCGCGATCTTCCGGTTGCCTACAAGATATCCGCCCTGTACGCTCACCGTACGGGTTCCCTCTTCTTCTGGGGATGGCTGATTTCACTCTTCGCCGTGATACTGGTATGGCAGAAACGGGATCGGCTCAGAGATATCATGCCATACGGCATTGCCATCCTGGCCGCGATTCTGGCCTTCTTCCTTGGCCTGACCGCGCTGGTTGGAGATATCTTTGCCCGGAACCCGTTTCCCCTGCTCGATGGCCAGGGCCTGAACCCCCGTTTGCAGAACCCCGGGATGCTGATCCATCCGCCGCTGCTATTTGTCGCATACGCCGCTTTCAGCATGGTGTTTGCCTTTGCGATGGGCTCGCTTTTGCGGGGCATCCCGGGCAGCGAGTGGGTCCCCGGCATCCGGCGCTGGGCGCTCCTCGGTTGGTGCGCCCTGGGACTGGGGAATGTTGTGGGCGCATGGTGGGCCTACGGCGAACTTGGATGGGGCGGATACTGGGTATGGGATTCCGTGGAGAATGCCAGCTTCATGCCCTGGTTGCTGGCAACGGCACTCCTTCATTCGATGGCTCTGCAACGAAAGCGGAATTACCTCACCCTGTGGACTATGGGCCTCATCGTATCCACATTTGCCTTCACGCTCTTCAGTCCGTTCGTCACCCAGGGCGGGATCGCTTCCGAACTTCATGGTTTTGGCGGAACCCCCATTGTGCCCTATCTCGGCATTGCGCTACTCGTGATTCTCATGGCATCCCCTGGAATCTTGATCGCCAAACGGGCTCAATTGCGCGATGCGAGCCGTCCTTCCTCGCTCCTTTCGCGCGAGGGCGCATTTCTCCTTACCAACATCGTGCTCGTTGCCATTGCGGGGGTTACCCTCCTCCTGACGGCCACCCCCAAACTGCGCGATCTTCTGGACAGGCCCGCTTCAGTAGATCGTATTTGGTTCGACTATGCGTGCGGGTCGATGCTTCTTGTTCTGGTGTTTCTCATGGGCGTTTGCCCGCTTGTGGGATGGCGCAAGTCATCGGCGAAAGCACTTCTCAGGCAGCTTGCCTATCCGCTAGTCCCCTGCGTCATCGGGGCGATTGCGGTATTTGCCACCGGAATCGGGAACTGGTATGCGGTGGCGGCTATCGTCTGCGGCTTGCCTCTCATGACAATACTTTCTGAGTGGGTCAGGGGGACGCGGGCGCGGCATCGCACAAAAGGAGAGAACTTGTTTGTGGCGTTCCCGCAGCTCATCTGGAGCAACCGACCGCGATATGGCGGATTCGTTGTCCATATCGGCATCATCATGATCACCGTGGGGGTCCTGGGTTCTTCGATGTACGATGCCGAGAAGGAGATCACCATGCACCCCGGCGATCAGGCAACGATCAAAGAATATACGGTGATCTACAGGGGTTTGGATCACCGCGATGAAATGGTGTATGATACGGCAACCGGGCGTCCGCTCTCCGGGAAGGCCATTACGGAGGCCGATGTCACCATCAAGCGGGGAGATAGCACCGTGTGCAACATGGCTCCCGATCTCAACAGGTGGGCGAAGTCGAGCGAGTTGGTACCTGAGCCTGCTATCCGAAGCACTCCGGCCGATGACCTTTTCAGCTCGCTGCGCGCCTACGATCTCGGTGATGGGTCCGCAACTCTGCACATTCTCGTAAATCCGCTGGTCATGTGGCTATGGGTGGGCGGTGGGTTCATGCTTCTGGGAGGAATCATCGCCTTCTGGCCGGAGCGCCGCCAGAAGAAGGAAGTCCAGTCAATCACCGAAAGGGAAGGGCCGCCATGAGCTTTGCCATTGGCATTCTTCTTGTCATTGCCACAGCCGCGATTGTGGGCTATCCCGTATTGAGGAAAGCCTCCTCAAAAGATATGGAGACCGGGCGCGCGGTGCGGGATTCATCGGCAAGGCGCGAGCAGATCCGGTCGGTGATGGAAGAGATCGAGTTCGATTCCGAGATCGGGAACACGGAATCGGAGCAGTATCAAGAGCTGGCCCGTGAGTATCGCCGCCGATTGGATGGGGAAGAGGGCCATCGTGAGTGACGATTATCGGGGAGATACCCCTTACATGATCGAAGCCGAAGGGCTCGTCAAATCCTTTGGCGGGCGCAAGGTGCTCAGGGGCATCGATCTGCGGGTGAAAGAGGGGGAATGCGTTGCCGTTATCGGCCCTAACGGTGCGGGGAAGACAACGCTGATCAAGGTGCTCACTACGCTTTCCCGACCGCTCGCGGGCAACGTTCGGCTGGTGGGGATGGATATCCGCAAAGAGGCCGTCGCCATCCGCCGCAAGAGCGGCATCGTGAGTCACCATACGTTCCTGTACGATCATCTCACCGCCCATGAGAACTTGAAGTTCTACGGCAAAATGTACGATGTTCCCGACCTTGATAAGCGGATCACTGAGGTCATCGATGCGGTGGGCTTGCGGGCACGCCTGCACGATCGGGTGGGAACGTTTTCCCGTGGCATGCAACAACGGCTTTCCATCGCCAGAGCCATCCTGCATGATCCCCCGATCATGTTCCTCGATGAGCCGGAGACGGGTCTCGATCAAGAAGCCCTTGCAATGTTAAGTGGCCTTCTGAAGACCCTCATCGCCGGCAAGAGAACGGTTCTCATGACGACGCACCGTTTTGAATGGGGGTCGGAGCTTGCCGACCGCATCGTCATACTCCATAGCGGGAAGATCGTTTTCGATGAGCCGGGACGAGGTATGGAACTCTCAACTCTCAGGGAGAGCTATCGCCGCCTTACGGGAGCCGGATCGTGAGCGGCTATTTTGCCAAGGTCTTCGCCATCCTCTGGAAGGATATCCTTTCGGAACTCCGAACGCGCGAGACCGCGTCCGCCGTGCTCGTCTTTTCGATCCTTGTGATCGTGATCTTCAACTTCGCCTTCGAGCCCGATAGCGATACGATCGAGACGGTCGCGCCGGGCATTCTGTGGGTGGCATTCACCTTCTCCGGCGTGCTCAGTCTGAACCGTACGTTCGTATTGGAAAAGGAGAAAGGGTGCCTTGAAGGATTGATGTTGTGTCCGGTCAGCCGGGAGGTGATCTACTGGGGAAAGATGGCGGCAAGCCTCGCGTTCATGCTCATCGTGGAGGCCATCGCCACGCCGGTCTTCCTCATCCTGTTTGATTTGCCGCTCTTCGTTCCGGAGCTTGTTCTGGTGATCGTTCTGGCAACGGTGGGATTCGTTGCGGTGGGAACGCTTCTTTCGGCGCTGGCCACGAACACGAGGGCGCGGGATACGCTCCTGCCCATCCTTTTCTTCCCGCTCGTCGTTCCGGTCATCATCGCCGCCGTGAAAGCCTCAGAGACGGTTTTGAGCGGGGGAGCATGGGATGAGATGTCAACGTGGCTTCAAGTGATGGCGGCTTTCGACGTTGTCTTTCTGGTCGTACCGTCGCTTGTTTTCGAGTTCGTCATCGAGGAGTAGGGATGCAAAAGGGGAGTTCAGTCAAGAATCTCAATGATCGGCTGGAGACGGCCCTGGTGGCGCTGGGGTTTGCGCTCATGATGGCGGCCCTGTATCTCATCTTCATCTACGTGCCGACCGAGAAGGAGATGGGCGTGATCCAGCGCATCTTCTACATCCACGTGCCGCTGGCGTGGGTGGCGTTTCTGGCGTTCTTTATCGTGTTCATCGGCAGCATCCTCTATCTCTGGAAGCGGGACGAAAGGTGGGATATACTGGCCCGCTCTTCGGCCCAGATCGGGGTCATCTTCACCACTCTGGTGCTGGTCACGGGCCCCATCTGGGCAAAGCCGGTTTGGGGAACGTGGTGGACGTGGGATGCACGGCTTACCGCAAGCCTCATTCTGTGGCTCACCTACATCGGATACTTGCTCGTGCGCAGCTATGCGGGGGAGGAATCCAGAGGGGCGAGGATGTCCGCCGTTCTGGGGATCGTGGGATTTGTGGATGTGCCGCTCGTCTATCTCTCGATCAAACTGTGGCGGACTCAGCACCCGCGTGAGTTGGTGAGTACGCTTGAGGGATCGATGATGCTCACGCTCATGGTCAGCCTTGCTGCGTTTACAGTGCTTTACATAATACTACTCCGTCAGACCACCGCTGTGAGGCAACTGGAGGCGAGTGTTCGGGAGTTGAAGGACTCACAGCAGTAGCTCAGCAACGTCTGGAAAAGAGGGTGCAGGGATTCTTCCCTGCCGGGGTTCGGGGTGTCCCCGGACCCAAATATCCCCCAAGATTGGGGGAGAAGGGGGTTGACGGTTTGCACGTCAATCTCAGAAACTGTTGCTCATAAAACCTGAGTGGATAACTCACAGGGGGGTCAGAACGATGGATGATCTCGACTATCTATACACTGCTTTTGCCATCGTCTGGGCGGTGATCTTTGGCTATCTCCTGTTCCTCAGCCGGAAGCAGCGCCAACTGAGGCGCGAGATCCGGGAGCTGGACGAAAGGGCCGAGGACAGGGAGCGATAACCAGGCAGAGTGGGTTTGACCGGTCTGCAGAGAGCCTGAGATATGGTACAATATGGGCTGGCACTGCGGCAGAGTGGCCGTCGACGGCTCCGGCAGGTTACGGAAGTGACCTGCCTTTTTGTCTCAGCGATAGTTCTCCATCAAAGGGGTAGGCTTCATGGATATCGATCTCGATAAGCTCGACGCTTGGGTT
>Ga0194126_10012996_pt1 | contig 10472 bp, 10 predicted proteins | sample TA2KigC150mmetaG_FD_148641 | JGI IMG/M metagenome (GOLD analysis project Ga0194126, IMG submission 148641) | Freshwater microbial communities from Lake Tanganyika, Tanzania - TA2015035 Kigoma Deep Cast 150m | ecosystem: Environmental > Aquatic > Freshwater > Lake | place: Tanzania: Lake...
ATGCTGAACAAGGCGGCTGCCAGGACCAGGAACCAGGAAAGGGGTATGCTCATCTCCGCCTCCTACTTCTTCACGGCAATGTAGACAGCGCCGACCAGCGCCGCAAGCAGCAGCACCGATGCGACTTCGAACGGCAGCATATAGGCCTGCGGGGAGACCAGCGCTGTTGCCAGGGCCCCGAGCGTATCCGTCCCGTCCGGGATTTCGACTGCCAGGCTCGAAAAACCACTCCACTGGCTCAGGATGAAAGCCAGCCCGCCGAAGGTCAGCAGGCCGAGCAGGGCAGCCACCCACCAGGTTTTGTTCAGTTGTGGACCGCGGTCGCGCATTTCCCGGCGGGTAAGCATGACTGCAAAGATGAACAGGATGGCAATCGCGCCGATATAGACCACCACCTGCACCACAGCCAGGAAACCGGCTTGCAGGATGGCATATAATATGGCTACGCCGAACAGGGTTGCCACCAGCCACAGGGCGGCGTGGATCAGGCGGGGCGTGGTCACCACCATCAAGGCGGAACCGACGACCCCGGCCGCAACGATCAGGAAGACGATTTGCTCAGGAGTCATGTCCGTTTACTCCGTTAATGATGTCCTTCGGATGGAGCCAGGGTGCGCACCGCCTCGGCATCCTTTTCTTCGACCTTGCGGCGGCGTCCCGTAGCCCGCAGGATCTCGACCGTGACCCAGCCGATGAACAGGTTGGCCAGGAACAGGACCAGGGCATGCAGCCAGCCGGCGGACCCTGCCAGGAGTTTATCGAGCAGGGCAGTCGCCACCAGCGTCACCAGCGCAAGGGGGGTCAGGAACTTCCAGTTGAAGGCCAGCAGGTGGTCGATGCGGATGCGGGGCATGGTGTACTTGATCCACATGATGACCCAGTAACCGAAGAGCGCTTTGCCCATGAAAGCGATCATTCCAATGAATGGACTGTACTGTTCCAGGCCGAAGAAACGCCAGCCGCCGAAGAACATGATCGCCATGAAACCACCGAAGGTAAAGGCATGCAACAGTTCACCGGCATAGAACAGGCCGAACTTCATGCCGGTGTATTCGATGTGGAAACCGGCGATGATTTCGGATTCGGCTTCGTTCAGGTCGAAGGGGGCGCGTCCCAGTTCGGCGATGGCGCTGATGAGGAAGATCAAGACCCCGAGCGGTGAGAGGATGAAGAACCAGGTATCCGCCTGCGCCAGGGTGATACCCTGGATGCTCATCGTCCCGGCCAGGACGGTTGGGATGAGCAGGGCAACCACCATCGGGATTTCATACGAGATCATGGTCGCCACCATGCGGAACGCGCCCAACAAGGCATACTTGTTATTGGACGCCCACCCGGCCATGATGATTGCCAGAGCGCCCAGGGCTCCCGCCGCCACCAGGTACATCACCCCCACATTCAGGTCCACGCCATAGATGTTGGCAGCCAGCGGCACCACCGCCCACAGCAGGATGACCGAAGCCAGCGCCAGCACCGGCGCCAGGTTGTAGACGAATTTATCTGCGCCGGCAGGAGTGATATCCTCCTTGATGATCAATTTGATGATGTCTGCAAAGGGCTGGACCAATCCGAAAGGTCCGATCCGGTTCGGGCCGACGCGGTCCTGGAAGCGCGCCACAACTTTGCGCTCGACCCAGACCAGGAAAATGGCTACAAGCATAGCAAACAGGATCAGGACGATGATCCCAATCGCAGCAGTCACGATATGCGCCAGCAACAGGTCCGCTCCCCAGCCGGCGAACACTCCCTTCAACCAGTCATCAAGGAAATTAATCGGGTCAGACCAAAAATTCATCGGAACGCTCCTTCAAACACATAAAAGGCTGAGAGGAAAATATCCTGTCAGCCTTTTTGGTTTTTCATGGGGTTATACCCATTCCAGCATCCCTTTTCGCCAGGCATATACCAATCCGGCGACCAGGATCAGGATGAAAATAACACCTTCAATAACGGCAAATAACGGCAGGGCATTGAGGGATAAGGCCCAAGGAAACAGGAAGACCGTTTCCACATCGAACAGGAGAAAGACCAGCGCAAAGATGTAGTATTGGGCTTTGAACTGCACCCAGGATTCCCCGACTGTCTCCATGCCGCATTCATAGGCGCTCTGCTTGATCGGATTGGGTTTGCGGGGTGCCAGCAAGCGGGAAGCCACCAGCGGGACAATGGGCACAATGATGCCGATGACCAGGAACAGGCCGATGTAGAGCCATTCACTTTGCATGAGGCGCTCCGAACAGAAGAGGTTTGCCAGGACTGGCAACGGCAAATTTTACCATGAAAGGATTGGAGAAGTTCTTATACCCCTTATATATTTAAGGTGACATTTGTCACAATATATGCGGATATATGAATTTATACACAAGGCATCCCATCATTTTCTCCGTCTGCGTATCAGCAGCCACCGGAACCCGTCCTCCAGGAACGGGATACCCAGCGCCGAACCGATTAAAGCGCACACTCCTCCCAGGATGCGGGCGGGACCGGCCTTCAGGCCCAGGAAGGAGACGGCTTCTATCTCGATTGTCTGTGCTGAAATGGCGCGTTCGCTACTGGCGCTTCCATCCAGCGGTACAAATCGCAGGTAGAACCAGACCGTGCCGCGGTAATAGCCAACTTCCGCCGGGGAGACACTCCACGTAAAAGTGACGGCCTGCCCAGGCAGGAGCGGCTGGCTGCTGGTATCCCTTGGGAAGACCTCCGCCCCCGCCAGGTCCAGGCGCGCCTCGGCAACCAGGTTGTATGTATCATATACACTCGGTATGTAGACTGTTTCACCGGTTACAAGATGACCAGGGTGCCCGGCCGTCGGCTGGATGTTCCCCAGTGCATCCACCGCCAGGGTCAGGCGGACCAGGTCGGAATCCCCGGCGCGCATGACCGGCGGCCAGTCCAGGAAGAGGGTGCGCGCCTCCGTCAGGGACGGGGCGGCATTTGGCTGCGGCTGGGGCGTGGACAATGACCCGGGCGGCAAGGGCAGGATGCTGGTCGAATCGCCTAGCGGCCAGAAAGCCCAGGCCAGCACGATGCAGGCTGCCGGGAGAAAGACCAATGCCAGCACAAGCCGGATTCTTCGTCTGGTCATGGAATCATTATACTCCGGGCGCCGGGTGGATTTCCCGGCTCCTTCCCTGGTTCCTTCCATCCTTGGGGCGCTGAACGATAAGCGGTTTCCGTGTATACTTGACCCATGCTGCTCACCATCGACCTCGGCAACACCAACCTGACGATCGGCCTCTACGAAGACGAGACGCTGCTCCACCACTGGCGGCTGGCGACCGACCACAGCCGCATGCCGGATGAATACGGCCTGCAGTTGCTGGGACTGTTGGAGCACGCCGGCTGCAGCGTGGACGGGTTGAGCGGCGTCTGCCTGGCGTCGGTCGTCCCGCCATTGACCGGGCGGCTTGTCCAGGCCTGCAGCGAGTATCTGGGCCAGGACGGGACACCCCCGCCCCTGCTGACGGTGGACGCCGGCGTCAAGACCGGTATCCGCATCCGCTACGAGGACCCGCGCCAGGTGGGAGCCGACCGGGTGGCCGACGCAGTGGCGGTCTTCCACCTGTATGGCGGTCCGGCTTGCGTGGTGGATTTCGGCACCGCCACGACCTTCAACGCCATAACCGAATCGGGCGATTATCTGGGCGGGGCGATCATGGCCGGCGTCAACCTGGCGGCCGACGCCCTCTTCCAGCATGCCGCCAAACTGCCGCGGGTCGACCTCCAGCGCCCGCCGTCGGTGATCGGGCGCAACAGCGTCCATGCCATCCAGTCCGGGCTGCTTTTTGGGTACGTCTCGATGCTGGAAGGGATGGTCGAACGTTTCCGCCAGGAACTGGGGCCGCAGATGAAAGTCATCGCCACCGGCGGACTGGCAGAGACGATCGCCCGCGAAACAGAAGTGATCGATGTGCTTGCCCCCTGGCTGACCCTGGATGGGCTGCGCATCCTGTGGGAATTGAACCTGGCATGAAACCTGCCTGTTGCTTCCTGGTATTGGTCGTCCTGGCCGCCTGTTCTTCCCGGCTCCAACCGCCCCCCGGGACCGGGCTCGAGGGACAGGTTTTCATCGGCCCGGTGTGCCCGGTGGTGCGGGAAGGCGAGGAATGCCCCGACCAGCCTTACCATGCCAGCCTGAGCGTGCTGGACCTCGAAGGGCGGGAAGTGGCGCAATTCGAGACAGACGCTGAAGGCCTTTTCCAGGTCGACCTCCCTCCCGGGGATTACATCCTGCACCCGGAAACGCCGGATGGAATGCCCCTGCCTGTTGCCGCCGAACAATATTTTACAGTCCAGGAAGGCGCATACGCCTGGCTGACGGTCACTTACGACAGCGGCATCCGCTGATTTCACCATGCTCTTTCTATCCAAATTCCTCCCCATTTTCATCTACCCTCTCGGTCTGTTCTGGCTTGCCCTGCTCAGCCTGATACTTTTTGGACGGCAGAAACGCGGCCAGAAGATCGTCCTCTGGCTCCTGCTCGGGCTGGTCTTCCTCAGCAGCAACCGCTGGACAGCGTATGCCCTGACCTACCAATTGGAGCGACAATACCTGCCGCAGGGCGATTTGCCGCCGGCGGACGCCATCGTCCTGCTCGGCGGGGGGACCGAGCCGCAGTCCGCCCCGCGCCGGACCGTGGAAATGAACGGCGCCGGCGACCGGGTGTACTACGCCGCGACTCTCTACCACGCCGGGAAAGCGCCGTTCATCCTGGCCAGCGGCGGGCGCCTGCCCTGGGAAGCGGACCAGGACAGCACCCCGGCGGATGAAATGAGCGCCATCTTGCAAGCGCTCGGCGTCCCGCAGGATGCGATCCGGCTGGAAACCGGTTCACGCAATACAGAGGAAAATGCCACCCTGTCTGCCCCACTGTTGCATGAACACGCCGTGGAGACCATCCTGCTCGTGACCTCGGCCATGCACATGCCGCGATCGGCCTTCCTCTTCGAGCAGGCGGGGTTTACAGTCATCGCGGCCCCGACCGATTTCACCATCATAGACGCCGACTGGGAAACGCTCTGGCATCCGGATCCTGAGAATTTCATGCTTGGCTTCTTTCCACAGGCCGGGTACCTGGGCATGACCACCTCGGCGCTCAAGGAGCACATCGGACGGGTTGTCGCCGGGTTGCGCGCCTCCCCTTGACAGCCCGCCGGAATCGCAGATAATAACCAGCAATCCAGCAAAGACAAAGGCTGTGACAGAGGAAAGTAGGCTGGCGGAAGCCGCCAGGGAGGAGCGGGCACAGACTGGAACCCGTTCCAGGCCGGAAACCAACTGAAGTTCCCTCTCGAGCCGTTCAGGTGAACGGTAGAGGCGCAAATATTGCGCCTTTACAAAGTAGTCTGAACCGCATTCCCGGCGTTACACGGGAGACCAATCGCCTGCGGGCTGTTGGACCGAGCGGGCATGCCAGGCGGCATGTCAACCTGGGTGGTACCACGGGAACTCCCTCCCGTCCCATGCGTGGACGGGAGTTTTATTTCCTGGTCTTTCCGCAATAGAACAGGCAATGTACTCTGGAGGCTGTATGCAGGAGAACTTGAAAGAAATCGAGAAGAATGCCCTGGCCGAACTCGAATCCGTCCAGGATGAGGGCGCGCTGGACAAATGGCGCGTCACCCACCTGGGACGCAGTTCGGCGGTGATGCAGGTCTTTGCCGGGCTGGGCAGTCTGTCCAAAGAGGAGCGACCGGTCGCCGGCCAGCAGGCCAACCAGGTCAAGCAGGCGCTCGAAAAAGCCCTGGCCGAAAAGACCGGGGAGGTGAAGCAGGCCGCCCTCCAGCAATCGCTGGCTGCCGAGAGATTGGATGTCACCCTGCCGGGACGACCCTGCCGCCGCGGCCGGCTGCACCCGGCAACGGCCAACCTGCGCCGCATCCTCGGCATCCTGGCCGGGATGGGATTCCAGGTCTACACCTCGAGGGATGTGGAGAGCGATGAATACAACTTCCAACTGCTCAACATCCCGCCGCATCACCCAGCGCGTGAGATGCAGGATACTTTCTACATCGACTCGCATGTCGAAGACGGCACATATGCCACCGTCCTGCGCACCCATACCTCGCCGGGACAGATCCGGGCAATGCGCGAATTCTCGTCCGCCAACCCGCAAAACCCGCCGCCCATCCGGGTGGCGCTGCCCGGAATGGTCTACCGCTTCGAGCAGATCACCTTCCGTTCCGAGATGCAGTTCTACCAGGTGGAGGGACTGGCGGTTGGCGAAACCATCACCTTCGGCGACCTGAAAGGGACCCTGCTGGAGTTCGCCCGCCGCATGTTCGGCCGGGAGGCGCGCTTCCGTTTCCGCGCCGACCACTTCCCTTTCACCGAGCCGAGCGCCGAGATGGATGTGGAATGTTACGTCTGCGGCGGCAAGGGCTGCCCGGTCTGCAAGAAATCGGGCTGGCTGGAGATCCTGGGCTGCGGCATGGTGCACCCGGCTGTGCTGGAGAACGGCGGTTACGACCCGCGCCGGTTCTCCGGGTTCGCCTTCGGCATGGGCACCGAACGCCAGTTGATGCTGCGCTACAAGATCAACGACATCCGTCATTTCTGGGGAAACGACATCCGTTTCCTCGAGCAGTTCTAGGAGGCCGGAATGAAAGCGCCTGTATCCTGGCTGAGAGATTTCGTGGATATTGACATCCCGGTGGTGGAAGTGGCCCGCCTGTTGACGCTCGCCGGCCTGGAGGTGGAGGAGATCCACTATGTAGGCCTGGAAATGCCCGCAGGTGGCGACCACGGTTTCAGGTCCGGCGGGATTGCCTGGGAGCGCGAGAAGATCGTGGTGGCTGAGATCCTGGAGGTCGGCCCGCATCCCAACGCCGACCGCCTGACGCTCTGCCGGCTGAACGACGGCCGGCAGGAACACACCGTCCTGACCGGCGCCCCCAACCTGTTCGACTACAAGGGCAAGGGTCCTCTCCCGAAACCGCTCAAGGTGGCGTACGCCAAAGAAGGCGCGACCATCTACGACGGCCACGCCGATGGCCTGGCGCTGACCACGCTCAAACGCGCCAAGATCCGGGGCGTCGAGTCCTATTCGATGGTCTGCTCGGAGAAGGAACTGGGCATCAGCGACGAACACGAGGGCATCATCTTCCTCGACGACGACGCCCCGGTGGGAATGCCGCTGGCCGATTATTTCGGCGACGCGGTCTTCGAGATCAAGATCAATCCCAACATGGCGCGCAACCCGAACATGCTCGGCATTGCCCGCGAGGTGGCTGCCCTCACCCGCCGGCCGCTCAAGAAACCGGAATCCATCCTGGAGACAACAGGAGAGACGATCGAAGGCCAGGTGCAGATAGAGATCAGCGATCCGGCGCTCAACCCGCGCTTCACCCTGGGTCTCATCCGGGATGTGGGGATCAAACCCAGCCCCTACTGGGTGCAGCGGCGCTTGAAACTTGCCGGCATGCGCCCGATCAACAACGTGGTGGACGCCGCCAACTATGCCATGCTGGAAATCGGGGAACCGCTCCATGCCTTCGATTACGATGTACTGCTTGCGCGGGCAGAAGGCAGGCCGGTGGTCATCTCCACCCGCACAGCCCGCCCCGGCGAGAAACTGACCACTCTCGACGGCGTGGAACGCACCCTGGCGGAGACCAATGTCCTGGTCTGCGACGCCAAAGGTCCGCTCTCGATCGCCGGCGTGATGGGCGGGGCGGAGAGCGAGGTCAACAGCGGGACGAAGAACATCCTGCTCGAAGCTGCCGCCTGGAACTTCATCAACATCCGCAAGACGGCCACCCAACACGCCCTGCCATCCGAGGCCTCCTACCGTTTCTCGCGCGGCGTCCACCCGGCGCTGGCGCTGGAAGGGCTGAAACGCGGCCTGTCCTGGATGTCCGCCTGGAGCGGGGGGCGGGTGGCGCCCGGCCTCGTGGATGAATACCCTCAGCCGCGTCGCGACCCGCTGGTGGAATTGGCCCACGCCGATGTGCAGCGCGCCCTGGGGATGGACATTCCAACAAGCGAAATCATATCGCTGCTCGAACGGCTGGAATTCCGCTGCGAAGTGCGGGGGGATGTGATTGCCGTGCAGGCCCCGCCCTTCCGGATGGATGTCGGCGAGGGGCTGGCGGGCGTCGCCGACATCATGGAAGAAATCGCCCGCACCTATGGCTATGACCACATCCCGGAAACCCTGCTGGCCGACCCGCTGCCGCCTCAACGCGGCAACCCATCCTTCGAGCAGGAGGAGCGGACGCGCGACCTGCTGGCATCGCTTGGCCTGGACGAGGTCGTCACCCACCGCATGACCAGCGTCGGGCGCGAGTCCCGCCTGCTGCCGGGCGAGGCTGGCGCCGGGCTGGAATATGTCCGCATTGCCAACCCGATCACCCCGGAATATGCCGTCATGCGCCGCAGTCTGCTATCGTCGGCGCTGGATGTGCTGGAACACAACGCCCGGCTGCGGGAGTCGCTGGCCTTTTTCGAGATCGGTTCCGTGTATATCCCGAACGGGAACGACCTGCCGGGGGAACCGCGCCGCCTGGCAATTGCCATCACAGGCCGGCGTTATGCCAGTTCATGGGATACCCATCTCGAACCGGGGCTCGATTTCTACGACCTGAAGGGCATCCTCGAAGCCCTGCTGGAGGCGCTGCACATCGATGCGACTTATGCCCCGGCGGAGAATCCTGCCTTCCATCCCGGCAAGTGCGCGGCAGTGATGAACGGGGGAGCCTCCTTGGGCGTCTTCGGCGAACTGCACCCTGCAGTGCAGGAGAACTATGGCTTCGCCGCTCCGGTGCTGGCGGCCGACTTTGATTTCGAAGCGCTGCTGGCGCTCATCCCTGTTGGTTACGAGACCCGCCCGGTGAGTGAGTTCCCGCCCGTGCTGGAGGATATCGCCGTGATCGTGGACGAATCCATCCCCGCCGAGCGCGTGGAAGCGCTCATCCGCCAGACCGGGGGCAGGATGCTGGCCGAAGTGCGCCTATTCGACGTTTACCGCAGCGATGCCATCGGCGTCGGGAAGAAGAGCCTGGCCTACAACCTGACGTACCAATCGTTCGAAAAGACCCTCACCGATTCCGATGCCGCCGGGCTGCGCAACAAGATCGTCCGCCGCCTGCAGCAGGAACTCGGCGCGGCCCTGCGCGGGTAGGAAAAACAGCGCTTGTAGGAAACCCGATGAAGTTGTATACTCACACAAATCAATCCCATTGGAGGTACTCATGAAGAACAGAACGACAGCGATTATCCTGACTGTGGTTTCAGTCCTGCTCTGCGGCTGCCCGGGCATCGGCCTGTGCATTTTCGGCGCCCTGGCCGTCAGCGGGACTCCCTTCACAACCACGATCAACGGTTACTCGACCACCCAGCCGCTCCCGATCGCCTACGGGATCGGAGGGTTGTGCGCCGCCGTCATCATGGTTGCCATCCCGATTGTGGTCGGCGTGGTCACCCTGCGCAAGAAAAAGGAAACCGTCGAGGCCGGTGTTGCAACCCCGGACGAACCCCTGCCACCCGCATCCTGATTTCCATCATCAAAAGGCTTGCATTCACACGAATGCAGGCCTTTTCATAACCATTCCTTCCAACCGCACAGCAGGAGGGACTCGTGAGCACGGCTAAACCATTCATCGTCTCCCTGATCGCGGCCGGCGCGCTGGCAATCGGTTATTACACCTTCTGGACGATGGGCAGGGATTTCGATGAGACCGCCGAGGCGGTCGCCTCCGGTATCCTGATGGTCCTGCTCAACCTGGCCGTAACCGGCCTGTGCAGTTGGATCGCCGCGAGCCGGGAACACCAGCCCCAGATCCGGCGTTCCTGGCTGTTGATCGGCGTGGCTGCGCTCTCGAACGCCATCGCAGAATGCCTGTGGTTGTATTACACCCTGGCCGGCCTCGACCCGTTCCCTTCCCTGGCAGACGTTTTCTATCTCGCCTTCTATCCCCTGATGCTGGCAGGAGTCCTCTCCCTGCCCTATAAACCCATGCAGCGCGAACGCCGGATGTTGATCGGGCTGGACATGACCATCATCTTGGCGGTCTGCATCCTGTTCCTGTGGTATTTCATCGTGGCGCCGCGCCAGATGGAGGGGCCGGATGGATTGGCGGGGGTCGTGGCGCTCGCCTATCCCATCGCCGACCTGTTCATCCTGACCGGGATCATCTCCATCATCCAACGTGACCTGGAAGATGTCGGGCGATTGGCGCTTATCTTCCTGGGCGCCAGTATGCTATTTACAACCGCTGCCGATGTCCTCTTCGCCTACCTGGAGACCCAGGGCGAGGACTACATCATGCCTTCAGCCAACATCCTATGGATGGTCTCCTTCTGGTCCATACTGGTGGCCGGTTCGTGGCAGAAGATGTACCCGACGCCGATCAAGGCGGTGGCTGAGTTCATCAATCCCTTATTGCGCACCGCCCTGCTCTATGTCGCCCCGGCGCTCGGCATGGGACTGGCCTTCGCCAGCGCAGTCTCCCTGCTGGATGTCAACACCCGG
>Ga0194126_10012999_pt1 | contig 10471 bp, 6 predicted proteins | sample TA2KigC150mmetaG_FD_148641 | JGI IMG/M metagenome (GOLD analysis project Ga0194126, IMG submission 148641) | Freshwater microbial communities from Lake Tanganyika, Tanzania - TA2015035 Kigoma Deep Cast 150m | ecosystem: Environmental > Aquatic > Freshwater > Lake | place: Tanzania: Lake...
GCGGGTCTCTCTGGCCGGGCCCGGGCAGTTGACGATCTGCGTCGTCACGCTCGCTCCTCCGGTCGAGGATGTGCTCTTCCGTCCCGACCCGCAGCGCCCGGCCGTGCTCTTCGTGGAGAGACGCGGCGAGGGGATCGCCGCCGCGGTCCATCTGATATCCGGCTATCTTCGCGGGTGCCGGCAGGCCCGGCCGGCGGACGAGACGGCGCTTGATGTCATGAGAAAGACCGCATCGGCCGCCGGTCTCGATGCGACCGCGGTCGACGCGCTGGAGACCTCGATGATCGACTGCGCTGTCGCCAAGGCGCTGCATGACATCGCGGGGATCGACCCGCGAGATGAAGCCGCGGGCGCGGAGCCCGAATCTCCCGCCATGCGGGAGCTCCGGCGCGCCTGGGAGGCGCACCTCGCCGGACACCTGACGCTTCAGGAGACCTGCGAGATCATGACGGAGACGGCGGCGAGGGCGCAGAAGCGGTGACGCAGGTCCTGGTCGTCGATCCCCGGAACAGCGGAACCTGAGCCACCGAAGGCGGTTGGAGCCAAGGAATGCGCGCCTCTCGACCGAGCCGCCCGGGACTAGGCGGCGCCATCTTGCTCTTTCTCCTTCTGCCGGCGCTCGGCCTCGGACAGGAGATGAGGACCGACCTCTCCCGCAAGGACGGATCTGCCGATCTGTCCTCCGACTTCCTCCTCGGCCTGGAGGTCTCCCAGCAGATCGCGCGTCACTACGGCCTGGTCGAGACCGACTCTCTCATCCGCCGCGTCAACGAGATCGGCTATCGCGTTGCCATGGTCTCGGGCCGTCCGGACATCACATTCACTTTCCAGATCCTCGACATGGACGCCCCGAACGCGATGGCCCTCCCCGGAGGCTGGATCTTCGTGACTCGGGGCATCCTCGATGTCGGCCTCACCGACGCCGAGCTGGCGCACCTGCTGGGGCACGAGATCTCCCACGTGACGCGCTCCCACTTCTCGAGGCAGGGTCGGCTCGACGGGCTTCTCTCGCTTCTGCAGACAGCGGTCATGGTCGCCGTGACGATGGGCGCCTCGGGTTCGTCCTCCTCCCCCGTCATCGAGGATCCGCGCGCGGAACGCTACCCGCAGAGCTCCGCGGAAGCCGCCATGACCGGGACCGCCATCTTCGGCAGCCTCTTCCACGAGCTCCTGATCCGCGGGTACGGCAGGAAGCTGGAGATGGAATCGGACGAGGACGGACGCCGCCTCGCCGCGCTGGCCGGCTACCCGCGTGAGGCGGGAGAGTCCCTCCTGCAGAAGCTGCACAATCACATCTACGAGGATCGAGAGTTCGGCTACTGGAGGACGCATCCGTTCTTCGTCGACCGCGTCGCCGTTGCGCGCGCGGCGCCCCGCGGCTCCGACTTCCCTCCGGGTGAAGAGGAGGTCGCCGCGCATAGGGTCCAGACCCATCTGCGCCTGGCCGAGGCGGCGTCGGCCTTTCGGAACGAACGGCTCGCGGACTACCTGTACGAGCTCTCCCTGCGCGCCCAGCCGAGGGAAGGAACGAGCCTGCGCGTTCACGCTGAACTTCTGCGCTTTCGCCAGGAGCGGATGCGGCGGGTGCCCGAGATCCTGCGTCGCTACGGCCCCCTTCGCGCGGACTACGATTCGTTGCTCTCGCGGGGGCGACGGGCCGCGGAGGACCCCGCGTTGATCGCCGAGACCGCCGCCCGGCGCGACTCGACGGAGGCCTGCCGCGCGGCGCTCCTCCCCAGATACACGCAGACGCTGGAAGAGCCGAACCCGAACACGGCCGTGCTGCACGCGTTTCTCGAGAACTTCCCCGATCATCCGTCGGCCGACGCGGTGCGCCTGCGTCTCGCCCGGGCGTACCGGCTCTCTTCCCGGCATGACCTCGCGCTCGAGACCCTCGGCGATCTCATCCTCCGCGCGGAGATCCCGCCTCGCGACGGCACGGGGGGGGCCCAGGCGCCTGACGACTCGACCGACGTCGATCGCGCGCGCGCGGAAATCCTGCGAACTCTCCCCTTGGTCAGCGGCCCGGAGGTTTGCCAGAGACTCCTCGACGGTCTCGAGGATCCGATCCTGGCGAAGGCGCTCGAGGATCGCCTCGCGGCGATCGCCGACTCGCTGACAGCGATCGAGACCGCCGGTCGATTCGTCCAGTCCTACCCGTCCTCCCCCGCGGCCGAGCGCTTCCGGAGCCGCTTGGCTTCGCTCGCGGAGATCGAGTACAAGAAGGGGCGCCTGCACGAGGGCTTGGGCGACGAGCAGAGCGCGCTCGGCGCCTACAACAGGATCTCCCTCCTGGCCCCGGGGACTCCCGCCGCCGAGCAGGCGCGAATGGGAATCGTTCGGATCCAGGCCCTGTCGACCTCGGAGCCGCATCGCTAGCATTTTGGGCGGCTCCATGCCGTCCGACGGCCGCGAACGGCTCAGATTGCTCGATTCGCTCCCTCCCGAGATCGCCCGCACGGGTGTCAAGGTTCGAGGGCCGAGGCGCCGATAATTCGTCAGAGGCGAGAATTGGACAACGCGCCGGTGGACAATCGCTTTGGAGAGCCAAGACCATGACGGCATTCTTGTCGCAGCAGCTCGACTACGCCCTTTTTATTCACGGCCTCGCCTTTCTCCTCCTTGCGGCGAGCGCGTGGGGGCTGGCTCATAGCAAGGTAAGCGGTTTGCCTTGGGGCTGGCTCGTTCTTTTCGGGGCGCTACGCACGATCGGCGGATGGCAAGAGCTTGCGACAATGATCGGCGGACGAGACTCCCTGTCCGAGATCGTTCATCAGGGCTTCGGGGCGCTTTCCTTCGTTGCGCTCTTCGAATTCGGCCGGCGGGCCTTGCGCTCCGTCGCCCGCATCAATCTGGGCGTATGGACAACCATCTTCGTCGCGGGCGTCGCCGTCATGGGGGACCTCGCAAGGTCACAGGCGCTCGCTCTCTCGACACGATTCGGGGTCATCGCCGCGGCCGGCCTGCTCCCAGGCATCGCCCTGTGGCGTCGCTCTCATCGATCTACGCCTTCCGATCGCTCTCTTCTTGCCGCTGCTGCCAGCCTTCTTCTCTACACCCTCATCTCCGGGCTGTTCACCTCTCGGATCGATGCGGCAACGATGGCGCCGGGCGGAGGGCGGCCTTCCTCGCTCTTGGACATTTCTCTTCTCCTGGTCCAGACGCTCATGGCTCTCGCCCTGGCGACTTCCGTGTGGCTCCACTGGGTGAACGCGTCGGCTTCTGATCGCGGCGATGTCAGGCTTCCCTCGGCGCGATGGCTCGGCTTCGCCATCCCGCTCGTTCTCATCGGATGCTGGATCGCAACGGAAGTGTCTGGTCATCGGACCGATGCTCGCCTTCGCGGCGATCTCCTCGCGCGGGCGAGGACTGCGGCGAGGGCTGTCGATCTGGAGCGACTGCCGCGTCTCTCCGGGTCAGCGGCCGATCTCGAGTCCCCTGACTACACATACCTCCACGAACAGCTTGCGAGGATCCGCTCGGCCAATCCCGACTGCCGCTTTCTCTACCTGATGGGCCGCGCCGGAGATCGCGCGTTCTTCCGCGTAGATTCCGAGCCGCCGGACTCCGAGGACTTCTCCGCCCCCGGAGATCTCTATGAGGATTTCGCGCCTGAGGCGATCCCCCACTACTTCAGCGGCGAGGGAATCACCGAGGGCCCCACGCCCGATGCCTGGGGGGTTTGGGTGAGCGCCCTGGTTCCGCTCCCCGATCCTCGAACCGGCGAGGTCTCCACGATCCTCGGGATGGATGTCGCCGCGGAGACCTGGGCCTCGTACATCGCTGTCGCTCGGCTCTGGCCCATCTTTGTAGCCCTTCTCCTCACGTTGCTTCTTCTCGCTTTCTGCGCCGCGGAGCAGCTCTACCGGGCGGCCGCGTCCGAGATGGCCGCATCGGAGCGGCAGTATCGGGCCATGTTCGAGGAGAACGGCGCGATGATGCTCCTCGTCGATCCATCGAGGGGAACGATTGTCGAGGCCAACGCCGCCGCATGCGCGTTCTACGGCTCCGTTTCGTCCGCTCTCCTGGCGGGTGGCCTGGAAACGATCGCCGGCGACTCTCAGGCCGTGCTGGCGGCAAAGCTCGACGCCGCGCAGGAAGGAGAGCGCTGCTTCGAGCTCCCCCTCCGGCTCGCCTCCGGGGAGATCCGCGAAGTCGAGGTCCACTCCGTTCCTCTCGATGTCCGCGGGCGCCGGACCCTCTACTGGATCATGCACGACATCACCGAGCGCCGGAGGTCCGAGGAGCAGCTGAAGCGCTCTGAGGCCCGATTCTCGGCGGTGGTCAACAATGCCCGGGACGCCATCTTCATCAAGGATCGTGAGCGGCGCTATCTCCTTGCCAATCCCGCCATGTGCGCGCTGGTCGGGTTCTCCGAGTCCCAAATGCTGGGCAAGAACGATGAGGATCTCTTCGATACCGGCATGGCGACCCATATCGAGGATGTCGACGCGAAGGTGCTCGAGGGAGCCGAGATCGAGGAGGAGGTCTCCCGGACCCTTCTCGGCGCGGATCGCGGCCTCCACATCGTCAAGGTCCCCCTGCGGGATCAGCACGGCAACACGGTCGGGATCTGCGGAATCGCCCGGGACATCACCGAGAAGCAGAAGGCGATGACCGAGCTCGCCCTCGCCAATGAGCGCCTCGAGGCGACGGTCGCCCGCGCGAACCAGATGGCAGAAGCGGCCGAGCGCGCCTCCCGGGTCAAGTCGGAGTTCGTCGCCAACATGAGCCACGAGATCCGCACGCCGATGAACGGCGTGATCGGCATGACCGGGCTCCTGCTTGACACCGACCTCTCCCCCGAACAACGCGACTATGCCCAGAACATCCGCGGCAGCGGAGAGGCGCTCCTCACAATCATCAATGACATCCTCGACTTCTCGAAGATCGAATCGGGGAGGCTGCTGCTCGAAACTGTCGACTTCAACTTGCGCACGATCATCGAGGAGACTGCCGATCTCCTGGCGCCGCAGGCCCACGGGAAGAAGATCGAGCTGACATGCATGATTCCACCAGACCTGCCGGAGTCCTTGAATGGGGATCCAGGTCGCCTGCGACAGGTGGTAACAAACCTGCTAAGCAACGCCATCAAGTTCACCGTGGAAGGCGAGGTCGTCGTCGAAGTGTCGCTACTGGACGAGACATCAGACTCGATCCGCCTTCGCCTCTCGGTGCGCGACACCGGGATCGGCATCCCGGAGGACAAGCGCGCGTCGATCTTCGAGAGCTTCACCCAGGCTGAGGCCGGCACGACCCGAAGGTACGGCGGCACCGGGCTGGGCCTCACGATCTCGCGCCAGCTCGTCAGGCTCATGGGAGGGGAGATCGGCGTCGCCAGCGAGGTCGGCGAGGGAAGCACGTTCTGGGTGGAGCTCCGCCTCGTGAAGGGCGTGCCACGTGCGCTGGGCGGCCGCCATCCCTCCAGCCTGCACGGTATGCGCGCCCTGATCGTGGACGACAATAGTACGAACCGCCGCGTTCTGCGGGGCCAGCTTTCCGCTTGGGGGATGCTCATCGAGGAGGCCGCAGACGGACGCGAAGCTCTCGAGATGCTCCATCGGGTTGGCTCCACAGACCCCATCGGTGTCATCGTGATGGACCTGCAGATGCCCGGGATGGACGGCATCGAGACGACGCGCGCGGTCAAGGACAATCCCGCTCTCAGACAGATCCCGATCATTCTTCTCTCGTCGGCGGGCGCCCTTGGCAGCCCGGACGAGATGCGCGAGAAGGGATTCTCCGCGTGGGCCACGAAGCCCGTCCGCCAGTCGCAGCTGCTGAATGCCCTGGTCACGGTGTTCGGATGGCCCGCGGCCGAGGATCGGAGGCTGAGTTCCCGCGGCGCGCCTTCGGCTCCGGACATCTCGCTCAAGGGAATGCGCGTCCTCGTGGCTGAGGACAACACGGTCAACCAGAAGGTCGCCCTCCGCATTCTGGAGAAGATGGAATGCCGGGCCGACGCGGTGGCCAATGGCGCCGAGGCCGTGGCGGTGATCGAGAAGGTCCCCTACCACGCGATCCTCATGGACTGCCACATGCCCGAGATGGATGGATACGAGGCGACCGCCGAGATACGAAGGCGCGAGTCCGGCACGGAGAGGCGAATCCCGATCATCGCGATGACGGCCAACGCGATGGAAGGCGACAGGGACCGCTGCCTGGCCGCCGGGATGGACGACTACATACCCAAGCCGGTGAGGCCCGAGGAGCTGCGCGCCACGCTTCTTCGCTGGTTCAAGGGCGAGGCGCCAGTTGCGATGCTCGGACCAACCAAGGCGCCCGAGGCCCCGCCAGCGCTCGACCTCGGACGCCTGAGAGAAACCAGTGGAGGAGACGCGGAGTTCGAGCGGGAGGTTCTGGCCGAGCATGAGGCGTCCTTGCCGCAGCGTATCTCGGACATGATCTCGGGGCTCGATTCCGGCGACTCCGCGCGACTCCGGTTTGCGGCCCACGGGATGAAGGGGTCGAGTCTGACCATCGGCGCCGCGGCGCTGGGCGATCTGAGCGGCCGGATCGAGGCCCTCGCCGCCGGCGGCGATCTCGAGGGCGCGCGCCCCCTCATCCCGGCGCTGGAACGGGAGGCGGAGAGATTCAGGAAGGCTATCAAGGATCTCGCTGTCGATAGGGCGGCGTGACGGCCCCAGGGGGGCATTGGAGGAGTCTCGCAATGGCCTTGAGTACTCGTGGCAGCGCATCGAAAGCCATGGCTGTCGTCTGCTTCGCGCCCCTCTTCTTCCTGCTCGCCCTCCCGGCCGGCGCGGAATCCGATGCGGACGATGCTGCACCGCTCTCCTTCTGCGCCGGAATCGACTCCTGGTCCTCCTACTGGTTCAGGGGCGCCACGGTGACCGATCGCCTCACGCTCCAGCCCAGGATCGCGATGGGGTGGGCGCCGGCGGGGATCGAGATCGAGCTCTGGAACTCCTTCGCGGTTCGGGATCGCAACAGGCTTGCTTGCTGCGACGAGACTGACATCTCCTTGACCCACACGCGGTCATATGAGTGGCGCGGCCGGACGGCCGAGATCTCCATCGGATGCACCGAATACATGTTCACGGGCGCCGAGGAATCCGGCTCGCACACCGAGGAGATCGCGCTGGGCCTGGCCCTGGGTGGCTTCTTCGCTCCTTCGCTCACCGGTTACTACGACATCGGCCTATATGATGAGGGCTACCTGGAAGCGGGCGCTTCGCCCGAGATCCTTCTCGACGGCGAAGGCGCGGCCTCTGTACTCCTCGAGATCCTGCTGGGGGCAGGGAGCTTTGGAGAGCCGTTCGGTCTCCGGGCTCTGGAGGCGAGATGCTCTCTGACTCTCGGATATGGGAGCCTCGCGCTCACGCCGTCGATCGGAGCGGGCTACGCTCCCGCGGGACCCTACAAGGAGGACTGGGCGGCCTTCGGAGGCGTCTCGCTCGAGTTCGGGGACTAGGACCCCTAGGTTGTCGGAAGCGACCGTCCGCCTCCTACATCCCCTCCTCCGCGACGACCTTCCACGGCTGGCCGATGGCCCCCCTCTCGGGAGGGTCGAGGTCCGCGGGCAGACCGCCCCGCAGCTCGATGTACTCATCGAGCCGCGCCCTCGCCGCGTTGAGGCTCTTCTGCAGGGCGTTGCGGAAGGAAGGATCCTTCTCTCGCGCGATCGCCCAGACGAGGTGCTCGATCCCCCTGTCGACGTAGTTGACCGCCCCGACGTACATCAGCCCGAGGTTTCCGCGCGCCCCGATGTGCTCGGGATAGAAGAGCAAGGTCCGCTCCAGGGCCTCGGCCGCCTCTCGATGGCGACCCTGCTGCATCAGGACAAGGCCTGCGTGGTAGTTGGCCCTGGCATCGATCATGCGGAGAGCGCGAACGTGGCGCGCGCGCACCGCGACCGGATCGAGCGCGCGCAGCGCAAGTCCGTACTCTTTCATCCCCACATAGGCGGCCCCGAGATTCAGGGATGCCGCCGGGAAGTCGCGCCTCAGACGAAGCGCTTCCTCGTAGCGCTCGTTGGCCCCTGAGTAGTCTCTCCTCGACAGGCGCCGATTCCCCTCCTCGAAGATGAGCTGAGGGTTCGCCGGATTGTCGGCGAGCCCCTTCTCCAGGAGCCTCCCGTCCGTTTCCCAATCGGGAACTCTCTGGACCGTGCGTAGACCGAGAAGGACGATGACCCCCACGGCGATCCCGGCCAGGATGGGGCCGCTCTCGCGGCGGTGCGCGAGGGCGCCCCGCGTCGCAAGGAGCCCGAGCCCGACCCACCCAGGAAGAGCGAGATACAGATTGCGCTCGCTGGCGACGCTTCCGGAGATCTCCGCCAGCAGCGCCGGAGCGAGTAGCGGAAGCGCCGCGACAAGGAGAAGCGGCACGAGGGGCATCCGGCCCCATCTCCGCTGCAGAACGAGCCACGCCCCGACCGCGAGGAGCGGCAGCGCCACGGCCGCGAGCGCGAGGACCTCGCCTGTCCCGATCGCAAAGAGCCACGAGTACTCATGGCTCAACTTCAGCGGCAGGAAGATGCGGGCGATCTCCACTGCGACCCCGGCAAGGGCGCGCGCCAGAAGCGGAAGGAAGGGAAGCGCGGATGTCGGATCGACGGCGGGGACCCGGCGCATCACCTCCGGGGTGGCCATCGTCGCAGCGATCCTCCAGAGAAGCGCCACGAGAGTCGCGCCCGCGATCGGCGCATAGTGCCACGCCCTTCTCCGCAGATCCAGCGGCCGGCTCAGGATCGCCGCCAGCGCGACCAGCGGCAGGAGGAATCCTCCCTCCTTGCTCAGCATCGCCAGCAGGGCGAGAGATCCAAGCGCGATCGCTCCGCGGTCCTTGAACCACTCGATGTGCGCCACCTCTTTCGCTTCCAGCCGGCGCGCGAGAAGCAGGATGCTGAGGAAAAAGAAGGCGCCGCAGAGGATCTCGGACAGCCCTCCGAGGTAGAGCACGGTGTGGCTCGCGCCCGGGTGGACGGCAAACAGAATGCCCCCGATCGCTCCCATGATCCTGGAGCCGATGAGGCTCCACAGCAGGAGGAAGACGATCGTCGCGACCGCCGCGTGGAGAATGATCTGGACCGCCTGGTACGCGCCCCGATCGTACCCGAAGAGGAGATGCTCCCCCGCTCTGAAGAGCGTGGCCGCCGGCCGGACCTGCGGGCGGTAGTCGCCCGCCTGCCATCTGCCGGCCAGCGCAAACCCAAAGGCCTCTCCATTGACCGCGCCGTTGGCCCAGATCAGCTCCTCCTCCGAAACCTTGCGCGAGTCGTCCAGGCTTCGGCCGTAGAGCGAGAAAGCGGCGATGAGGCAGACCGCCATGAACGCGACGGCAGTCCCGAGGGTCTTGATTGGAGATCTCACAACCATCCCTTCCTTCTGAACACCACAACCAGCGCGACCTCTATGACGACGAGAGCCCCGATGAGCAGGCCGATCGCCTCCGGGCGGCCGAGACCCGGCAGGTGGCGGAAGTTCATCCCGAAGAACCCCGTCGTGACGGTGAGCGGCAGCCCCATCGTCGCGATGACCGCGAGGATCTTCATCACGCGGTTCGTGCCGTATGCGGCCTGGCCCAGGTAGATCTCCACCGCGGTGTCGAGAAGCTCGTGGATTCGATCGACGGCCTCCGTGAAACGAACGAGGTGATCATAGATGTCTCGGAAGTACGTCCTTTCCTCCGTAGAGATCCACCGGTACTCCCTGACGACCAGATGGCCCAGAAGATCCCTCTGTGGGATCAAGAGCCTTCGGAGATCGAGGAGGCGCCGGCGCGTGGCGAAGATCTCCCGGAGGAGCCTCTCGCCCGGGACGCCGGGCAGTCGCTGTTCGATCTTCTCCATCTCGTCATCGAATGCCTCGAGGAGGGGAGAGTAGCTGTCGACCAACCCATCCAGGAGTTCGCGTAGCAGGCGGTCCGCTCCCTTCTCCAACGGCACCCGCCCCCGCATGCACCTCTCCGCGACAAGGTCGAGGGCGGCGACCGGCTCCTCGTGGAAACTGACCAGGTTTCGCGCCCCAAGGAAGATGTCGACCTCCAACGGGGTGAATCTCGTCCCCTCGTCGATTGCGCACGCCAAAGGCCACCAGGAAGATCTGATCGTCGTACTCCTCGATCTTCGGGCGCTGGATCGCGTGGTGGACATCCTCGATCGCCAGCGGATGGAACGAAAAGAGCTTCTGGATCCGCTCCGTCTCCTCAGGGGTCGCGTCCTGGATGTCGAGCCAGAGGGGATGGCCGGCTGAGATCTCTCTCTGGATCTCATCGAATCCCTCGACCTGAACCGCGGGGACCGTCGGCCCTTTGTCCACCAAGGCGACGTGACGCGACGCGCGCGTCTTCATCCTAGCGCTCCTCCCTTTCGCAGACCGGCCCTGCGCATTCGCGTCCCCGTTCGTGGTCGATTCCTTCCATCTCGATGGTGCAATGCTCGATGCCGAATCGGTCGCGAAGCATGGCGCGGATCTCCTCCTTCAGCTCGCGCCAGCCCTCCGCCCGGCCG
>Ga0194126_10013001_pt1 | contig 10471 bp, 12 predicted proteins | sample TA2KigC150mmetaG_FD_148641 | JGI IMG/M metagenome (GOLD analysis project Ga0194126, IMG submission 148641) | Freshwater microbial communities from Lake Tanganyika, Tanzania - TA2015035 Kigoma Deep Cast 150m | ecosystem: Environmental > Aquatic > Freshwater > Lake | place: Tanzania: Lake...
GCAAACCCGATTGTTTTGTGCTATCTTTCATATGAGAAGTCCTTTGGTTATTTCTGGTTTCGCAACCTTACTCTAACTCAAAGGACTTCTCTTTTCAATTCCCTGCTCAAAAGAGCCAAACTTCAGGTCCGTTTTTTCCATATCCACCGGGTGCGTTGGTTTGTCAACGCCGCTGTGTGATCAACCGATACCCTGTCTTGACCAGATCGATGCCTTCGATGAACATGATCAAGGCGATGATACCGCGTCCGGCCTGCTGGAATATGGTGCCGAGGATCTGCGGCAACTCCACATCAAGGCCTTGTATGGCTTTCAGCGAATCAGGTGTGAGGGCGAAGATGTTCGGACCTGTGAGCAGAAAATAACCGATCACGATCTGCAGGACTTTGATCGCCATGGAGAACAGGCGGGTCTGTGTCCCCCAGCGGCCGGAGCGGAGCAGTAAGCCGTTGAGGATGATCTCCGCCACCCAGGAGATGTTGATCAGCGGCAGCCATCGGAAAAAGGCGTCGGTCAGCGCCGGAATCACCACCCAGGCATCCCCCGAGAAGGAGTAGAACCCGATCAGCTGCGGATTGAAATTGAAGATGCTGATCGCAATGAAGGTGAGGACGATGGCGAAGATGGGCTCCCAGGGCTTGATCTCCTCGGGTTCGGGTTCTTTCTTGAGCGAAAGCGGATCCCATTCCTTTTGCTCACCGAGTTTGAATTCCGAGGCGGGGACAAATCGTTCCAGAATGGCGAACACCAGCACAATATTTCCAAAGGCGGCAATCGCAGCCGAAACGATGCCCAGCAAACCCTCTCCGATGGCTTTGGCGAATTCCATGCCTGTCATCGGTGATTGAGTGGAGATTTGCACTCCCAACAGGACGAGCAGCACAACCGTCAGGACCGAGACCGCGATCTTCAGGACCATCATGAAGAAGGGGAACATGCGCGGCCCGATGAGATAAGGCATCGGATTGTAGGAAGAAGCCACCCCCTCCGGCGCACCATACTCCCGCAGCAATTCCGTCTCCATCGCCTCATCCGAGGCGCGACCCACTTTTTTCGCCCGATCTTCGAGCATGTCCTCCAGCGTGGAGCGCAATTCGTTTTCGATGTCCTTGCGCCCCCGGAACAAGGGCAGACGTCTTCCGACTTCAGTGACATAACGGTCTATGAGTTTCATTTTTCATCCTTTCTTTTTCTAGGCCAGCATCCTGCTCATCGTGGCAACGATGCCGGTCCATTCCTTTTTCAGCTTCGGCAGGATTTTTCTCCCCTCGGAACTGATGACGTAATACCGGCGAGGGCGGGATTCTTCGATCTTCCAGACCGATTCGAGCAGCCCTTGCGCCTCCAGGCGGCGGAGCAGAGGGTACAAGGTGCCCTGGTCCACCTCCAGACCAAGATCGGCGAGCTGTTTCAGCAGGGAGTAGCCATACTGCTCGGTTCCGAGCTGACTGAGGGCAGCCAGCACGATCACCCCGCGGCGGAGCTCCAGGACGACATTTTCGAGCGATTCGGTGTTTGTCATATTTCAACCTTTGCCGCATTATACTATGTATAACATAGTATGTCAAGGGTAGAATATTTGATCTCGGAAGCCCGCCACCCAATGCCCGCCCACCGTGTATGTTAGACTTCCGTCATGAACATCGGCATCGTCACCGACTCAACCTCCGACCTTCCCCCTGATCTTGTTGAAAAATATGGAATTCAGGTTGTGCCAGCGATCCTCGTGCTGGAAGGCCGCCAATACGCGGATGGGATCGGAATTACGCGCAGGGAGTTCTACGAACGCCTGCCAGATTTTCAAGTTCCTCCGACCACCGCCTCGCCCTCAATCGGGGACTTCGCGACCCCCTTCGAACACCTGCTTTCAAATGGCTGCGACCGGATACTGTCCATCCATGCCGCCTCCCAGCTGACCACGATCCTGGACGTCGCCCGCCAGGCTGCCCAGGAATTTCGGGATCGAATCACCTGCATCGACAGCGGCTCGCTTTCCATGGGACTCGGCTTTCAGGTGCTGGCCGCGGCGGAGGCGCGGGCTGAGGGTTATGAAACCACTTGGTCAGCGATCGAATCCACGCGCAAGCGCCTGCATGTTTCCGCTGCGTTGGATACGCTGGAATATCTCAAACGCAGCGGACGCGTGCCCGGAACCGTGGCCGCGCTCGGCGGATTGCTCTCCATCAAGCCCTTGATCGAACTGACCGACGGTGAAGTAAAGGCAATCGGGGCGGTGCGCACGACGAAACAGGCCGACGAGCGCATGCTGCGTTTCCTGATCCAAGGTGGTGAGCTCGAACGGTTGGCCATTCTGCACTCAAATGCCGAGCCGCGCGCCCGAAACTGGCTTGACCATCTCATGCAGGAATCCAGGATGAGCATCCCGCGCGATATCCAATTCGTAAATGTGACTACCGTGATCGGCACTCACGTCGGACCGAACGGCCTGGGCTTTGCAGCGGTGAGGAGACAATAAAAACGGCGAATTGGCCATAGAGCCAATCCCCCGGAAGAACAAACAAATCTGGGTGGTTAATTATTCAGCGCGCCCTGATCGATCCAGTCGACGATCAATTGGACTTGTGGAGGAGTCAATTTGGGTCCACGCTTGGGCATCTTATTGTTGAGCAGAAGGATCGCCATCTGACTGTTCGCGGAATCGCCGGGGACGACCACCGGCCCGTTATCCGAACCTGCCATGATATCCGCATAGCTCCGCATGACCAGCCCTTCCTCCACCCGTTCACCGCCGTGACAGTTGAGGCAGCGGCTTTCCAATATGGGATAGATGTCATTGGCAAAGCTGATTCCAGCCGCGGCCCGGGTCAGTTCGACCGTGGGTGTTTCGGTGGGGGGGATTGTGGCGGTTGGTGCCGCCGTTTCGGTGGGAGCCGAAGTGGGGATTAATGTCGCAGTGGAGGGAACGGCAGTCGGTTCTGCCGGCTGCCCGCCGCAGGCCGAACCAATGCCTGCGACCAGCAATATCGCGATACCTATCTTGCTTAATCTCATTCTCTTCTCCTAAAAACCATATAAGATGACACCACCAAGAAATGCAAGGACCAACGCAAGAGCGAAGCTGATCCCATAGGAGGATATGTATAGAATCCGGGCTCGCTTCTGGAAGATCGCCGGATCCCGATAGCGGGTCAGGCTGATCCCCAACGTGAGCAGAAGCAGCAGGGTCGCCAGAATGATCTTCAAACCGGCATTCGGCGCGTCACCCACGTAATTCTTGATGTTATCCATGTAGCCGCTGATGCCTGCCAGGATCGTCCCGGCTGAAGCCAGCACGATGTTGGCAAAGGCAGCCTGCTCAAGCGCAGGGCTATTCCTCCAGGCAGCGAGCAAAATGAACAGGAAGGCTGCGCCGGTTAGCGCGATGGGAAAGTGGACGAACATCGGATGAACCGGATGCAGCTCGGTCAACGCATAGATCAGACGATCGAAGAATTCCATGGTCCGCTCCTGTGCGAATGCAGCGGAACCCTGGTATGTTCCAGGGTTCGATTGAATTGCACGTTTCCCTGACAACGGAAATCATTCATACTTACCCGCTGGATGCGATTCCCGTGCGGGGCGGGTCATCCGCCATGATAAAATAAACCCAGCCGACGCTTCGAAGCGGGCATTCATCAGGTATCCAATCGCATGTCCTTCACAGACGAACCGATCATCCCCACCGACCCGGAAAAACCTCAACCACATGAAACCGCCGCCCAACGCGTCCGGCGCCGGCGCTTAACGCGCAGGCAGATGATCCCCTCCGACGTCGAAGGACAGAACACACTCTTGGGTACGCTTGCACGACGCGCCTACCCATCCGTGGAATTCTTTGTTTACTCGCTTCTGTGCGGCGCGATCATGGGTCTGGGATACCTGCTCGATTCACAAGCCCTGTTGCTGCTCGGCGTCCTGCTGGCGCCCCTTATGACGCCCTGGGTGGGGTTTCTGCTTTCGATCCTGACCGGCGCGCCGCGCCATTTCTTTGAGACCCTGATGGCTTTGCTGATCGGCGCCGTCCTGGTGTTCATTGGAGGGCTGATCTCCGGCCTCGGTTCCCGGATGTTCCTGCCCATCACATTGACGAATGTGTTCATCCACGCGCGCCTGTGGATTCCCGAGCTGGTCGTGCTGACCATCGGCGCGGTGCTGCTCACAGCGTCCTTCATCCGCTCGGAAAGCAAACCCTACCTCCCAAGTTTGATCATCAGCTATGCATTCTTCCTCCCCGTCAACGCCGCCGGTTTTGGCCTTGGCTCAGGCGTGGAAGGTGTGTGGCCGCAGGGGTTGCTGGTCTTCCTGGTCCATCTGGCCCTGGCAAGCATGTTCGGTCTGCTCACGTTGTTTGCCCTCAAATTGCGCCCTTCGGCCGGCGGGATGGTTTTCAGCGGCGCGCTCGTCGTGGCATTTCTGGCGATCCTGCTGACGTTGATGGGGTCCGGCCTGCCATCGAGGGATGAAGCGGCGACCGCATTCACGCCCACCAATTCCCTCCCGACCTCGACCGCCACCTTGCAGCCAGCGTCGAGCCCTACCCGGCTCGCGGAGCCAACCGAGACCGTCACGCCCACGCTGGAGGAGGTGGATTTCACCGAGACAGTTGCAGTCGCGCTGACTCAGGTGGCCATGACGCGCGCAGAACAAACGCGAAATCCCGTCTTACCCTCACCGGTTCCCCTGACTCTTTCCATCACACTTCCGGCTTCGGAGACACCTACCGTTACGCTGACGATCGAAGCACAACCCGTCTACGGGAGGATCAACGCCAGCGAAGGCGGCGGAGCCAACCTGCGCCAGACTCCCAACGGCAAATTCCTGATGACGCTCGACAACGGCTCGATCGTCGAAGTCATGCCCGAATTCCGGCAGGTGAACGGCGTCACCTGGATCCGCGTCTTCGTCACCCGCAGCGGTCAGCGCGTGGAAGGCTGGCTGCTTGAATCCGTGGTCCTGTACGCCACGCCCGAACCAAACTTCGAACCGACATCCACACCCACTGTCGCACAGGTTCCATAAACCCATCTTTCTCCCGGAGAATTCATGCCCATTCATTTCGGCACGGACGGCTGGCGCGCCGTCATCTCAGACAGTTTCACCTTCGACAACCTGCGAATCGTGGCGCAAGCCATCGCCGACGCGGTAGCTTCAGACCACTGGGAAAAGTCCGTGGACGTGGATTCGAAAAAGATCGTGGTCGGATTCGACACGCGCTTCCTTTCGGATCGTTTCGCGGGCGAGGTGGCACGCGTGCTGGCCGCCAATGGATTCACGGTCCTGCTGGCGCAATCCGATTCGCCCACGCCGGCAATTTCCTTCGCTGTGCGCAACCAAAAAGCCATCGCCGGCGTGATGATCACCGCCTCGCACAACGCACCGCGTTACAACGGCGTCAAATTGAAGGGCGCCTTTGGCGGCTCCGCCCTGCCCGAGCAATGCCGCCGCGTGGAGGTGTACATCAACGACAATGAACAGCAGGCGCGCGGTCCGAACCTGATGGATTTCAGAAAGGCGCGCGAGGCGGGCCTGATCCAGAAGTTCAATCCGCTGCCGGCCTATTTCGATCACCTGCGCACACTGATCAACTCGGATGTGATCGCGGAGAATCCCCAGCGTTTTGTTGTCGATGCGATGTATGGTGCTGGCCGCGGGGTGATCAAATCTTTCCTGCAGGGGACAGGTTGCGAGATCGCGGAGATACGCGGCGAGATGAATCCCGGCTTCGGCGGGGTCCATCCGGAACCGATCGCCAAGTATCTCGGTCCGCTGGCTTCCGCGGTCAGCTCCGGCATGGGAAACTTTGGCGTCGTCACCGACGGCGATGCAGACCGCATTGGCGCCATGGATGAACGCGGGGCGTTCATCGATCCGCACAAGATCATGGCGCTGTCATTGAAATACCTGGTCGAAACGCGCGGCTGGAGCGGTGCCGTGGTGCGCACCGTATCCACCACCCGTATGATCGACCGCCTGGCAAAACGTTATGGATTGAAATTGTACGAGACGCCGGTCGGATTCAACCACATTGCCGATTACATGATGAAGGAGGAGGTGCTGATCGGCGGAGAGGAATCCGGCGGTATTTCCTTCAAGGGACACATCCCCGAAGGCGACGGCCCGGTGATGGGCCTGCTGCTGGTGGAGATGATCGCAGCCGGCAAGAAATCGCTGGTGGAAATGGTGGATGATTTACTTGCAGACGTTGGTCCTGTGGTTTACGAACGCGTCGACCTGCGCCTGAGCCGACCTGTGGCCAAAGCCGAAATGACCGACTTCCTGACGCAAAAAGCGCCGACGGAGATCGGCGGCGAAAAAGTAATCGAGATCAGCCAGCGTGACGGCGTGAAATACATCATGAGCGACGACTCGTGGCTGCTCATCCGCCCCTCAGGAACGGAGCCGGTGCTGCGCGTGTACGTGGAAGGCCGCACAGCCGAGATGGTGAAGGCGCTCAAGGATTATGGCAGGACAGTTGCCGAGAGTGTCGTGTAAGCTCCAGCAGCTTAAAACCCTGGAAAGCAATTGGTGATGATCGATCAAACCAAAGGAGGATAGGTCTACGTCGAACCCAAATGACCACAAGTCGACCCGGCAAAAAGACTTTCGATCCCTGACCCTGTTCCTGATCATCCTGGTCGCGGGTGTGAATCCGGGGTGCACCCCCTCGATATTAGCAACCGAAGATCCACCCGGCGCCGGTCCGAAGGCGTTCGATGGATACATGGCTTGCGCACCGATCATCGAGGCTCTGAATAAATACCATGAATCGAACGGCGCCTATCCAGAATCATTGCAGGAGCTCGTCCCCGAATATCTTGCAGAGGTTCCGGATTCAGTGAACGACGCCCCGATCACCTACAGCAAAACCGAGGAAAGTTACGCGCTTTCCTTTTCCTACATCGGTCCCGGGTTGAACTACTGCACCTATTCACCCTCCGAGTGGAAGTGTTCCGGCGCGTATTAGAAAATGGATGAGGGGAGAATTTCCTTCCGCCGTTATCGCCCGAATGACCAGGCGGCCTGCCTCGCATTGTTCGAGGGAAACTGCCCTGCATTCTTTGCGCCCAATGAACGATCGGATTACCTCGGCTTCCTGGAGGCCGAGCCACTCGATTACAAGGTCGGATTGATCGAAGGTCGAATCGTCTGCGCCTTCGGCCTGCAGATCGATCGGTCCGAGGGGACCCTCAAATGGATGCTGGTCTGCCCTCAACAGCATGCGCAGGGAATCGGAACAGGCATCATGGAGCATGTGCTGTCGGAGTCATACACCGCGGGCGTACAGTTGCTTCGCATCGCTGCGAGTCACAAATCCGCTCCGTTCTTTGCGCGCTTCGGCGCACAGCCTGTGGATGAAATCCCGAACGGCTGGGGACCGGGCATGCACCGCGTGGATATGGAAATGAGGCTGGAATCCATCTCGCCGAGCCCGGATTAAGCCAGGAACAAATATGACCCGGAAACTATTCTGGGAGGATCCCTACCTGTCAAAAATCGAGACCACGATCAAAACCATCGATGGCCACCGCGTGACTGTCGACCGCACTATCCTGTATCCATTTTCCGGCGGTCAGGAACGGGATCATGGGACGATTGGCAACCGGGAAGTGACGGATGTCTTTCAACAGGGAAGGGAATTGATGTACGTCCTGCAGAACACCACCGGCCTGAGGGTTGGGGATATTCTCCCCATGCACATCGACTGGGAGAGAAGGTACGCCCTGATGCGCCTGCATTTTGCCGCTGAACTTGTGTTGGAGGTAACCTTGCGTTCCTGCCCGGCCATCGAAAAGATCGGGGCGCACATCTCACCGGACAAGGCGAGGATCGACTTCCTGTGGAAGGAAAACCTGAACGCCCGGCTGCCCGGTATCCAGACAGAGGTCAACCGGCTGATCGAGGAGGATCATACGATCCTCAGCGAGTACAGCAATGTGGAGAACGAGCAAAGGGTTTGGGAGGTGCCGGGCTTTGCGCGCGTGGCCTGCGGAGGCACCCACCTTAAACGCACCGGAGAGATCGGGAGGATTCGCCTCAGGCGCGATAACATCGGCAGGGGCAAGGAACGGATCGAGATCCTCCTGGACGAAGCCTTCTCCCCTCGCAACAGATGATTCGACCGGTCAGGACGCCCGCGCGAACGCGGTGGCCAGCAGGATCAGGGTGGAAAGCATGAGATTCGTTCGCAATAAAATCCGCTCACGTCGATTCAGCCGAGCCAGTTCGTTCTGATCCGCCCTGCTCTTCATCAGCAGGATGCGCTGAATGGCCGGCAGCACCTCCCAGGTTTGAATGGCGCTGACGATCGCCATGATGACGGCCAGGCTGTGTTTGATCAGGATGGCCATGGACCACTGGGTGCTCAGGGACAGGAATCCATCATAGTGCGGGCTCAGGCTGAGTTGAAACAACCCGGTCACCAGGAGCAATCCCATGCTGAACCAGGCAATGGGTTCGAGTCTCTTCTGCACAGCTGCAATGAACGCAACTTGTTCGGGTAACTTCAAGGTCCTGCTGGAGGCGGGCAGGACGAGCACCGATATCGCCACCAGGCTTCCAATCCATGCCACTGTCCCCAGCATGTGAAGCCAGAAGATCAGTGCCATCACCCAGGAGGGAGGGGTGGTCATCTAAGGTGTCGGGACTTCTGTCGGGGTCTCGGGCGGGGCAATGGCTGTTGGCTCCGGTGTGGAGGTGGGAGGATAGCATTGGATGAATGCCTGGTTGTAATTTCCGGCTGAAGGCTGCTGCAGCTGACCGATCCCCACGGCGACCTGATACTGTTCGTATGCTTCGCAATACTGCTGGTTCTCGAACAGTTGATCCCCGTAACGCATGGAGGCGATGTACAGGCGCTGCGAGCCGGTCATGGTTCCGTCATACATGGACGGCCAACCGCCGCCCACCTGGGTGAAGTAGGTGGCAGCCTGCATCCAATCCAATTCCCAGAAGGACGCGCCGGTGATGTACAATCGGGCGCCTTCGCGCAATCCGTTGGCTGTGTTATCCAACGGTCCGAAACGCTCAGCCAGGGTGAGGAAATAGATCCCGCCCTCCAGGTTGCCCTGGTTGGTGATCAGGTTGACGCCCTGGTTGCGCAAGGCGAAGTAATACATGCCATCCACCTGGGCGGTCTTATAGCCCGGGTCGAGTTTGCGGATCGTATCGAGGGCGGCAAGCGCGTTAGCCCAATCCTGCGCGGCGATGAGCTGCTGGGCGCGCTGATAGGCGCTCTCCGCTCCGCTGAAATCGGGCGTGGGCGTGAGCGTCACCGTGGGTGTGGCAGTGGGAATGGTGCTCATTACCAGCGTCTGAGTAAGCAGGTCCGTGGCGCCTGGATAATTGGGATCATTGGCAATGATGTATTCCAGTCGCTGTCGTGCGGCTTCGAACCTTCCAAACTGAATATCCACCAGGGCGAACTGGTATTGCTGTGCAAGCTGCGCGGTAAGTATCCCCTCCTGGGCTGACACCCGGTCGCCAATTCCGGCGGAATACCCGCCGAAACCACCCAGGGCAAAGAGGAGGAGGAACCCTGAAATGCCGATCAGGATTGACCGCCAGCGCGCCGGCTTTCGGACCGGCTTGATCGGCTGGGTGTCATCCTCCTTGAGCGGTTGACTCGATTGTGTTTGTTCCAGGTTTTCAGACATGGCCGCAATTATACTTCCCTTTGTAAAGGGGGCTCATCGTTCGAACTTTAATAGAATGACATAAAGGATGGGCCAACTCCATTTCACCGCAGAGAGTGCCGAGTTCGCAGGGAAGAATTGGAGGAGTACTTTGTGCCCTTGGCAAACCCGCGATTGGTGCGTGGACCTCCCGCATTAGTCAATCTCGCAATTTGATCTTACAGAGTGCTGCGTTAATATCTAAACTGTAGTTACGATTTCCTACCTTGATTCAGCCTATTCCCGTTTAGAGATTTATGCAAGAAGCAGTAAGACAGATATTTACAGATGAAAGAGCAGCTTCGCCTCGGACCAGACGACGATCAGCGCCAGCAAGCCGCCTGCGATCATCCCGATCAGTGCGGTGACGACCGCTCCGCCGGGCAGGTATAGAGCCACCAGATAAGCAACGAGGCCTCCCAGCAGCGCAGCGGCAAGCCCCTTCCAAACCGCCCCATCGACATGGATGGGTTCATGGGTGCGGCGCGAGAGCCAGCCAAACAATATGATCGCCTCGATCAGCAGTGCAATCTCGGCAAACGCCAGAATCGGCGCCCCGACCTCCCGGAAGAACATAACTCCAAGAATTCCCATGCCAAGGAAGATCGCCAGGCGGATCAACACCGCATACAACGGGAACATCGGCTCCTTGCGCGCGTAGAACGAACGCGCCGCCACCTCGTGAATGGTAAAGCCGGTCAGCGTCAACAGATAGGCTCTCGTCGTCCAGGTAAGCAGGGTTGTGGTGGATTCGTCGAATTGAAACACTGCGCGCACCAGCGGATGGATGCCCGCGGCCA
>Ga0194126_10013004_pt1 | contig 10469 bp, 7 predicted proteins | sample TA2KigC150mmetaG_FD_148641 | JGI IMG/M metagenome (GOLD analysis project Ga0194126, IMG submission 148641) | Freshwater microbial communities from Lake Tanganyika, Tanzania - TA2015035 Kigoma Deep Cast 150m | ecosystem: Environmental > Aquatic > Freshwater > Lake | place: Tanzania: Lake...
CCCATTAGGTATCTCCTTAAGATGCGTTAAAGGTTTTATATCTTCATACGCATTAAGGAGATAAAAGTTCCACACTAAACAAGGTATGAATAAGATAGGATTAAGGAGATTCATCAACCGGAAAGCATAGCGGCCGAGTGGAGAAGCAGAATGATTTTCAATGAGGGAAGCAAGATATTCGGACAGGCGGTTGTTACCGGCCTTTAGAGAAAGGTCGTAATAGGAGCACAACGCCGATGGCGCGATAGAGGAAGCCGGATAAGCGGCGAGAATGGAATTATATCCTTGCAGCGCCTCATCAATCCCACCGGTGACTTCAGCAATATGGGCTGCACGGAAAAACCGGCGGGCGGCTAATTCGGATTGAAAATCAGCCGTATAATTGGGAGATGGGTCAGATGGAGAATAGACCACCGAAGCCGTGGGATAAAAATCGTAATCAGATACAGTCGAAGCGGCTTCGTAGTAGTTTTCCCAACCGTTTAATGGCAGATAACTGGCGTAAAAGGCTTGATTGGAGATTAGTTAGTCGCCGTTGGTATGATGAAATCGTTATGCCCACCGTCATAATAGATGTAAGAGGGATAAACATCTATCATCTCCGCCCAAGTGGAGTCGCATTTGGGGATGTGGAAGGCGGTCAGGTTGTTGGAGATGCGGTTTCGCAGGGAATCGCCGTAAGTCCAGGTGGTCAGGTAAGCGATTCCGCCGCCGACGGCGCTTAATCCGACGCATTTATTACCCGATATGTCGTTCCCGCGCAGGGTGAAGTAGGAGTTGTAGGCATAGACTGCGCTGCCGAGAGCGCCGCCTTCGGCGTTGGTAATAGTGTTGCCGGTCATTGTGACCAGGCTGTTGTAGGCAAAGACTGCGGCTCCGCCGCTGCCGTCGAACCGGCAGTCCTCGATAGTCACCCCGCTGGTGAGGCAATTAGAGATGGATATAGAGTGTCCAGTAATGTCTTCAAAGGTGCAGTTGGAGATAGCCGCTTCGCAGTTGTCGAGTGAAATGGCACTCTGATAGCCGCGGAAGGTGCAGTTGGTGAAGGTAAGGGTGGCAGATTCGGCTGTTACTGCGTAGAGTCCGCTTGCACCATCAAAAGTGCAGTTTGTGAATGATGCAGAACCTCCGGATTCGACAATTATCTCACCCCGATCGATTCTTACATTTGCCCAGGGAAATAGATAACCTTGAATAAACCACCAATCGTCTTGAGCGCTGTTAGGCTTAAGGACGACATTATTTCCGACAGTCAGCCAGTCTCCAGATTCTGAGGACAAGAAACGTATCGACGCGCCGTCATTGAATTCGACAACTGAGTTATCTGTTATAACAAGATGAGCCTCGGTAGGTGGGATTGCGGCATATCCGCACCAGACCGTGCTAGTTACAATCGAGCGGTCACGCATATAGGTCCAGCCGTTAGGAAGGGTGCCATGATATGGCTGAGCATATAGCCCGGTGTGGCGGGGACCGTTACCAAGTTGGGACCATTCGACGCGGCAGAGTTCGTTCTCGGTTTCAGTAATATCAGGAGCGTCCTGCCCGGTTAGTTCCCAGATGCGAACATACATCTCTGTCTTGTTTACATTAAAGGAACTTGACACTACCTCAAGATGTGCGTCTGCATCAAGATTGCCAATAATAGGCGTAGAATAAGGAGAATTTCCTGTGAAATTCTGTTCAATTTCAATACCCTCCTCAACGCTCATAACATGGAGGTCATTTCCCCGCCAGGTCGAACCGGCAATGGGATTGACAAAGTCACCATAATTTAGGTCAGCCGCGGAAAACATTACGCCGTTTGGATGCTCCTGATTATTGGATGGAACTGGCCAATTACCACCAGGATCGATTTCTGCGCGTTGCCAATCTATCAGGAACATACGGTCAAAAACCTCACCTGTCGTGTGGAACATAAGGGCAGGATTTCCACCTCCTTCTATGTCTGCAACGCTAATCAATTCTCGAAGATTTAGCGACATAGTTCCAGTAAAAGGATTATTTGCATTCCAATTTCCGAAACTGCTGCCGTCAATATCATAGGCATAAATAACTGTTGCTTGTCCGTTGTTGTAAGGAATTATTGCCCTTAAGGTTCCATTATTCTGCAAATCTGCTAAGGTTGGACCTAATCCGCAGAAAAAAGAACCGCCATTAGGCCAATTTGGTCGAGTGATTTGCTCTACTTCAGAGAGGGTTTGCGTGGCAGGATTGTAGGTGCGGATCCAGATAAAGTCCCGTGAGCTCGATATTATCTCCTTCTTGCCATCATCGTTCATATCACCCACCGCAGGAACGAGGTAGTTGTCAGGATTGAATGCGGGTGTATGATTGGAGTATCCATCCATAACAGCGTCACGCAATTGAAGATGTTGTTGCTCTGATTCATCATAAACTATAACGAGCGTAACCCATTGTTCACCCGTTGGGACATACCATTCATGTCCTTGAATTTGTTGTGTCGTGCTATGATTACTCCAGCCAGACAATATGATATCCATTCGTCCGTCTTCAAAAGAATTTGACTCCTGATAGTTAATAACATCCACATCCGCTAAAACCGGAGTCCAGGCTCGAATCCAATTCCTCACCGCTCCAATTACACCATAATCCTTGCCAATTAAACCTGTTTGTGCGAGAACCTCTCCAGTTTGGCCATCACAAACATATAAAGCGGTTCTAGCACAAGTAACATATACCTCATGCTGGCAGACACCTGGTATATGTTGAGCAATCGTTGTGTATTGTGTGTCCTGAGCGGCAACCATTCCTATCGTGTACACGATTTCAGGCAGACCATCTCCTGTTACATCCCCGATTGCTGGTACTCCGCGAATGCAATATCCGTTAGGTATGCCATTTCCATCTACTGACCAGAGACCATTAGGAACTTCGATAGGATTATCAAGTTCGATTTCATCGCCGTTGATATCGAATATTCGGATTGTTTGGTCGTCGGCGATGATAAACTCTCTGATTCCGTCATTATCGAGGTCCGCTACAACTGGTCCATACCAGTTTATACCTTCAATATTAATTGGCGGAGCCCAGATACCCTCGACTGTAAGCGGATCCCAATCTCCCTGGTCACTCCATACTGGCAGAGCAAAAGCAGTATGTGAAGTAACAAAGAGTAGTAATATAATAACCGCAACAGCGGTTATAAGTTGATTAAAGCGATGCATTTTTCTTTCCTTCAGTTGCTGAGATTTGAAAATTTGACTCGATTCAACCTGCTTCTCGAAATCAGGATTTTTATATTTAGTTATGATCCAAATTCCTTAGAAATAGGCTGCATTACTTGATTAACTGAATAACTATGGAATCTCTAATAGAGACTCCATCCAAAATACATACATAACTGCCGTTAGGCAGCGACAGTCCGTCCTTATCCACCCCGTTCCAATAAATGGAATAATTGCCCCGGGTGGTAATGTTTAGATTAGTCGACCATACTTCCTCTCCTTTTAGGTTTCGAATATGAATTGTGTATTTGGCGGGTTTTAGTTGTGAGAATTGAATTTGAACTGCCCCATTAAAGGGATTCGGATGTGCAGTAATAAGCGAAGAATTATTTGGTAATAAATCAGGATAGTGGTGTTTGACACTACTGGGCGGTAAAGAATAACGCATAAAGAGCTCATTGCCTCTTATACCATCCGCAAATCGGTCGTCGCTCCAGATAACTGCAACCGTGGAATCTGAAAACAATGCCGGCCACATCTGGTTGGTTAATATCCTTCGTTGAGGAAATTGCAATGAGTCTAAATACTCACCGTCTATAGAGAATCTGGCATAGGCTATGGCGCATCCTGCAGCGCCTAAATCCGGTTCTACAATGCGAATTGAAGCCATAAGAATTTCTTGATTATGTCCAAATCTAATATGTCCCCAAACGCCGCCATAACCTTCACCGGTTATCTCACGGTCAAAACGAATATCCAAATTTGGCAAATATTGAGTCAAGTTATCGACTAAATTGTGACGACGGTTGAAACGTCGATAAACGCGATGTGTTATCCGATATTCGTCGTCAACTAAAAAATTCCAAAGTCCAAGCCGATATTCATCCGGCGTTGGCTCGAATAATTCTATTGGTCCTATTATCCTATCATCATCCGGCCCAACTTTAGCGTAAAACCAAGCTTCCATAGCCGGATGTTGATTCCATCTGAAGTGCAGTGTATCGCCTTCGGTTATAAAGATTTGGGGGTCATTGGCTGCCTCGCCCATTAAACCATCAGCCAGAATTTGAACCGTATCGATAAGCTCACCATCGAAAGTCCAACGACCGTATGCCACGAAATGATACCTTCTTTGCTCAACCGGATCCCAAGGTGTGCACGACCATGCAACAACAACCAAATGCCCTTGAGAGTCAACCACACCATGTGGAATACCTATATCGCATAATCCCGCGTCCATTAACAAACCTTCCAGTCTTCCGGAGACTATATATTCGCCATTTCTGTTGAACATTGAATGTAAAAGTGTATCTTGACCCCAGAGTATATGGATATTCTGATTTCGGTCTAAAAAAAGGTCATAGCAGTGAATACCGCGTTCAAGACTTTCTTCAACGGGAAACACTGTTCCTAAAAAAATCGGATCCATTAATGGATTACCAAGTTTATCAAACTGTTGATAAACGGCTTGTTCAGGCGGCTGTCCTTCGAGATTTGCATTTATAACGCCATAACTTATATGAAGGACATCATTGCTATCGACGACTGCTCCGAAAAAAGAGCCTGCTAAATCAAGATACATAGTATCCGCATTCGTCATCTGCACTTCTTCCGACCACTCCCGGGCTTGAATGCCTTCAGTCCCCATCCCCGCCGCCAGCAGCAGCAACATCGCAGCGAGGCGGGCGAGGTTTTTAAATCCTGCGTTCATTTGCTCTCTCGGTTCGTTTTGATTAATTTAGATTTTCTTTATTTAGGTCAATTCTTCCAAACCTAATGTAATTTACGCGGTGCCGCTCGCCTTGTCAATAGGCCAGCAGTGGTTTTTCGATAACTTCTTCAAGTTCAGCCATAATTTTCATTTCGCCCACTCCCGCGCTTGAATATCTTCCGTCCAAAGCCCCTCCGCCGCCAGCGTCATCGCCGGCAGCATTCTGATTGAATCTCCTTTCCTCACCCGTCACCAGACAGCGGTTGCCTTCCCCGTCAAGAAAAGCGCAGTCGTCGCAGAGAGCATTAATGGTCGCGGTCGCATACATCCCTTCCACCTCCTTTGTTTCGTTGGCCTTCACACGTCCAGATTCCTTGCCTTCTTCCAGCCCCAGCATCTCCCGCGCCGTCTCAACCGACATCACCCCCATCTGCACCAATGCCACGATGTCCTTGATGTCCCAAGACATATCGACCAAAGTCCCCTCCTTCTTCCGGTTCGACTTCTCCACGTCGGGATTCAAATCCATCTTGGTCTGGATGGTGTTTTTAGAACCTTTCTTATTCACACATCGCTCAATTTTACACATAAAACCAGAGTTGAGGATTTGAAGAGTAACGATGATGATGAAAAAAGGAGATAATTGATGAAAAAGCGGGGGTTCAAGGGGGATTATGACGACCTAAAACCGACATTTAGGCGTGTTTTTGGGGAAATAGGCAGAGTGAACCCTTCCCCCATTTAACCCATAACTTTTGACGCGATTAAATAGAGGCTAAATCGAATTGACTAAATATGCGTAATATTCAGAATTCGGAGTTTCAGCCTGAGCATCAACACGCTAAAGCAATGAACTCTAAACTCTTATATTACGCTTAATTACCCAAGTAGAGGCTAAGTCGGAACCGGATGCAAACGCGTTATCTGACGTCCCAGCAGAGTCCATAACTGGGCCGCGGGTCTGGCGACCCAAGCCCATATGCGACGAGCATGCAGCGTAAAATGCACCGCCGTCTTCAACACCTGTTCCCGCACCCGGCGCAGACTCCAACCCTGGCGGGTAGCCTTCTCCATAAGCCGACGCACGATGTTGAGCAGATTGTAAGCCAAAGCATACAACAATAACAGCGCTTCATTGCAGGCGAAATCATCACGTTGGGTAGTTCGTTCACCGTTCTTTCGGGGTCTGGAGGCGCAGGACAGGGATGGCTGCAAGACATCCTGGAACTCGCCGATCCAGCGTTCCATAGTTCCGCGCTGCCGATAGAAGTCCAACAGGTCAGAACCGGAAATCTGTTCTTCGGTCCAATCGGTTACCAGGAAAAAGTGATTGAAGGGCTCAAACAAATCGATCTGTTTTTGTTCCACAATGACCATCGCGATGCGGCGGGAATGGCTCCAAGATTCCGCTTGGTAGGCGAGTTCTGCGGTCCATTCGCGTTGGCTTTCCGGTTGGTAAGGCGGGAGGTTGTCCAGATAGGGCTGGGCTGAGCGTTCCAAGACGGGGTTAGACTTGACGCGGAAGCAATATCCGATGCGGCGTTCTTCCAATCCGGAGAGGATGGGTTCGCTGGGCATAGCGGCGTCGCCGCGGACGGAAACGACCTTTGCGATGGCGGCTTCTACCTCGGCGATGAGGGGAAACAAGAAGTCGTCCAGTTCGTGTGCGGAAGAGACATTTCCCTGGCGGAGTTGGATGTCCAGAATATCGCCGGTTTCAGCCAGGGTGGCGACTAAGATGTGGTAGCAGTTGTATTGGTAGTATCCGTTGTATGCGCTTCCGTCTTGGTGTCCGTAGGTTGGGATGGGGAAAGAGTCTATATCGATGGTGCATTGTTGAAAGCGATGGCGTCTTCGGGCGCGGATGGAATCTTTGGCGGCTTGGATGAGGCTTTGGCGGAGGACTTTACGGTTGTTGGGGTCCGCCAGGATTTCCAACAGTCTGGAGAGGGTGGGCTGTGATGGAAGGGGTTTAGAGGAATTGTCTTCTTTGTTTTCCGGTTTAATGGGGTCTTGACCTTTTCTGGTGGAGACGGCGGTTCGGATTGCGGGGTCATTGCGCAGTTTATCGGCGTCGTCGGCGTCTTTCCATCCTTGGGCGATGAGGTATAGTCGTGTGCGGAGGAGTTCGACTAGGGGATGGATGGTGGTGTTGGGGTCGCGGGGATCGTGCAGGTTTTCAGCCAGGTATTGGGTGATATGAAGCCGCTGATCGATTTCGCGCAGTATGACAGCTCCGCCGTCGGCGGAGAGTCTTTCTTCGCGGGTATCTACGACCAGTGATTTATTGAAAGTTATGGGAAAAAGGGTGGAAGATTTTTCACCCATTAGGCGCCTCCTTAAGATGCGTGAAAGTTTTTTTATCTTCATACGCATTAAGGAGATAAAAGTTCCACACTAAACAAGGTATGAATAAGATAGGTTTAGAATTGAATCAGATGAGCGAAGGATTTGAATGCTGGGCAGAGTCATCAAAGGTGCTTGGCGACCAGGTCAATGCTGCCAAAGTTCGCAAGAAAATAAGCGATTATTGTATGGATCAGGCGTCTCGAATGCAAGTTAGTCAGGTGGACGAGGCGATTAATATCCTTGAGAAAGGCTATGACCTTTTTAAAAGTCCAGATATAAAATCCAAATTTGCAGAACTATTGTTTCACCGTGGGGAAGCAAGATTCACTGAAGCATATAACGAATTCGAACTTTTTGGAAATGAACCGACTTCTAATACTGAATCAATTGTCGAACAAATGGAGTCGGGTATTGCCGATTTGGAACGGTCGGGTGCATTAGGTTACAAGGAGGCGCTTGAGCATTTGGAGATAGTAAAAAAAATCCTGCAATTTGTTAGACTTCCCGGCGGAATAAGAAATCTTGTTGAAATGGCGCAGAAAAATATCGCAGATGAAAAATGGGACCAGGCTATAACACTATTGGAGAAGGCTATATTTTTATGTAATAATAATATCCCTCAAATAGTAAAGGAGGCAATCGCACTGGCACTGAATAATCGCGGTATGGCAAGCCTTGATAAGGCGACTGAGATTATTAGGAATAATCCGCAAAATCTTGTATATTTTCGTGCGGTGGTTGAGGCTTGTCTTCAATCCAGTTATAACGACCTCAGTTATGCGGAGAAACTTAATCCATCTAATAGGCAGGTGATCGAGAATTTACGATTCATTGAGACGATTTTAAGACAAGTCAACATAGTTCCTCAAATTACCGCAAGAAATAGGATTGTCGTCACCCGCAATGAGCCCTGCCCTTGCGGCAGCGGGAAGAAATATAAACATTGTCATGGGGCTGAACACGCAGAGAGCATTACAGAAAAGCAAGTACCGACTCCACGCGAGTCTGTATCACAAAAAGTCCAGCCGGTAGCCGGGACACAACCTAAACGGGCAGTCGGGACGCAACCTAAAGCCTCTCCGGTTCAATCCAAGCCTGCAGCGCTCCAGCCCAAATCTGCCCCGACCACCAGAGATAAGCGGAAGCGCGGCTGGGCACATATAATCTTTATGTTCATCCTGACCTTGGGTTTAGCCGATTCAGTCTTAAGTCTGTCAGTAATATGGTCGGCAAACTGGCTCGGTAAAATAACCATAATCACAGTTGGATTATGTATCTCCTGGATTTTTATCGTTTTAATTCTCTCACCTTTCTCTGGATTTTTTTCCGATATGAACGATGTCTTTGCAAAACGTTGGAAATTTAAAGATAAATCCACTAAATTCATCGAAATCCTGCTTTATATCATATTCATTCTGCGGATTATGACTTCGACTCTAATGATAGTCAATCGTTAACAACCTTTTAATGAATCAAGGAAAACAATGAAATGCCCTGTCTGTCCGGTGGATACTCTCCCGGACGATGCCGCTGTATGCCCAAACTGTAAAACCGATTTAACGGCTTTACAGAAGGTGCGTGAGTTAGCCAAAGTGCAATTCAATCACGCCTTAAAACTGGAAAGTGCCGGACAGTTCAATTCGGCTATCAGCCGGCTTGAGACATCTTTAATCCTCGATAACAGATTTATTTCAGCCAGGATTGTTCTCGGCAAATTGCTCTGGAAGATTGGACATCATCAGGAAGCGCTGCGCTGTTGGCAATCTGTTTTGGAGATGGATCCGGATAACAGCGAAGCACAGAGCCAGTTGAATTCAGCCAGATTGGTGATGCGGAAAAATGCCATCCGACGCTATAGCCTTTCTGCGCTTGCAGCAGTAGTGGGTCTTTTTGTTTTGATATTGATTGTAAACCTGCCCTATCGTGGCACTGGGCAGATAACTCAATCTTCAGGATTAATCCGAGCCAATGATGATGAGATATATGTCCGGCAGTATTTGGATTCGCTTTTCCAACAAATACAAAAGGCAGTTCAAAGATATTCGGATACCGGTTTAAACATATCTTTTCCAAGCGCGAATCAATCTGACGATAATCTGACTATTAGAATGGCCACACAACCGATTCATTCCGATTCGGTGGTCTCGATAGGAGGCTCAAATGCCGAATTATCGAAAACAACGCCGCCAAACCAACTATTCATCGACCTTACACCACAATTCCAAGCGCTTCAAAACAATCAGAGTCTAATCTTTAAAAAATTGGACCAGGTTATAAAACTGCATCGCGATGAAGCGACTTCTTCGCGTTCGGTTCTTGCCGGACAAGCGCTGTTCTTAAACGAATCAATGCTCTTACTATTCAAACTGATGAGTGAGTCGCAATTGGTGACGCTTTCACACGACATTAAGATGTTGCAACAGCAGGCTGACAGTCTTGGGCGTTTGGTGCAAACATCCAAAGACCGAAACATATTAATCTTCGGTGCAATCAAGCGTCACTTTTGGGCGAAAGATGTCCAGAAAATTCAGAATCAAATTGCTTCTTTGCAGAATGAATACCTGGAGCGAGCCTATCCGTGGACCGAGGCGACCCGGAATCTAAATGCGCTTTATGCGAATGTTCTTAAGAAATAAACAACTCTTTAATATTCAAATTATTAACATCGTTCGCACGATGCTGAAGTGCGAATTAATCGAAAAACATAACCCAAAGAAAGGTTTTAATACAATGATGATTTCAGTCGCTATAGAAGTCATCTGGAATATGGCAGCCAAAGCAGCCATAGCCAGTGAGTTCAAAGAAATCGAATCCGAACACTTCAGTGAAGCGATACTCGAATTCGTCGAAATACCTGAAGGTGAACTTTTTAAATATGTGCCGACAGTCGAAGCCGCCCTTAGAGTAAAAGGGGAGATAAAACTCGTCAGGCAGGAACTCGCTAAGTTAGAGATTGACAGCGGCGAAGTCCGTCGAAATTTGCGTTCGGCATTGGGTAAAGGCAATAATCCTTATGAAGGAGGTGAAATCCATCGTTCAGAGGCAAGTAAGAACAGATTCGAGAATGCAGCAAGGTTGGCGCAAGATGACCGTCGAGATATCTTGACCGCTGATTATCTCTGCCTTTCTTATTCACACATTGCTCAATTTTACACATAAAACCAGAGTTGAGGATTTGAAGAGTAACGATGATGATGAAAAAAGGAGATAATTGATGAAAA
>Ga0194126_10013005_pt1 | contig 10467 bp, 2 predicted proteins | sample TA2KigC150mmetaG_FD_148641 | JGI IMG/M metagenome (GOLD analysis project Ga0194126, IMG submission 148641) | Freshwater microbial communities from Lake Tanganyika, Tanzania - TA2015035 Kigoma Deep Cast 150m | ecosystem: Environmental > Aquatic > Freshwater > Lake | place: Tanzania: Lake...
GGCGTGCCGTATGCGGCGAAGGACGTGCTCTGCACGGAGGACGTGACGACGACGTGCGGGTCGAGGATCCTGCAGAACTTCGTGCCGCCCTACGATGCGACGGCGGTGGCGAACTGCCGGGCGGCGGGAATGCCGCTGCTGGGCAAGACGAACATGGACGAGTTCGCGATGGGCTCCTCCACCGAGAACTCGGCCTTCAAGATCACGCGCAACCCGTGGGACCTGGAGCGGATCCCGGGCGGCTCGAGCGGCGGCTCGGCGGCGGCGGTGGCGGCCGACGCGGCCTGCCTCGCGCTGGGTTCGGACACGGGCGGGTCGATCCGCCAACCCGCGTCGGTCTGCGGGTGTGTGGGCCTGAAGCCCACCTACGGCCGGGTGAGTCGGTACGGTCTGATCGCCTACGCTTCGAGCCTGGACCAGATCGGCCCCCTCACGAAGGACGTGCGGGACTGCGCGCTGCTTCAGCAGGTGTTGAGCGTGCACGACCCCCTGGACTCGACCTCCTCCTCGGACCACCCGGCGCCGGACTACGCCGGCCAGCTCACGGGCGACGTGCGGGGGCTGAAGGCCGGAGTGGTGCGCGAGCTGATGGGCGAGGGCATCGAGCCGGGGGTGCAGGAATGCGTGCGGAAGGCGGTGGAGACGCTGGAGGCCCTGGGAGTGGCGTGCGAGGAGGTGGAGCTGCCGCACTGTGAGTACGCGCTGCCGGTCTACTACATCATCGCTCCGGCCGAATGCAGCTCGAACCTCGCGCGCTTCGACGGGGTCCGCTATGGTCATCGGACGCAGGAGCCGGTGACCGACTTCGAGGACATGTTCGCCAAGACGCGCGCGGAGGGCTTCGGGCCGGAGGTCCGCCTGCGGATCATCAAGGGGACCTACGTGCTGAGCAAGGGCTACTACGATGCTTACTACCTGAAGGCGCTGAAGGTGCGCAACCTCATCCGGCAGGACTTCGACCGGGCGTTCGAGCGGTTCGACATCCTGCTCTCACCCACGTCGCCGACCGTTGCCTTCAGGATCGGGGAGCGCGTGGACGATCCCCTCGCGATGAAGCTCGCGGACATCTGCACCATCCCCGTCAACCTCGCCGGCATCCCCGCCCTCAACGTGCCGTGCGGCTTCTCGGAAGGGCTGCCTGTCGGGTTGCAGCTCATGGGCCGGCCCTTCGACGAGGCGACGCTGCTGCGGGTTGGGTACGCCTACGAGCAGCAGGCGGGATGGGTGGGGAGGAAGTGCGAAGCGCTGAGTGCGAAGTGAGAAGTGCCACGGCGACGACCAGAGAGGCATAGGGCGATGGGATTTCGGGCGAAGATTGGGCTCGAGGTACACGCGCAACTCCTGACGGACAGCAAGATGTTCTGCGGCTGCTCGACGAAGTTCGGCGAGACCGCCAACAGCCAGTGCTGTCCGGTATGCTCGGGGATTCCCGGGACACTGCCGGTCGCGAACCGGCAGGCGGTGGAGTTCGTGATCAAGACAGGGCTCGCGCTGAACTGCCGGGTCGCGGAGCGCTGCCGCTTTGCGCGGAAGAACTACTTCTACCCGGACATGCCCAAGAACTACCAGATCAGCCAGTACGAGGAGCCGCTGACCTTCGACGGGCACATCGAGGTAGCCGTGGACGACCAGACCGTGCGGATCGGGATCCGGCGGGTCCATCTGGAGGAGGACACCGGGAAGAACTTCCATCTGCCGGACGGCACGAGCCTGGTCGAGTACAACCGGGCCGGCGTCCCCCTGATGGAGATCGTGACCGAGCCCGACTTCGGCTCGGCCGAGCAGGTGCGCGCCTACCTTACGAAGCTGCGGGAGCTGCTGCGGTATCTGGGGGTCTCAAGCGGGAACATGGAAGAGGGCGCCATGCGCTGCGAGCCCACGGTGAATGTGGTCAACGACGAGACGGGCGAGCGCACGGAGAAGGTGGAGATCAAGAATCTGGCCTCGATCCGCGGCGTGTACGAGGCGGTGAAGTACGAGATCCGGCGACAACTGCGGGCGGTGGAGGAGGGGGAGCCAATTCGGCAGGAGACGCGCCGGTGGAGCGAGGAGAAGCACGAAACGCAGGTAATGCGGAGCAAGGAGTCGGCGGAGGACTACATGTACTTCCCCGACCCCGACCTCGTGCCGATGGCGCCGGGCGCAGACTGGGTGGCGGCGATTCGGGCGGGGCTCCCGGAACTGCCGGACCAGTGGCGGTACCGCCTGACCTCGGAGCACCGGCTCTCCGCGGCCGAAGCGGACGCTCTGGTTGCCACGGGCTCAGCATCCTATTACCAGGCCGTCGTGGACCTGGGTGCGCCGCCGAAGCAGGCCAGCAACTGGGTGATGGGGCCGCTAACGAGCGAGCTGAACGCACGGTCCTTGCCGGTCGAGAGGTCTCCAGTGGCGCCCGCCGGGATCGCAGAGCTGATCAGGCTCGTAGCCGAGGGCAGGATCACTGGCAAGATCGCGCGAGACGTGTTTCCGCGGATCTTCCAGACGGGGAAGACGGCGGCGGAGGTGGTGGCGGCCGAGGGCCTGGAGGTGGTGGGCGGGGCGGACGAGCTGGGTCCGATCGTCGATCAGGCGATCGCCGACAACCCGAGAGCCGTCGAGGACTACCGCGCGGGGAAGCAGAAGGCCAAGGGGGCCCTCGTGGGAGCCGTGATGCGCGCGACCAAGGGGCAAGCCGATCCGGAGACGCTGAACCGGCTGATCGATGAGCGACTGGGGACGGGGTAGCCGGTCTGGGGGGCAGTGGCGCCGGTCCTACCGCCGGTAGTGATGCAACTCACAGGCCTCCGGCGGCAGGGCAGGAAGGACACCGAGGCGGCGTTGGCGAAGGAAGCGTGCGAGGCCCGAAAAATGGGCGCTGGGGGCGTGGAGGCAGGGCCGGAGCGGGGCCGGAGGCTCGGTTGACTTTTGGGGGGGCGTGTTGTAGAATGCGCGGGAATCCGACGTCGTGAGTTCGCCCCATTGGCCGATCCCGCGACGGCCACGCAGGGGGAGGGCGAACGCCTTACTGGACTGCCGAAGTGCTGCTATCTTGGCCGGGGCGCGCCCGTCCGCCGGTCGGGACGGGCTGTTCGTGCGTCCGGCCGCTTCGGCATACCGACGGGGAGGAACTTCCTAGTGGATCAGAACCACCACGCCCATCTCCGCCGCGCCGCAGCCACCCTCGCGCTCCTCCTCCTGACCTCTGCCTTGACCACCAGCGTCGGTCTGTCGCAGAGCGCCTCACTGGCATGGGACGGCGCGGGTGTGTTCCCCGTCCACTGCTCGATGAACTCCCAGCGCTGGTTTGGCATCCAGATCGACACCGGCCAGAACAACAGCCTGGTGCGGCTGCAGCTCAGCGGCCCGTCGGGCGGCCCGATGAACCCTCAGTTGATCCTGCGCAACACGCAAGGCGCTCCACCGGCGTTCACCGGGCCCCGCAACGACGCGCTGGACGGCGTGGCGGTGGCGAGCCTTGGCGGCACGACCAGCGTCTGGACGATTGGCCCGTTCACGGGCGCTTCCTTCCCTCCTCTCCCGCATGAAGACTGGTGCATGGGCAATTTCTTCATGGGGAACGGCGCCACGTTCACGTTCTCGGTCTACATTGTCGACCAGAACGGCGCGGGCATCCAGAACTGGTTCCCGGCGACCTTCCAGGGCAGCTACTCCTCCCAGCGGGACGATGAGGATGTGTTGGAGTGGTACCAGAGCCCGGCGTTGGGGGTGGATCCGCTCGCGGTAACGCCGAACCAGCTTCAGCCGGACAACGACAACGGCTCGGGGGACTCGACGTATACGTTCCGCGTACAGTACTCCAACGGTGTGCCCGGAAGCGGGAACGACTGGAGCCTCCCGCCGCGGTGGAAGTGGGCCCAGGGCAGCACGCCGGGCGACGGTCGCACGCCGATGGTGAACTTCGACCGCCTGCCCAAGGCAGCGCCGACCGATGCCGATGCCGGGCTGGTGGGGTCGCTGTCGGTGAACGGCCTGAGCTCCGGCGACTACGACTGGACGATGCGGAGCGGGGATGACACCTGGATGGACCGGTCGGGCGACTACGTCGCCATCAGCCGGAACAAGGGTGTGGCAAGCGGTCCTTACCCCGAATACGAGAAGCGGACGCAGATCGAGGTACTCCTGTTCCTCGACGGCAACATCCAACGGCCGCACTTCATGTTGCGCGAGAATGAGGAGGACGACGAGTTCGCGGACGGCGCGATCTACCGCTACGTCATCCAGCCCACCGACTTCATGAACTTCCTGGACAACTTGTTCCAGCTGCGGTGGGACCCGCCCGGGCCGGACACGCAGGACGTGTGGACGTGCGGCATTCGCGGGACGCCGGTCAGCAACGGTTACAACTCGCTGCCGGCGGGCGGACATACGTACGAGTTCGCGGCGACGGATGACTTCTTCCCGCCTCGCGGCGTGGCGCACGTGCAGATCGGATGGCCGGGCAACCAGACGCGCGCCGAGTTCTGGCACCCCCTGCCGGCGTCGCCCTTCAGCCCGACGTGGCACACCTACTGGCAGCGGGAATACCAGTACACTCGTGAGATCCGGCCCTTCGGCTACCCCTACGACTCGCAGTCGGGGCGCTATCCGGACGTCAACCCGGTGCTGACGGCGTTCCCGTACTTCAACCCGGCGACGGTCGTGGCGCCCTACCTCGCGACGGAGGGCAGTGTGGCGCGGTGGGACATCGTGGGGGCCGAGCCGCGGCTGGTGCCCCAGATCCGCTTCGAGCAGTACAACACGACGACCGACCAGTCGGACTTCTTCGACGCGATCAGCCCCTTCGAGAGCCTTGGGCCCGACGGCGGGCCGACGGGCTCGACGCCGGGCGTTGGCGACCCGGCGCGTCCGAACCAGCCGACCCACTACATCAACGATGACACGATCCGGCCGAACTTCGCGAACATCTGGCCGGAGGACCCCGCCGACCCGAACGCCGCCGTGCTCAGCGGCGGGAAGTGGACCCAGTCGACGACGTTCACGTTCCTGACCAACTACTGGCGTCGGCCGAGCCGCTCGCCGGACTTCATCCGCTGCATGATCCGCCGGAACGATCGGGGCGGAGCGCCGGGCACGTGGCGCGGCTACACGATGCAGCAGCTGAACCCCGGGGACACGGACTACACGGACGGCGCGGTGTTCCAGTTCCAGATTAGTGCCGACCAGCTCCCCGGTGGAGGCGGCTCGGCCGACTACAACTACTACTTCGTGGCGAGCGACGGGACGCGCACGACGGTCTTCCCGAACCGCCCGCCCCAGTTCCGCGAGCCGGAGAGCGGCTTCACGGCCGAGGACATCGACGTGCTCCTGCCGGTCAGCAATCCGCAGTCGGACCTCGGCGTCCCGATGGACCTGCAGGGCAACAACGACTACTACTGGTTCCGCGTGAACACGCCGCCGACGCTGAGCCAGAACGACGTGCAGCCGAGCTCCGACCGGGTCGGCAGCAACTTCGTCTACTACGTCAGCTACCGGGACCCCGACGGTGAGGTCCTGAACCCGGGGGCGCTGGGCGACGAACCGTTTGAGGCCTCCATCCACGTGGACCTGTTCGGCGACCCCGAGGGCGAGAACCGCGTGTCGGGGGTGTCGGCCGGTCAGGTGAACTACACCACGGAGACGGGCACCGGCTATGCCGTCGACAGCCTGCTCGACGCCGTGCGGCCCACGTACATCCGGATCGAGGAGGCCGCCAACCCGGCGGCCCAGGGGCTGACGTACCTCATCACCGGCAACGACACCACGCGGATCCAGGCCACGCCGATCGCGCCCGCGCAGGGCCTGGGCGTGGACCCGATCGCGGCGGGGGATCGCTTCGAGATCCTGCGCTGGTTCACGGGGAAGATGGACCGGGTAACGCCCAGCGACAACAACGCGGTCGACGGCATCGCGTACATGTTCAGCACGGCCAACAACATCGCGCTGGGGCCCGGACTGCACCGGTACTTCTTCACCTTCAAGGACGACTGGGGCGACTGGGCCTACCCCACGAACCCGGATGTCTCGGTCGAAGGCGAGAGCGTCCGCTTCCCGCAGACCGCCGAGTTCGAAGGGCCGGAGGTCCTGCAGAACACGGCGCCGATGCTCTCGAACTACCGGTTCACGCCGGACGCGCCCGGCGTGGGTCCCGATGGGACTACGGCGACCGGCTTCCAGTTGTTCGTGGCCTACACGGATGCGGAGAACAACCCGCCCTCCGTGATCCGAATCGGCGTCGACGGCACCCAGGCGGCGCCGGCGCAGATCCTCAACCTGACGCCCTCGAACCCGAATGATACGGTCTACACCGACGGCGCCGTGTTCGAGACCCAGCCGATCCGGTTGTCGGCCGGCAACCACATCTTCCGCGCCCAGTGCTCGGACGGCGAGCTGACGTACCCGGTGAAAGCCAGCCCCTCCGACCCGCTGCTGTTCGTGGGCCGACAGACTGATCCGGGGCCGCCGCCGGTCTACAACGACTCCGAGCCGGGGCCGAAGGTGGCCCAGAACACGCCGCCGACGCTGGAGTTTGACCCGAGCGACGCGCCGCCGGGACAGGTGAGCCCCGGGCTCGATCCCGACGCGGGCACGCAGCAGACCACCTTCACCTACACGATCATCTACAAGGACCTGGATGTCTACGCCGGGGTGCAGGGCAACCCGCCGATCTGGGTGCGGGTCTACATCGACGGCGTCGCGCAGGACATGACGCAGGTGGACTCGACGGACGGGGACTACACGGACGGGGCGGAGTTCCAGTTCCAGATCACGAACCTGGTGGCCGGCACGGCCCACTCGTACTACTTCCGAGCGAATGACGGTCTGGACATCGCCCGCCAGCCCGCGCTGACCGCGACGCCGAACCGGTTCCCCGGGCCGCGCGTCGACGAGCCCCCGGGCGCAGCCAAGTCGCTGGTCGTGGCGGACGTACCGAACGACCAGGGCGGGGCGACCCAGGGGAGCTTCAACCCCAGCAACGACGACGGGGGCGGCGCGGACGACGTCACCGAGTACCGCGTCTACTACGACACGAACCAGAACATGACGGCTGCCCAGCTGGCGGTGACCGTTCCGGCCACCGGCGCGGGCGCATACAGCTTCACCCATGATACCGCGCCGAAGGCGACGGACCTGTGGTACGTGGTGCGCGCTTACGACGGGACGAACGAATCGCTGGACAGCAACATCGCCGGACCGGTGCGCGCGACCGACAACCTCGCGCCCGATGCGCCGACGAACCTGACGGCGACCAACCCCGGCCTGGGCACGCAGCTCGATCTGGCGTGGACCAAGTCGGCCGATGACCCGAACGCGGGCGCCGATGACGTGATCGAGTACCGGATCTACCGGGCCGTGACGTCCGGAGGCTACGGCGCTGCGCTCGATACAGCGCCGGCCGGCTCGACCAACTACTCCGACACTACGGCCACGGACGGAACGGACTTCTTCTATGTCATCCGGGCCTTCGACGGCCAGAATGAGTCCGCGAACTCGAATGAGGCGGGGCCGGTGATGTCGACGGACAACTCGGCCCCGACCCTCTCCGCCTTCGATCCGGCGCCCGGCGCGCGGGACGTGGCGGTTGATACGAACATCGCTTTCACCGCCACCGACACCGGCGCCGGGGTTGACGCGACGACCGCGGTCATCGAGGTGAAGGTCGGCGGCCAGCCGGTCACGGGCGTGGTCGGGCAGACGGCGGTCGCCAACGGCTTCCGCTTCACCTTCGACCCCGACAACGACTTCAACCAACTCGACGTGGTGAGCGTGCACGTCGAGGTCAGCGACTTGGCGATCCCGACGCCGCGGATTGCGACCCGCGACTACCGGTTCACGATCGTCCCGCCGCCCACCTACACGATCTCCGGGACGATCACCCGGGACGATGGGAGCGGAGGCGTAGAGGGCGTGCCGGGGGTCGTCGTCCTCGCGGGCGCGCTCTCGGGCTCAACTGACGCGAATGGCCAGTACGCGATCCAGGGGCTGACGAACGGCTCGTACGAGGTGCGCCCCATCGAGCGGGGGTTGGCCTTCCTGCCCGCGACGCGTAACGTCACGGTGAACAGCGCCGACGTGCCGGGCGTCGACTTCACCGCCATCCCGGGCTATGACATCAAGGGCCGGGTCAGCGATGTGAACGGCGGGCTCGCCAACGTCCGCGTCACCAACGGCCTGAAGGAAGCTGCCACGAACGCGGAGGGCGTGTACCTCATCAAGGACAGTCCGGCAGGTACGTACGTGGTGCAGCCGGCGCTGCCCGGGTTCGTGTTCAACCCGGCCGACCGCGCCGTGACGCTGCCGGTGAACGGCGGAGGCGCGGACAACGTGAACTTCTTCGCCTCCGTGGAGACGTTCAGCGTTGCCGGTCGGGTGAGCACGTCCGACGGCGGGGTGCTGTCTTCGGCGCGGGTGGTCGTGGAGACGCAAGACGCCACGCCCACCGTCGTGGGGAGCGCGCGAACGGACATCAGCGGAGCCTACCGGATTGCCAAGATCCCGGCTGGGACCTACGATGTGCGGCCGGAGAAGCCGGGCTTCACCTTCGAGCCGACGACCCTCGAGGTCACGGTCGGGCCGGACTCCATCAACAACGACTTCGTCGCCTTCGAGCTCTTCTCGACGACGTTCCCGGGCGGCCTGGCCTTCCTGGCGATCCCGGTCGATCCGGCCGACGATGATGTCGTAGCGGCCCTCGGCACGGATCAGATCGCGCGCTGGGACCCGCGCCGCGCGGGCGCCGACAAGTATGTGCGGGCGTGGTTGGAGCCTGGTTCGCCCGTCCTCGACCTCGCCCCGGGTCGCGGCTTCTTCGCGCAGTTCGCCGGCGATACGGACGTGGAGGTAGCGGGGAAGCTGGTCCGCACGACCGATCCGTTTACGCTGGCCCTGAGCGAGGGCTGGAACATGGCCGGCAACCCCTACCGGTACGGGCTCGCCTGGTCGAACCTCGCGATCTCGCCGACCGGGCCGGTGGCGGACCTCGGGTTCATCCTCGGAGCGGGCCGGACGTACGAGCTGGTCACCGACCTGCCGGAGCTGCGCGCTCGCCGGAGCGTGCCGCGTGAGGCGGGCTTCTGGATCAAGGCCGATCAGGCCGCGACAATCGTGATCAACGCGCCGCTGACCGCGGGAGCCGAGCCGGTCGCCTCCGAAGCGCCCAAGGTGGATGCGCAGAACTGGGTGGTTCCCGTTGTCGCCGAGGCCGGTGGGGCGGCCGACCTGAGCTCCCGCCTGGGCGTCCTGGCGAGCCGCGGTGGCGTGAGGGCCGCGAACCCGCCGAGGGTCCCGAACACCGTAGACCTGTTCTTCACCGGAGCCAACGGCGAGGCGCTGGCGTGCGACGTGCGCGCCGGGGCGAGCGCGGGGACGCTGGAGTGGCCGTTTGTGGTGGACACCGATCTGAAGGACACCGCCGTCTCGGTGTCGCTCCCGGACCTCTCCGCGGTGCCCACCAACCTGCGCGTCACCCTGGTGGACGAGGACGCCAACAAGCGGGTCTACGCCCGGACGATGCGCGCGTACACCTATGACAGCCGGGAGGGCGGAGAGCGGCACTTCCGGTTGGTCCTGGAGCCCGACCGAGGCGGGAACCTGGTGATCGCGGCGGCCTCGGCGCAGGCGACGCGCCGGAGCGTGCAGGTCAGTTACACGCTGAGCCGGGATGCCGCCATGACCATCCACGTGCGCAACATGGCGGGCCGCGAGATCGCGACCCTCGCGCGCGGCGAGGCGGTGGCCGCGGGCGCGAACACCGCCGTGTGGAACCTGCGCAGCGCGGGCGGCGTGGCGGTTCCGTCCGGGACGTACCTGGTGGTCCTCGAGGCCGTGGATGCCGACGGCCAGCAGGTCCGCGCGACGCGGAGCGTGACGGTGCAGCGGTAGTTGAGACGACTCACGGGGGCCCGCCGGCCGGGCCCCCGCTGCGACAGTAGTGACACGGCTCTCGGACGTAGCGGCTCATCGCGAAGCAAGGGGAGAGCACCACGCCATGATCAGGACTCTGCGTCAGACCGGGTTGCCTTTCATCTTGTGCATCGTTTTGGCAGCCATCCTGACGGCTCAAGCTTCGGCCCTCGAGGTGAAGATCGGGCCGGTTCGCGAGCAGACGATCCAGTGGCTGATGGAGACGCGGGGTCTCTCGCGCGACTCGGCGGAACAGATGATCCGCAAATATGCGCGTCGGAATCGTGCGGACATCATCGATTCGTACACGCTTCCCGATAACGCGATGGCCGACCTGGTGACCATCGACCCCTCGAAGCGGGGCCGCGACCAGGTGGAGTACAACGGCTGCGTTCTGCTCTTCTCTCCCGGCTCCGAGTACGGCAAGCGGCTGTGGGCTGAGATCGAGAAGATGAAGGGTACGCCGGCGTATGACTACTTCATGGCGCGGTTTGCCGATGCGGTCAAGCGGGGCGTGTTCGTCCACAAGCTGACGGAGGAACAGAAGGACCGCTTGCTGCACGCCGCCAAGGGCGACGGGCGATACGA
>Ga0194126_10013006_pt1 | contig 10467 bp, 9 predicted proteins | sample TA2KigC150mmetaG_FD_148641 | JGI IMG/M metagenome (GOLD analysis project Ga0194126, IMG submission 148641) | Freshwater microbial communities from Lake Tanganyika, Tanzania - TA2015035 Kigoma Deep Cast 150m | ecosystem: Environmental > Aquatic > Freshwater > Lake | place: Tanzania: Lake...
ACAATACTCCTGAATATTTACAAGGATTGTATAAAAAACCATTCAAGAAGAGTTTTATGGAAGATGGACCACGAAATGTCACTTATGATACAAAAGGACAAAATATAAATAGAAATTTTATAATTGATGAAACAAATCGTAATATGGCAAGTAGTGTGATAGGAACAGCAAAGGGTAATAAATATGAAACATTTTTAACAAACTATGATAATGCAGTTCCAGAGGCAACAATTAGAGAACAAACAGGTGAAATTAAAAATTTAAATAATACAAAAGGAAATTATACAGAAGTTCCTTTAATAAATTTTATGAATTTGATTCCTGATGTGACAAAAAGACAAATATTATTAGAAGATAATGGTAAAAATAATTTAACAAATATTAGTAATTCAATTAAAGGATATTTATTTAATTCTATAAATAGTATTCCTGATGAAACATTAAGATCAATATTAACTGAAAAAATAATTTTAACAAATACTACTGGAAATAAAACAAATGGTTATTTATTTAATGTTGAAAATAGCGTATCTGATAATAATATGAGAAATCTATCAGAAAATAATTTAATTTTAACAACATTATCCAATAAACAACAATCATATTTATTTAATAATCTAAACTCTATTCCTGATCCAACATTAAGAGATTTTATTAATTCTTTATGGGGTAGCGGTGGAGCTAACTTTAAAGGTAATCATTCAAATGAATATTTATTTAATTATGAAAATAGTATTCCCGATACTACATTAAGAGAATTAACACAAGATATTATAAAATTAACTAATATTACCGGACCATCTGGTCAAATTAAAGGTTATTTATATAATTATATTAACTCACTTCCTGATACAACATTAAAAGAATTAACTGAAGATAAAATTATTTTAAATTCTATAAAACCAATACAATTAAAAGACTACTTATTTAATTATATAAATTCTATACCCGATTCAACATTAAGAGAACTTACAGAAAATACAAAATATATAACTAATCAAAAAGGAAATCATGGTAACAACTATATATATAATTATGATAATAGTATTCCAGATACTACACTTAGAGAAATGATAGGAGATATAGTTAAAATAGCAAATTTTAACGGTAATCATAGAACAGGATATCTGATTAATTACATAAATTCAATACCAGATACAACCATGAGGGAAATAACAGAAAATAATACATATATGCTTAATTTAAAAGGGAATTTTAATCAACAATATCAATTTAATTTTAATAACGCAATACCTGATACTACACAAAGAGAATTATTTGAACAAACAAAAAATATAATTGGCACAAAAGGTAATTTTAATAATGATTTTATGTTTAATTATGAATCTGGAATACCAGACAGTACAATCAGAGATCAAACATCAAATACTAAATATTTAACTGGTACAAAAGGTAATTTTAATAACGATTTTATGTTTAATTATGAATCTGGAATACCAGACAGTACAATCAGAGATCAGACATCAAATACTAAATATTTAACTGGTACAAAAGGTAATTTTAATAACGATTTTATGTTTAATTATGAATCTGGAATACCTGATAGTACAATCAGAGATCAAACATCAAATACCAAAAATTTAACAGGAACAAAAGGAAATTTTAATAGTGATTTTATATTTAATTATGAATCTGGAATACCTGATAGTACAATTAGAGATCAGACATCAAATACAAAAAATTTAACTGGAACAAAAGGAAATTTTAATAGTGATATTATGTTTAATTATGAATCTGGAATACCAGATAGAACAAACAGAGATCAAACATCAAATACAAAAAATTTAACTGGAACAAAAAGAAATTTTAATAGTGATATTATGTTTAATTATGAATCTGGAATACCAGATAGAACAAACAGAGATCAAACATCAAATACCAAAAATTTAACAGGAACTAAGGGAAATTTTAATAGTGATATTATGTTTAATTATGAATCTGGAATACCAGATAGAACAAACAGAGATCAAACATCAAATACTAAAAATTTAACAGGAACTAAGGGTAATTTTAATAGTGATATTATGTTTAATTATGAATCTGGGATACCAGATAGAACAAACAGAGATCAAACATCTACTACTAAAAATATAACGGGAACTAAGGGAAATTTTGATGGTGATTATATTTTTAATTATGAATCTGGAATTCCTGATCATACCAATAGAGATCAAACATCTACAACGAAAAATATAACAGGAACTAGAGGTAATGCTGATCAAAATAGATCAAGATTAGATTATAATAATGCTTTATTAAATGTAGAAAAAGAAGTTATTGCTCAAGGTAGAGCACCGGTCACTGTTAAAAATAATAAAGGACCTACAGCAGTATTTACAGAATATGTATTTTGTAATGATAATTCTTCTGAAATGCCAATTTTTAGTGGAGTTAAACCAAATACTAATATTAAAAATGAATATTATTTTGGTTAAAATTAATTTTTTTAATAAAATCAATAATAAGATGAGGTGTAATATCTTTTGTTAATAATAAATTATAATTAGAAAGAATAAATTTATTTATAAAATTATACGCTTCTAATATTTCACTACAAGAATTAGAACCTGCTATTGTTATAGAACCACTTTCAAAAACAAATATAGATATTGTTTTTGTTTTTTTATTTGATAAATAATATTTAATATTAACACATGCATGAATAATTGGATCAAAAGAAGCATCAATATTATTATCTAATAATAATTGAAATAATTTACTTCTATTAATATGAAATTGTATATTGAAATTTGTATTAATCATTTGAATATAGAAATTATTTACATTATTTATATCTAATAATGTAGTATCTATAACAAAAGGCTTTTCTATATATTCCATATTTTTATTTAAGATAACTTTGGTTATTTTTAATTTCTCAAATAATATTTCCAAACTACTCTTAATATTTTCTAAATGTTTGCAACCTGTCATCTGTATTGATCCATTAATAAATAATTTTACATTTACTGTTTTTAAACTCTCTTTCGGAGTTATTTTTAAAGGATCTAAGCCCATTAATGTGCATGTTCTAAATATTAATGATACTTGATTATAAAAGTTCTTCTTTTCTTTTCTTTTTTTCTTTTTATCCGATTTTATTTTTTTTATATTAATTAGATTATTAACAACTCTATTACCATATCTTTTACCTATTAATATATGATCAAAATCATCAAAATATAATCCAATATTCTCTACATTAAAGAATACATTAACTTTCATAGTCACAGTTGTTGTAGATATAGCTAAATCAGGTGGTATGCTTAATAAATCTTGTTTAGCAATATATATTCCATTTAATAAACTCGTCATACTTATTAATAATAATTTTTATATATTTATATATTTATTATTTAAAAATCAATTTTTAATATATATTTATATTAAATGACAACATCTACATCTTTTTTAGAAACAAATGAAAATTATAGTTTATCAATAAATAAAAAAAATCAAACTATAAAAAATATTATAAAAGATTATAAATTACTTTCAAATAAATTAGATTTAATTATTCAAAAACTATCTAAAAATAATTTAAGTAATATTTCTTAATGACTAAATATAAATATTTATTAACCTTCGATATAGGTATTAAAAATCTGGCCTATTGTATTGTAAGATATAATCTTTTAAATAAAAAAAATTTTGATATTATTTATTGGGGTATTCTTGATATTTCTTATAAAGGATTAATATGTGATTTTAATATAGATATTTCTAAAAAAAATAATATTGCTATTTGTTGTAATAGTAATTCTTATTATTATTTAACTTTAGATAATTGTGATAAAGATACTAAATATATCTCATATTGTAAATTTCATTCAAATAAAATAAAAAATAATAATATTACTCTTTATAATAAATTAAAAAAAATAGCTAATAATGCTAAACTTAAAGATAATTTTAATCAACAAGTAGAAAGATTGTTAGTTGAACTTGATAAATTTTATGATCAATTTATTGATACTATATATGATGTAGATAATAAAATTATTTCTTTTCTTGATATCTATATTGAAAATCAACCAGTTCTTAAAAATCCTATTATGAAAACAATTTCTATAGTTCTATTTGCATATTTTAATATGAAAAAAATTAAATTTCCTAATAAAATTAAATCTGTTAATTTTGTCTCTGCTACTGTTAAAACTAAAATTAATCTTTATAATAATATAAAACAAAATTTTAATTTAAATACTAAACTTATCTCTAATAATAACTACCAAAATAGAAAACAATATTGTATTAATATCGCCAAAGATATTGTTTATCAATTAAATATTTCCTTTTTTAATGCTGTAGCTACTTCTATTTACGAATTTTCAAAAAAAAAGGATGATCTTGCTGATACACTTTTATATGTTTTATATGTGCTTTTAATTTTATAATTATTTCTTATTCTATATAATTATCTATCTCTTTTGATGCTATATTATTTAATGGTTTATTTCTCTTCATTAATACTTCACTACGAATAGAACTATTATTTAATATATTATTTATATTTATCATTTTATTATTTTTTAAACTATTTGTGGTTTCTTCAAAACAAAAATTTAATGGAATAAAAGGAGGCATCAATTTATGATATTCTCTACCCATAATCTTCGAATTCTTTCTATAATCATCAATTTTCATCGTCCCACCAAATTTTTCTAATAATTCACGAGGTCCTGCTATATTTATTTCAATATCCTTTATTGATGTTATATTTACCTTATTTATGTAATAATATAACTGCTTTAATAATGAATATCTTTCTAACACTTTCGAATCATTCAAATTTAGATTATATGCTCCAGCACAGTTAAAAGAACAAAAACAACCATAAACATAAAAATTACCTTCGTAAAATTTATCAGGTATAAATGTTGGATAACAATCAAAAGAATGTGCGCACCACCAACAACATATATTGGTCTTTTTAGGTGTAAATTGTTCATTATTTTTATCAAATAATTTTAAATTAATTGGATACATTTTAACTTCTGTAAAATACATAGGAGTAATTTCCGTTAAAAATTTCTTTAATTCATCATTCTCTTCTTTTAATTTCTTAATTATAAAATTTAAATGTTTATTACTAATTTCATTTTGTTCATTTGATGTTATGCTTTCTTCTACATCATTGTCAATATCTGATATATTTATTTCACCATCTTTTAAATTTATGATATCACTTTTCGTTAAGGGTAAATGTAAAATAATTTCTTCCTGTTCATTATTATTTGATGGATTATCTAATTTTATCTTAGTTAAATTTGTACTTAAAATATTATTATTTTTTTTAGGTCTTCCACGCTTTTTTTTATCATTCATATTTATCATATTTATATCTATAGAATCTAAAATATCTTGTGTATTTAATGATTCATTTTGGTTCATTATATACTATATATATCATTATGTCTTTATATATAAAAATCAATTTTAATTGATATTTATTTATTTTTTAATTGGTTTGAATTGTAATACCTTTTTTATTATATCTTCTTTTACTTAATGTAGTACTTACACTTTTTTCACTCTTTCTTCTTGAACTTGATTCCTCTGAACTTGTTTTTGATGAACTTTTACTTGAGACTGTCGAATCATCTTTATTTAATTGATTCTTATTTGATTCACGACTTTTTACATTTGCTGCTCTTACATATAATGGTTCATTTTCTATATCCTCTTTATTATCTATATTTTTAACTTTCTCTTTTATTGATTGTAAATGTTCATTAATATTTCTCCTTCTTATTTCCTCATATTTTTCATTCATATTTCCCTCAGATGTTGGTGATGGCATTACACCCATACCACTTATACTATTCATATTAGGCATTTTAGCATTATTTTGTTGTTCTAAAAGCATTTTCATTTTTTCAAATTCTTTAAAACTTTTTTGTCTCTCTTCTTCTTGTTTCTGTAATTCTATTTTTTTATTTTGTAAATACAACATATCATTCATTTGTTTTAATGCTTCTGTGTGTTCTTTATTTGTTTTTTCTTTTAATATTTCACTACTTTTAAGTGTTTCTTCTCTAATTTTTTCATAGGCTTCTTTTGCTCTGATTTGTTCCAATATAGCAGGATCTTGTTCTGTGTTTTGTGTTAAATTTGGAGGTATTTTATTATTTTGAGATAGTAAAGTATTATTTAAATGAAATTTTAAAGCACTTCCTGAAATCATTAAAACTAATTTTAATTCTGGAGCCATATTTTTACCAGGTTGATTATATTTTTCATAAATTTCTCCAAAAACATCGTAATAGTTATTTATATCAGCATTAATTTGTTCTGACCAATTTTTTAATTTTAAATCAAATGGATTATATTTCTCATTTAAAATTTCAATACCATAAATACAATTTAACATTAAACTTGACATCCAATTAACTGAATTTTGTTTTGCTCTAATATTTTTATGTAATTCATATTCATATTTCATCGCAAAATAATCTGAATTCATATTGTAATTTTGTGATAATTTAACACCATATTGTACTAATTCACCTAATTTTCTTAACATATCTAATCTTTTTAACATTTGCTTATCTGGTGATAATTCATTATATTCATCATATGTATCATTAAATATATTTTCCTTTACCTCACCATTTTCTTCAGGATTTTTATTTTCAGGTTTTTTTTCTTCTATTATTTCTGGTTTATTTTGATTTGGAACACTTTGATTTATATTTGAAAAAAATGAATTTGTATTATTATTATTATTATATAATTGAGTATTTGAATACTTATTAGAAATTGAATTAGCAACGTTTTCTCCATCATTTGTTAAATAATCACTTAATTTATCTGATGCATTTGATTGATTATCATTATTTTTTTTCTCACTTAATGTTTCATTTTCATTTTTAGTTTCATACTTTTGAAATAAAATTCTCTGATCAAATGGTAGCATTTTTTGCGAGTCTTGCAATAAATGAGGCATATAATCAGTTGAATACGATACTTTTTTTTTTATATTATTATCCTCACTACGTGAGCTTCTTGATGAAGTAGAATCTGACATATAATATTATATATAAAGAAACTATATTTTATATATAAACTCAATTATAAATATTTTTTTTTATATAAATTAATTATCTCTTAAAATTATATATCCAGTATTTCGGATGTCTTATTGTAATTTTAATAATGCTTTTCAAAATATTAATAATAAATTTTTAGAAACATTCGATGGAATCACTTCTGAAGATTTATATTTTGAAGATAAAAATCAAAATAATAACAAGTATCAAAATTTAATTAATAGTGAAGAAGATAAAATTATTTTAAATGGCACTTCAATTAATAATTTAAGCGATAATCCTAAATTAAATAATAATCCTAAATTAAATAATAATCCTAAATTAAATAATAATCCTAAATTAACTCATAGAGAATGTATTCATCATTATTTAAATCCATATAACTTAAAAAACCCTAATTATCAAGTTGCTATTAAACATATAAATAATTGTCATTTATGTAAAAATGAAATTAATAAAATAAAAAATGAATCTTTTGAATTAGTTAATACATCAACACAATTAAATCAAGTAAGTGTTAGTAATGTTAGTTCAACTAATCAATCTAATACATCTAATCAATCTAATAATACAAGTTCAAATAACAGTAATAATACAGTCACTTTGTCAATTAATGATTTAGAAATATTATTAAAAAATATTACTGAAAAAAATAAACAAAATGATAATCATGAACATTTTAGTAGAATGTATAATACATTCGAAAATCAAAAATATTTTGATTCAAATAAACCATTTTGTATTGAAATAAATTTTTTAAATATAGCCGTGTGTTTATTAATAATTCTCTTACTAATTGATATTGTTTTACGAATAAAAAATTAATTTTATAATTTATTTTTTATATTTTTCTCTTTATATTTTTCTCTTTATATTTTTCTCTTTATATTTTTCTCCAAGAAATAAATATTTCAATTTTTGATGTAATTAATGTTTCAAAATTTTTCTTTCTTAATTTTTCTTCAATATATTTAAGACATTCACGAGAATCATATTTTTTACATCCAAAATATCCAGAACTAACTGTGAAAAAGATATCTGTGATATTTATATCTATAGCATCATTAATTTTCAATAAACATTCTTTAAATTTTTCTTGATATACTTCTTTAACAAGATTATTTTCATGCTTTTGATTTAATTTAATTTTATTTATAATAAAATTATCATCAACTATATCAATTAATTTTTTTTGACCTACTAAATTATTTGTGTTAATTTCATCTAAAAATATAAAATTATCTTTATTTGTGTTATCTTTTACCATATTTGAATTATTATTATTTATAAAAATATTTTTTATATTTATATTATTCATTTAATATTATATTATTATTAGAATTTAAATATGGAAGAAATACCTATTTATACTGGTAAATTAAAAAATATTTTAATTATTAGTGGTGGTGGCATGAAAGGATATTGTGCTCTCGGAGCTGTTAGTAAATTAAAAGAACTTGAAATTATTGATGAACCAGATGTATTTTGTGGTTCTTCAATCGGTTCTTGTTTATGTTTTTTATTATCTATTGGTTATAATTCTGATGAAATTTTTTCTATAATGCATGATATTAATTCTGATATGTTAATTAAATATAATATTGATGCTATTTTTAATGATTCTCATTTCGGTTTAGCTACTTTAGATTCTTTTATCTTAGTTATCAATATATTAACAAAAAAAAAAAATATTAGTAGAAAAATAACTTTTAAAAAATTATTTAATAAATTTAAAAAAGAACTTATAATTACAGGCGTTTCTGTTAATGAATCTAAATTATATTATTTTAATCATATTAATACGCCTGATATGGAAGTTATTACTGCTATTCAAATTTCATGTTCAATTCCTATTATTTTTAAACCTGTAGAATATGATAATAAAGTTTGGATTGATGGAGGTTGTTTGAATAATTATCCAATAGATTATTTTATAAATAAATTAGATGATGTTATCGGTATTTATTTAGAAGATAAAGATATTTTAATTGAATCATTTAATGATGTTTCCTCCTATATTACACAAATTTTTAAATGTATTATAAAAGGTCTTAATTTTGGTAAATATGAAATGTATAAAAAAAATACTATAAAAATTAATGTTTATAGTAAATATAACTTTTTCGATATAACTAATGATGAAAAAAAAGTATTATTTAATCATGGATATAATACTGTTGATGAGTTTTATAAAAACTCTATCTAATTTCTCTTTTTTATATTTTCAATATTCTCTACTTTCTCTAATTCATCATTAAATTCATTTTTAATAAAAGAATTTATTTCTCTTTTCTTTTTATTATCCGTAAAGTTTTTTTCTATATCTTCTAATAAATTATTTTCTTCTTTTCTTCTATTTTTTATATATTCTTCAATTTCAACTGATGATAGTTTCTTATCATATTTCTTATTTTGTTTCCATTCTTTTAATTCATCATAACTAATCTTACTTCCATCTAAATTATTTATTTCACCTATATCACTATATATATTGCTAATGTATTCTCTATTGTTTTCATTGTTATTAAATAATTCAAAACTTCCAAATTTATCAAAATATAATAAATCAACTGTCCCTACTTCATTATTAATTATATTACTATTCTGATTATTCTTACTTTTTTTATATTCAAATATATCATTTAAATCTATTTCTTTTTCTTTTTCTAATAATTCTTTTATACTATTATCTTTTGTCTCTATATCTTGGGTTTCTCTCTCTAAATTTATATCAACCAATCTCTTCTCTAATTCTTTATCACTAAATTTTTTCTCTTTTAATTCTTCTGAATCTTTAAATATTTCATTAAATATTTCATCTATCTTTTCCTTATTCAATTGTTTAACATTTGTTGTCACAAATTCATTGAATTCACCCTTGAATTTTAATAAATTATCATCCTTTAATTCATCAAATGAACGTTTTAAATATAATAAATCATACTCTTTTCTTTTATCTTTATTGTATAAACATTCATAAGCACTGCATATCAATTGAAATAAATTTGTATTACCTATATTATTAGAATGATCTGGATGATGTTTTTTTGCTAACTTTAAATAACTATTTTTTATTTCTATTGCTGTAGCTTCAATATCTATATCTAATACTTTATAATAATCTACAAAATTTTCATTCATTTATTATAATTTCTATATTTTATTTTTTATATTTAATTATTTATTTTTCTAAAAATTCTATTATATTTGAACCAACTAAAGCACCCTCTATCGGTATATATCTTTCTCCTGATAATAAAATTCCTTTGGGAACATATTCTATTTTATATTTACTAAATAAATCATCTTTGTCGTCATCTGAATATATTTTCCTTATTGTACATTTATCTTTTAACTCTTTTTCTAATTTATTATGCTGTTCTTTCTCATATTT
>Ga0194126_10013009_pt1 | contig 10466 bp, 5 predicted proteins | sample TA2KigC150mmetaG_FD_148641 | JGI IMG/M metagenome (GOLD analysis project Ga0194126, IMG submission 148641) | Freshwater microbial communities from Lake Tanganyika, Tanzania - TA2015035 Kigoma Deep Cast 150m | ecosystem: Environmental > Aquatic > Freshwater > Lake | place: Tanzania: Lake...
ACCCGGATCGAGCGCTGGGATCCGATCGGCGGTGCACGCCGCGCCTTCGCCAGCGGCGACACGGTCCCCGCCGGGTGGAACGTCGACTTCGCCTGGACCGGCTTCGACGGCGATCAAGTCGTCGACCTGGCCGGCGACACGATCACCGTCGGGCGCGTCGTGATGTACGAGCACTGGCTCTCGCCGCGCCAGGCCTCGCCGATCCCGGCGGCGCTCGGCGACACCACGCTGGGCTTCGTCGACCTGGAGAGCGGCCGCTACCGGTTCAATGTCCGCGCAGTCGACGATGCCGGTTTCGCCGGGCTCGACCCCGCGGCCGTGGCCTTCGTCTGGAACCTCGACCCGGTGACCTACTTCGTGCGCGGCTTCGATCCGGCCCGCGGCGACTCGTTCCCGCGCGTCCGCGCCTCCTCCGCCGCCTGGGAGGGGGAGCGGGAGTACTTCGCCGGGGACACGATCCCCCTGGCGCGCGTCTCCTTCGGGCCGGCCCCGGTGACTATCCGGGCCGACGTGCGCGGCTACGATCCCGACGACTTCCTCCAGGGAGGGGTCTCCGACTTCGAGTATCGCTCGGGCGCCGGCCGCTGGTTCCCGCTCTCGGAGGCTCGCGAGATCGTGCTCACCGGCGTGACGACGAACACGCTGATGCTCCAGGCGCGCTGCCGGGACGCCTACCTGCGCAAGGACGGGACGCCGGCGACGATGCAGGTCACGGTCAACCGGGCGCCGGTGCTGCTCGACACGCTCGGCTTCGAGGGCGGCCAGCCGGTCCTCCGCTTTCCCCGGCTCGAGGATCCGATCTCGCTAGAGTGGCTGGCGGGGCAGTTCTTCACGCTGCGCGTGCGCACCAAGGCCTGGGACCCCGACGGGACGACCGATGCCTTCGCCTACAGCTTCCGCTCCAGCGGCTTCCTCTACGGCGCTGAGGTGGAGCCGGGAGCGGGCAACACCTGCACATTCGATCTGACGATTCCGGAGGAGTGGCGCAGGCCGGGCCAGTACGCGGTCGGCGTGCGCATCGTCGAGAAGGGGTATGTCGACCGGGTCAGCCGGGTCGCCGAACGGACCATGCCCTTCCGGATCGTTCCCTGATCCGCCACGCGGCCGGGCGCGCCGCTCGGCGCGCCGCCGGCCGCCCGGGGGGATGACGATGAAGACATGGATGCGATGGGGGGGGCGAGCCGGCGCGGCCCTGCTCGGGCTGGCGGCGCTGCTCGTGCTGCCGCAGTGCCTCTTCTTTCCCGAGAGCGGATTCGTCGGCCAGCCGGCCCGCAACCAGGCGCCGATGGTGAAGATCACCGGCGGCGTGCTGATGGATTCGCTCGACACCCAGGCGCGGGTGCGCTTCTACTGGTTCGGCGCCGACAACGACGGCGTCATCCGCTGGTTCGAGTGGGCCATCGACGACACGGTCTCCGAGGCGGGCTGGACCCGCACCACGGACTACGACGCGGTGATCTCCTTCGAGGCCAGCACGCGCCGGAGCGGCACCGACTTCTCCGGGTGGCACACCTTCTACGTGCGTTCGGTCGACAACGACTACGCCCGCTCGCGGGCCGACAAGCGCTTCTTCAACGCCAACACCATCGCCCCGCGCACGCAGATCGTCAAGCCCGCGCCCTACTACGGCGCCCAGTGGGCCTCGACGCTGCGCATCACCTGGCTGGGCGAGGACCCGGACGGCTCGCGGGCCGACAAGCAGCCGAGCGCCTTCGAGTACAAGCTGATCCTCTTCGAGGGGTCGGTGAACCCGGGGGACCTGACCGGGATCCGCCAGCGCTTCGCCACCTTCCCCAACCAGTTGCTCGACAGCCTGCGCGTTCAGGACTACCCGGACGATCCCGCCTACTTCGCCGCCGCGCGCCGCGCCTGGATCCGCGTGCCCGGAGCGGTCAACTACCGCTGGCTGCGCAATCTCACCCCGGGGCGCAAGTACGGCTTCGCCGTGCGGGCGATCGACGAGTCGGGCGCCGTCGAGCCCGAGCTGGGCTGGCACAACTGGGCGATCTTCGACGTCCAGGACCGCGTCATCGACGTCTTCCTGAGCGAGCCCTCGCTGGGCGTGCGGCGCTTCAAGTCCTCGGTCTACGACACCTGGGAAGTGAGCGTGGCCCCCGAGCAGCGCATCCGCTTCCGCTGGGTCGGGGACGCCAGCGGGAGCGGCACGGAGGCGGGGCCCTGCAACTACGGCCTGAACATCCCCGAGCCCGACGAGGAGATCGACAAGTCCGTCGACGGCATCGGCGGCTGGATCGGCTGGGCGGCCCGCACGCAGATGGTGCAGTCGATCGCCTTCCCTCGCGCCGACGAGGGGATGACCCACAACTTCTACTTCAAGATGCGCGCCGTCTCGATGATGCAGGAGACCGAGACGAAGTGCCACGTGGCGATCACGGTTTCGCGCCTCTCCTTCAACCGGCGCTTCCTCTTCGTCGACGACCAGCGCCGCGCGCCGCGCGGCTGCCTCTTCAACACGCCCAAGCCGGACGACGGGCAGTCCGACGCCCTGCTCGTGCGCCTGATGAACGGCGTGGCCGACTACCTGCCGGCGGGCGAGCAACCGGGCGTCTACGAGGCCTACGGGCCGCGGGACGAGAGCTCCTCGCCAGCGCTGCCGCAGAATCAGGACTTCCTGAGCGTGCTCGGGACCTACCAGACGGTCATCTGGGACATGGGCACGACCGGAGCGAACCTCTACTCGATCGTCGCCGAGCGGGGCGACCTCTCGCGCTACCGGGGCGCGGGCGGGAACCTGCTGATGCTCATGGACCAGGGCACGATCGGCCCGCTGGTCAAGAACTTCCAGCCGGGCGATCCCGACCCCTACTGCCCGGCGACGGGGCTGGCGACGACCTCGCTCTGGAACGTCTTCAGCTTCCCCTATGTGCACCTCTGGCTGCGCGGCTGCGTGGACATGCCGCGCAACATCTACGGGGACCTCGCCTACCGGCGCATGTCGATGATCGGGGCGAAGGCCGAGAAGTCCCTCTACCCCGACCTCTACCTGGACTGGAGCCGGTGGGGCTGCACGAACCAGGGGGTCTGGCACTACGAGGCGCTGTGGCCCGGAACGGTCGATCCGACCGAGATTCCCTGGTACGAGCGCGAGGCGGGGCTCGAGATCCTCTACCGCGTGCGCACCTTCCAGAGCGGCTCCCGGCTGCACGACCTGCCGGTGGCCTGGCGCACCTTCCCGACGCGCGAGGACAGCCTGGCCGGCGTCTCTCCCGGCCGGGCGGTCGTCTTCAACTTCCACCCCTGGTTCTTCGACGAGCCGAGCATGACCGGCGCGGCGACGCTGGCCTTGCGCTGGCTGGTCACCGGATCGGATCTCTAGCCGGCGGAGGGCGGAGTGGGGGCCCTAGAAAGGACGAGCGGCATGCGCGGGAGGGTCTCGGCGGCGGCGGGAGCGGGGCTGGCCGTCCTGCTGCTCGCCGGCAACGCGGCGGCGGTGCGATTCGATGTCCCGGCCCGTCTCGGCGACCGCCAGGTTCGGCTGACCTGGATGCCCGAGGCGGACGATCCGCTCTACACCGGCAATCTGGAAATCTTCTTCGAGGGCCGGCGGTCGATCGGCGGCGGGGAGATCGGCCAGCTCGCCTTCGACAGCTTCGGCTCACAGCTCTGGGCGGCCGATCGCGGGGGCGGCCTGATCGCCCGCCTCGCCTTCGCCGCCGACACCTGGCAGGTGGCCGAGACGCTCGCGCCGCTGCCGGAAGGGTCGCTGATCGTCTGCCTCGATCTGCATCCCGCCGGCACGCTCCTGGCGGCCGGTCTGGCCGGCGGCGAGGTGGCCGTCTGGCGGCCGCAGGAGGGGTCGGGCGTCGAGATCTTCCCCGCCCACGCCGCGGGGGCCTGCCGGGCGATCCGCTTCAAGCCCGAGGCGGTCGCGGCCGACTCCTCCTTCGTCACCATCGGCGACGACGGGGAGATGATCGAGTGGCTCCGCCCGGGCGAGACCCGGCGCTCGACCCGCGTCCCCGACGCCCTGCCGACGGCGCTCGGCGTCCTGCGGGACGGGCGCGACGAGAGCGCCGTCGTCGGCGCCGCCGACGGTCGCCTGCACCTCTACCGCCTCGGCAACGAGGTGACGCCGATGTACTCCGTCGCCGCCCACCCCGGCCGGGCGGTGACGCAGATCATCGCCTCCAAGGACGCGCGGCGCCTGGCGACGGCCGACGAGCTGGGCGGCGTCCGCGTCTGGAACGCCCGCACGGGCGCGCGCCTGGGCGGCTACGAACCGGCGCTCCCCGGACCGGTCTCCATCGCCTACTCCCCGCGGCAAAGCGCCTACATCGCCTACGCGACGGCCGCCGGCGAGATCGGCGTGCTCGACGGGTTCGTGGCCACGCGCTTCAACGTCGTGCGCAACCTCGGCCGGCGGGTCACCGCCTTCGCCCTCTCCCCCGACGGCCTGATCGGCTACTTCGGCGGCGCGGGGGGGCGAGCTCGAGTGGTGGCACCAGGCCAGTGCGTGCCGAGCGCCGACACGCCCGACTGCTTCGGCGGCTACATCGTCTGGCGGGGCCTGACGACGGAGCCGACCGACCTCGTCTGGATGAGGACCTACCAGTTCGGGGACACGACCTGGAACTGGACCGTGCTCGACACGGTGCGCGTCTTCGTCGATCCCGATTCGATCCTTCCCCGCGGCGGCGATCCGGACTTGCAGCCCGCCGGCCCTCACAACGGCGTGCCCCACTACTACAGCCTGACCAAGTTCCGGCGCCTCTTCAGCGCCGGCCAGGAGTACGTCGTCCTCGAGGGGGGCGCGGAGGCCCGCCCCGAAGGGTTCTACAGGACCGACGCCGAGGGCGAGCCGACGCCGCTGATCCCGCGCGTCGAGGCCAGGGCGGCGAGACCCCTGCTCGAGCGCGTCTTCGTCGCTCCCGACCCCTATCGGGAGAACGATCCCGCCTCGCACTTCTCGGCGGATGGGCCCGGGCACGTGCGCTTCTACCACCTGCCGGCCACGGCCACCGTGCGCATCTACACGGCCGCCGGGGAACTCGTCCGCCGGCTCGAGCACCGGCAGACTCCCGGGGGCGAGGCGGGCGGCTCGCTGGCCTGGGACCTGAAGAACGAGCATCGCCGGGATGTCGTCTCCGGCGTCTACTTCTACGCCGTTGACACCCCCACGGGAGAGACGGCGACCGGCTATCTCACGATTCTGCGCTAGGCGCCGCGCCGGGCCCGGCGGGCGACACGACCGCGGACGATCTGCACGACGCCGGCCGCCGGATGCGGCCGGCGCTCTGTTGGAGGGAATCATGGCCACTCGATCCCGTCCCGACTCCGGCCGCACCGCGGCGCCTGCCCCTCACCGGGAGGCGGGAGAGAAGCTCGTCTACCTCTTCGGCCCCGGCGCGACCGAGGGCACCGGCGACATGCGCGACCTGCTCGGCGGCAAGGGCGCCGGCCTGGCCGACATGTCCCGCGCCGGCGTTCCCGTGCCCCCCGGCTTCACGATCACGACGCGGGTGTGCAACCTCTTCTACGCGCAGGGCGGGCGCGCGCCAGAGGATCTCGGCGCCCAGCAGCTGGCCGCCCTGCGCCGGCTCGAGCAGGCGCAGGGGCGGCGGCTCGGGGACCCGCAGGATCCGCTGCTCGTGTCGGTGCGCTCGGGGGCCCGCTTCTCGATGCCGGGGATGATGGACACGATCCTCAACCTCGGTCTGAACGACGCCTCGGTCGAGGGGCTGGCGCGGCGCACGGGCAATCCGCGCTTCGCCTACGATTCCTACCGGCGCTTCCTGCAGATGTTCGGCGACGTCGTGCTCGCGGTGCCCAAGGCGCTCTTCGAGGAGCGGATGGCCGAGCTCAAGGCGCGCCGGGGCGTGACGCTCGATCTCGAGCTGTCCGCCGAGGACCTGCGCCAGCTCGTCGAGGCCTACCGGGAGCTGATCCGCGCCCGCACGGGGCGGCCCTTCTGCCAGGATCCTCAGCAGCAGCTCGACATGGCCCGCGACGCGGTCTTCCGCTCCTGGTACAACGACCGGGCGGTCTTCTACCGGCGCCAGCACGGGATTCCCGACGACCTGGGCACGGCGGTCAATGTGCAGGCGATGGTCTTCGGCAACATGGGCGAGGACTGCGCCACCGGCGTCGGCTTCACCCGCAATCCGGCCACCGGGGAGCGGGTCTTCTACGGCGAGTACCTGCGCAACGCGCAGGGCGAGGATGTGGTCGCCGGCATTCGCACGCCGCGCCCGATCCAGGAGCTCGAGACGGAGATGCCCGCGATCTACGCCGAGCTCTATCGCATCGCCGCGCGGCTCGAGCGCCACTACCGCGACGTCCAGGACTTCGAATTCACCGCCCAGGAAGGGCGCCTCTTCATGCTCCAGACGCGCACCGGGAAGCGTACCGCCCAGGCTGCGGTCCGGATCGCCGTCGACATGGTCGCCGAGGGGCTGATCACGAAGGACGAGGCGCTGCTGCGCGTCGATCCGACCTCGCTCGACCAGCTGCTCCATCCGCGCTTCGATCCCGGCGCGCCCTACGAGGCGCTGGCGCGCGGGCTGGCCGCCTCGCCCGGCGCCGCGGTCGGCCAGGTCGTCTTCGACCCCGCCCAGGCGGTGGCCCTCTCCCGGGAGACGGACGAGCAGGGCAGGCCCCGGCGGGTGATCCTCGTGCGCAGCGAGACCTCGCCCGACGACATCCACGGCATGGCCGCCGCGCAGGGGATCCTCACCGCGACGGGCGGCATGACCTCCCATGCGGCGGTCGTCGCCCGGGGCATGGGCAAGTGCTGCGTCGCCGGCTGCACCGCGGCGGAGGTCCGCGAGGAGGAGGGCTGCCTGCGGATCCACGACACGACGATCCGCGCCGGCGAGTTCGTCAGCCTCAACGGCTCGACCGGCGAGGTCATCCTCGGCGAGGTGCCGACGATCGAGCCCGAGGTGGCCGACGAGTTCAAGGTCTTCATGGAGTGGGCCGACGAGCGGCGGCGCCTGCGCGTGCGCACGAACGCCGACACGCCCGAGCAGGCGCGGCTGGCGCGCCGCTTCGGCGCGGAGGGCATCGGCCTGTGCCGCACCGAGCACATGTTCTTCGCCGAGGAGCGGTTGCCGCGGGTCCAGCAGATGATCCTCTTCGCGCCCATCGTCAAGGGCCTCGAGGGGGAGCTGGAGCGCCGCCGCAGGGAGCTGGACAACGCCGCCGGGGAGGCCCGGACGCGGCTGGAGGGCGAGATCGCGCGCCTCGAGGCCGAGCTGGCCGCGCCGCGCGCCGCCTACACGCAGGCGCTCGAGCAGATCCTGCCCTACCAGCGCGAGGACTTCGTCGGCATCTTCCGCGAGATGCACGACCTGCCGGTGACGATCCGGACGATCGATCCGCCGCTGCATGAGTTCCTGCCCAGGCGGGAGGAGCTGCGGGTCGAGCTGGCGCTTCTCCGGGAGCGCGGCGGCTCGCCGGAGGAGACGGCGGCCAAGGAGGAGCTGCTCGAGCGGGTCGAGAGCCTGAGCGAGCAGAACCCCATGCTCGGCCACCGCGGCTGCCGTCTGGGCATCGCCTATCCGGAGATCACGGAGATGCAGGCGCGGGCCATCATGGAGGCGGCGGCGCGGCTCGCCGCGGAGGGCGTCCGCGTCTTCCCCGAGATCATGATCCCGCTGGTCGGGACGGCGGCCGAGCTGGACCATCAGCGCCGGATCGTCGAGCGCGTCGCCCGCGAGGTGCTCGAGCGGGAGGGCGTGGTCGTCGAGTACCTCGTCGGCACGATGATCGAGGTGCCCCGGGCGGCGCTGACCGCCGCCGAGGTGGCTCAGCGCGCCGACTTCTTCTCCTTCGGGACCAACGATCTGACCCAGATGACCTTCGGCTACTCGCGCGACGACGCCGGTCGCTTCTTGCCCCTCTACATCGAAGCGGGCATACTGGCGAGGGACCCGTTCGTGACCCTCGACCGGGAGGGCGTGGGGCAGCTCGTGCGCCTGGCCGTGGAGCGGGCGCGCGAGGTCAAGCCCAGGCTCAAGACCGGGATCTGCGGCGAGCACGGGGGCGATCCGCAGAGCATCGCCTTCTGCGACGAGGTCGGCCTCGACTACGTCAGCTGCTCCCCCTTCCGCGTGCCGATCGCCCGCCTGGCCGCGGCCCAGGCGACGATCTGGGCCGATCGTCCCGGGTCGGAGGCGGGGCACCGGGGGCAGATCTAGCGCCGCCGGCCGCGCGGCCGGCGAGGCCGGGAGGTCGCCGGGCCCATGGCGGCATCGCTGGCGCAGAGGCTCTGGAGACGCGTGCGCTGGTTCGCCTCCGGGGAGGCGGCCCGGCCGGTGGCCGCCTTCGACTGGATCTCGGGCCGCGTCGGCTCGCGCCAGAACCCGGACGGCATGCGCGCCGTCATCCAGGCGAGCATCGCCCTCCTGGCCGGGACGGCGCTCCTCGACCTGGCCTGTCTGTGGCGCCACGCGTGGGCCCACTGGGAGCTGTTCGCCCTGATCCACCTCGCCTGGATGGGCGGTTTCATGGTCGCCACGGCGCTGAATGTCGGCTTCCTCGAGACGCCTCAGGGGGTGCCGCTGCGCCGCCTGGGCGGGCCGAATGTCCTCACCCTGGCTCGTGCCGCGGCCGTGCCGCTGCTCGTCTACCTGCTCGCCGTGGGCGACCACGCCCTCGCCTTCGTCGGCTACGGGCTGGCCAGCGCCACCGACGTGCTCGACGGATGGTGGGCGCGACGCGCCGGGCGGCAGAGCAAGCTGGGGATCGTCCTCGATCCGGTCGTCGACCTGTTGCTGCACCTCGGCGTGATCGGCACGCTCGGGCTGATCGGGCTGCTGGGCCGCGTCGCGCTGGCGATGATCCTCCTGCGCAGCGCGCTGCTCGTCTTCGGCACGCTGCTGCTCTACCTCTGGAAGGGCTGCGTGCGCATCCAGCCGACGCCCTGGGGCAAGGGGACGGGGCTGGTGATCACGCTGGCCACGCTGATGCTGCTGGGGCTGGCCGCCTGGGCGCCGGGCGCCGAACGGGTGATCGCCGCGCTGCGCGCCCTCTGCGACGCCGTCCTCGTCCTGGCGGTCCTGCACGTCGTGGCCATCGGTCTGGTCAACCTGGGCCGCCCGCCGGTGACCCGGGAGCCCGGCGCGGGCGGGTGGGGGGATGCCGGCAGGCGGCCCGACGCCGGCGAGGGGGCCCGATGAGCGCAGCCGGGTCGGGGACGCGGGGAGATCCTCTGCTCGCCGGATCGCTGGCCGAGTTCCCGCTCTGGGATGTGCTGCAGTGGCTCGACACCTGGAGCGGCGAGGGCGTGCTCTGGCTCGCGGCGCCGGACGCAGAGCCCGGAGGCTGGATCCACTGGCGCGACGGGATCCTGGTCGATCTCGATCACCTGCGGCCGCAAGAGGGCCGGGGTCTCGCGCCGCTTCCCGGGCGGCTCGGCGGGCTGCTCGTGGAGCTGGGCGAACTGGACGAGGGGCCGCTGCGCGCCGCGCTGGGGCTGCAGGCGCGCCACGCCGCGCCGGGGCTGCCGCCTCGTCTGGGGGACATCCTCGGCCGCTGCGGGCTGGCCGGCGGCGCGGGCCTGGAGCGGGCGCTGCGCGAACTCGCCTGGCGGCGCCTTCTCGCCTGGCTGACCTGGAGGGAAGGGACCTTCGTCCTTCGGCCCGGCCCTCCGGCGATGGCGGGCCTGCCGGTCGGCGAGGGGGGGGCGGCGCTGCTCCTGCGCGCCGCGCAGGCCTGCGACACGGCAGGAACCACGGGATCGCGGATCGGGTTCGCCTGAAAGATGCACGGACTCCTTCGACCGGACGCGGCGCGGACCGGCGCTCCCGGGGCGTGAGAGCCTTCCGCCGGGAGTGAGGCGGGTTCGCATGGGTCACGGATGAGCATGATCAACCTCGGACTGCTGCGCGGGCCGGACCTCCTATGGTGGGGCCTGCTGATCGTCGGCCTCGCCGCGGCGGTGGTCAGCTACTACCGCCTGCCGGCTCCGCTGAGCCGGCGGGTGCGCGTTCTCCTGCGCCTGATCCGCGTCGCGGCGATCCTGCTGCTCCTGGGCCTCGCCCTCGAGCCACTGCTGACGGTCCGCCTGCCGCACGCCGGGCGCCCGAGGATCGCCCTGCTCATCGACCGCTCCTCGAGCATGCGGCTGCCCGGCGCGGGCGGGGGCACGCGCGCCGCGGAGGCGGAGGCCGCCTGGGCGGCGCTTCACGAAGGCCTGCAGGGCCGCTTCGACCTCTCCCTCTACCGCTTTGCCGCGTCCGCCGAGGCGGTGCGCCCGGAGCAGGAGCCCCGGGCGCAGGGGTGGGGGCTGGGGGACCCGCACGGCGCGACCGCCCTGGGCGAGGCCCTGGAAGGCGTGCTCCTCCAGCAGAGCGAGGCGCCGCTGGCCGGCATCGTCCTCGTCACCGACGGCGCGCAGACCTCGGGCAAGGACGCCGCCCGCGTCGCCCGCAACGCGCCGGTCCCGATCCACGCGCTGGTCGTCGGCGACAGCGTTGCGCCGGCCGACCTGCTCCTGCGCGAGG